>OIYQ01001041.1_pt1 | contig 10711 bp, 6 predicted proteins | sample 1588311 | NCBI WGS metagenome assembly OIYQ01 (sample SAMN03283244) | human gut metagenome | biome: human-associated habitat; material: feces | host: Homo sapiens | place: Peru | collected 2012
ATGAAAGTCAAGGCAGGGAAATGCCAGTTTGCCTACAGTTTAGACGGCAAGCGCTACAAGGATGCAGGCGATCTCTTCACGATGCGAGCAGGCAAGTGGATAGGAGCCAAGATGGGATTCGTGAGTGAGCGCAAGAACACCAAGGGCAACCGAGGATGGATAGATGCAGACTGGTTCAGGGTAACATTTTCCAGATATATGCTCTAATCTACAATTATATATATATCACGAAAAAGGTGGATGTCTGACTCAAGAAAGAGTCTCAACATCCACCTTTTATCATATTCCGCATCATTGATTAGTTATCCATTCTACCATCTCTCCCTACTGAAATCAATACCTATCTATAACTAAACTAAACCAAACTAACCTAAACATTCAATAAACCTAAAACCTATCTATTTACAAACCTACTTTCTTTGCACGCATCAATGCCTCCAAGTAATAATAGTCGGCATAGATGATGCTGGCGTCTATCTCACTACCAGCAGGGTAATGCCCCGTACTATGCATCAAGAATGCAACGTTTTTCTTGCCGCTCTGATATTTAGGAGTGCTCAGTTGAGCGAGCGACTGGAGGGCAAACTGTTTGTATTCCTCGCCTTTCTCGCCACCCACATACTGCTGCAATTCGAGCAAGGCATCAGCCACCACACAAGCCGCACTGGCATCCTTAGGAGCTTGCAAGCCACGAGGGTCGTCCATATCCCAAAGAGGTATCAAGTCATCGCTTGTCTCCTTGAGACGCTTAATGTAAATGTCGGTCACCTTTTGGGCGAAATCGAGGAACACCTTGTTGTGGGTATAGCGATATACCATGGTATAGCCATAGATAGCCCAGCTCTGCCCACGAGCCCACATCGAGTTGTCGGCATATCCCTGGTGGGTCACACCCTTGATGAGATTGCCATTGATGGTATCATATACTGCCACGTGATAGCAACTGCCATCTGGTCGGAAATGATTTTGCATCGTGGTCTTGGCATGAGTTACCGCCAAATCATAGAGGAGTTTGTTGCCCCCATTCTTGGCAGCCCAAAACATCATGTCGAGGTTCATCATATTGTCCATGATGGTATTGTGAGGCCAGTTGCGAGGCTTTACCTCACGAGGCCAACTCAATATCGTACCCACGATAGGATTGAAGAGGGTGGCAAGAGAGTCGGCGGAAGCCAAGATGACATTCTTGTAGTCTTGGGAGTGATTCACCTCATATCCCTTGCCATACGAGCAGAACATCAAGAAACCGATGTCATGGTCATAGCAGGGGCGGTAGGCGATGCCTCGAAGGGCATTTGTATAACCTTCGGCAGCCGTTCTAACGGCGTTATCATGCGAAATTTGGTAGTCCATCCACAAGATGCCAGGCCAGAATCCATCGCACCACTCCTCAGGCGTTGCCTTACGGCAGTTCCATCCCTTCTGCTTGTCATCTTTCAAGATGTTGCGAGGCTCCATCGTATAGTCGTAAGAGCCATCTTTCTGCTTCAGCTCCGCCAAGGCACGAGCCACTTGCTTGTGGCAATATTGCAACTGCTTATCGACATCGAGAGCAGGTACATCCTCATTCACCTCCGTCTTAGCAGCCTCTTTCTTCTGCTTTCCAGAAGGACTAGCCTGCATTACCGAGCCATTAGCCAGCAACAAGGCAGACACAAAAAAAAGTATTCTTCCTATTTTCATCGTCATTGTTTTATTATCAATACGATTGAAATAGGAAGAATACTTAAACTTACAGTAGATATTCCTTTTATCCGTTATTCTTTTACTATAAACACGAGTTATATTCTACAACGTGAAGCGATAGCCGACTGATACCCCAAAGCCTTTGTTCTTGCAACTTTTATCAACCTCCTTTGGGGCATCGCTCACGTTGGTCAAACCGAGGTTGTACTGTGCGCTGAGGATCACACCCATATACTCATAAGATACGCCAATAGGGATGGAGACATCGAGTTTCTTGGTAGGCCAAGTATCCGTCTTCGTCTCCTTAGCCGTCACCTCCTCATTTCGGATGGTAGCCTGGGTATAGTCCATCTTCCACTTGCCATCGCCGCATAAGAAGCCTGCCTGCACACCCAATGTCAGCGACAAGCTACGAGTGATATAAGCTCTTACCTTCAGAGGCACCTGGATGTAGTCCAAATTAATATGGATGTTATCATATCCTTCGAGAGTCGTGGATTGATCTTCATTCTTGTTCTCCATTTGGTAACTAGGGAACTTGAAGCCGAGGCGAGCATAGTTAACACCGAGGCTCACAGCCACTTCCTTGGTGGCACGATACTCGACATCGACACCGCCATTGAAGCCAGCCTGATATTTCGACTTCAGCAGCTCACTTCCATTGAAACTGAGTTCATTATTGCTCCAGTTGGAAATACCCACCCCCACATGAGGAATCACCGAGAACTTACCCACTGGACTCTCCATCTCTTGTGCATTGATTCCTATGACAGCAGCCAATAGCAAAGCGAGACTCATTATTCTTTTCTTCATATTCATCATTCTTGCTTGTAAATAGTTACTACTATAAGAAGAAACGGCAGCAATAGACAAATATTGCATCGTAGAGTGAGGCTTATCAAACAAAAAACAGCAAAATGATGTTCTTAGGCATCACTTTGCAGTTTTATTATTGAACTTATCTCTTTGTTTACTTCACGACTTTCTTTCCTTGATGGATGTAGATGCCGTGAGGAAGGTTGTTTGAATTCATCTTCACACCTTGCAAGTTATAATAAGCATCATCTGCTACCTTCTCGGCATTCACCTGAGAGACACCTGTTGTACCAGTTTTCTCATAAACGATAGTGAGATGTGGAAGAAGTTCTTCCTTCTTGAATACCAAGCTCGCATCCTGCGCATTGATGATGTCAGCAGCCAAATCTTTGGAATAGAACATCACTGACTCATTGCTAAGAGTTGCTTTTGCAAGGAGCAAATGAACATCCTGCTTAGCCTGAGACTTCACATAATCCGTCAAGTCGATTTCATTCACCCAAGCATCCACTGTCTTGTAAGCGTCAGGAAGTTCATCGTATGGCATCGCCTTGTTTGAGCCATGGGCTGCGAAAGTTGCAATCAAGTTGCCTTCTGTCTTTGCAGCAGCTATTTTATCTGCCTCGTTAGCATAAATGGTGTTCTCATCGAAAGACTCATAGCCATAGACGTTGACGTTTTTGTCACCCTTCACACGTTCAGACACCAAACGGAGCAATGCACTCTTGATGGTATAGTCTGCAGAAAGTGCCAAAGCTGGCAAGTGGAAAGACATCAAGCCATCGATTTCCTTTGGGACTTGGTCTGTTTGCTCTTGATAACATAGTTCAATCTTTTCGGCTGTGCCACGAGAAGAAGCATTACCTTTCATCACCCATGTATCAGCCGTTGGGTCGAGCACACTGCTCATCACATTCTCATTTTTCTCATATACCACCGTGAGCAATGGCTTCAAGTCATCAGCCTTAAAGGTAAAGTTAGGCTCCACCTTGGTATTGGTCATATCCTCAGCATCACTTGTATATACCTGAATGGAAGTGGGAGTACTCTCTGCATGATTAACCAAGAGAAGGTTCACCTTTCCATTAGCTTGCTGCTGCACATAGTCTGTCAAGTCGATGGTATTGACCCAGTCTTCAAGATTAGAAGAAGCTCCACCATCAAAGGTTGCCTTTCCACTCGTACCTTTCAACTTGGTCACGACAAGGGGTTCACTTGCACGAGCTATAGTGACATTCTCCTTTTGCGAATTGTAAGTATCCGCATCCGACACATCCGCACCGAGAGCATAGATAGCCAAATCACCCTTGGCACGCTCAGTCACCAACTTCAATGTAGCCGTCTTCACAGAGTAGCCACTCTTCACGGGTACCTGGAAATACATCAAGCCAATGAAATCTCTTTCAATACTCTTATCATCTTTAAGCAAAGTGTACAATTCCAAAGTCTTGTTGGTAGGGAAAGCCTCGTCAGCCTTATCACTACGCAAGGTGACATCATTCTTCACTGAAACTGCCTCTGTTACATCTTGTGCAAAAAGACTCTGAGTGGTCATTGCCAAAACAAGACCAACTACTGCATGAAGTAAATTCTGTTTCATAAAGTTTCGTCTTTTAAAGTTAGTATTATTAGTTATTTGCCCATACTACGGATGCCGATACACCTTTACGTAAAACAAAATTAAAAAATCCCCACTTCCTTGGCACTCGCCTTGGAAATGAGGATGATACTGAATTCTATTACTTAGCAAACATCAAGGTGCCATAGCCCAACTGGTCGAAGCCACCAGAGTTGGGACCGTAGTCGCCTGCTCCACCATCGCATCCATAACTATTGAAGGTACGCATCTGCTCCACCCACTTCTGGCAGTAGATGGCACTCACATTGTGTGCCTTGGCATAGCCATAGAAGAGTTCCCAGCAAGGACGCTTAGTACCACGTTGTGCTTGAGCAATTGTAGGATTAGACCAAGATGGATTGGTATAGGCTGTATATGGGAAGGTGTCTGAGTCATAGATGAAGTTCTCTGGAGCCATACCATTGTCTGTATTGGAGAACTTAGGGAAAGCCTCATCAGTAAGAAGGTTATACTTACCAACATACTCTGCCATTGCCAACGCACGATAGTTGTCGTATGCGAAGAGATCTTCACCTACATTATATGCCATCTGGCAGAAGGTACCCAACAAAGCCACACACAAGGTGCCATGTCCCTGGTCACGACCACTCTCCTCACACTGTCCCAAGAGTTCCTCGGAATCTGGGTCTTGGTGAATGAAAGGAATAGCATTCTTGACATTACCGACCTCAGCGAAGAGATTATCCTCGTTCTTGAAGTAGTTGATGGCAAAGTTGATCATGTAATTGTCATCGCAGAGAATACCGATGGACAAGACGGAAGTCAAGTTAGCCAAGTCCCAGTTGAGCCAAGCGTGCATCGTACCCTGACCACCTTGGTGGTTCTTCAGATAAGTGATGGCTACTGAATAGAAAGTATCCTTCATCCAAGTCTTGAACTCCTCGAAGTCTTGTGCCTGCCATCCCTCATAGTTGCGAAGCAACTCTGCGGCATTTGCCATCTGGTGAGCCTGTATCTCCATCAAGAACTCGTTAGGGTCAGGGATATTATCCACATAGCCATCGAGTTTGAGGAAGCCCTTGCAGTTTTTCTTCCATGCGTTGAGCACGTTGACTGCGGCATCGGCATACTGAGTGTCGCCAGAAAGATTGTAGCGAAGTGCCAGCTGATAAGCAGCTGCAGCATCACGCATCAAGGCGGTATAGTTGTTGTAGTCTGAATACTTGCCACTCCAGTTCTTCTGATCCATACGTTTCAAATAACCATCGAGGAGAGCAGAAGTTCCCTCACGATAAGAAGCCTGGGCGTAAGCACTCTGCTGCAAATGAGCGTAAGCCTCTTTCCAAGGAGAGACTGTCAATTTACTCTTCACACTATTGATGTCTTCCTGAGAGTGTAGCATACATGGATGCTGCAAAGGGAGATAACTCTTCTTGACCATTATCTCGTCTTGCGTTGGCAAGCCATCGAAATAACTGGAAGAACCTTCTGGTATCTCACTGCCGCAGCTTGTGAAGAAAGCTGCGACGGTGATTGCTAATACTGATAACATATTCTTTGTTTTCATAATGATGCTTGTTTACTTGTTGTTTTCTACGAAAGCCTTCAATTCATCAAGGGTTTTGAAGGTATGTGCCCAATATACCTTGTAGGTACCAGCAAAGCTGTTTGGAATATCAGCGATGACAAACTTGAATGTCGTCAAATCCTCAGTGCCATCTGTTGGGAATGTATAACCAGAGTTGCCGAAAGTTGACTGCATATCAAAGTAGAGCACAGCAGGCTCATCCATTGGGCACTTGGCAGGATCGTCATAGCCCCAGATGCTATATCTGTTGTTACCATTGCCTTGCTTTTGCTGATAACGTCCCTTTGCGGTATCAAGTACGATAGTACCATTACCATTCCAGTTGAGGGCATATCCACCTGGTCGTGTCATCTTGATGGCGAAGTAGCGATAGGTACCGACATTAAGTTTCACCTTATTACTATTAGAAGCCAAGCTCAAGTCACCTCTCCATTTGCTGCCAGATGCCATATTATAGGTCATGCAAGTACCATCGTAAGACACGGTAGAACCATTGTGGTTGTACCAAGGAGCAATATCCTTACCGAAGTCATGGTTGATAGTACCCTCACCCACGGTGATATTGACAGAAGCAGACTTACCATTCCCTGATGTCGCCGTGATAACGGCTGTTCCATAGCCCTTACCTGTTACCTCACCCTTAGAATCGACAGTGACAATGCTCTCATCGCTGCTGATCCAAGTAAGCAAGTCGGCGGTAGCATCTACTGGCACCAACTCACACTTGATGGTTCCCTTGTCACCTATGTTCAAGTCATAACCTGGTGTGGTGAGTTTCAAACTCTCCACTGGCACCACCTTCTTGACGGTGAGCGTAGCCGATGCTGTGAGGTTGGTACCATCAGTAGTCGTAGCAGTGATGGTTACCGTACCAGGCTTCAAGGCTGAGATATTGCCTTCATTATCAATAGAGGCAACTTCGGTGTCAGAAGAAGACCAAGACATCACATCGTAGGCATCAGTTGGTGTCAATGTAGCCTCCAACTTGCGTGAAGTTCCTTCATACATAGAGAAGTCTTCCATTGCCAAGGCTGTAGCCACAGATTTCACCTGTATGCTCATCGAAACCAAGGTGTTCAAGCAATGTGCCTGCTTGATGTCGATGGTAGCGTTGCCGACCTTGACAGCTTGTATATTACCATTATCATCTACTGTGGCAATATCTTGGTTATAGGATGTCCAAGTAAGTGTAGGGTCATCCACAACCTCTGGAGAGAATGTCGCTGTCACCTGCTTTGACATTCCTACTGCCAACTTGAGGTTTTTGTCGCAATTGAGTTGAACCTCCTTGATTAGGCTCACGCCTGAAAGCGTACCACCCAAATCCTTGTCTTGGCTGCATGATGTATTCAAAAGCAGACCAGCAAGGGCTAATATCATGAATGATTTGATTTTCATTGTTCTTGCATTTTAAGTTCTACATGCTTACTCCCAACCCGGGTTTTGTCCTAACTGTGGATTCAGCTGCTGCTGGTCTGAAGGAATAGGATAGAGATAGTTCTTGTCAGTCCACTTGCGGTTGTTGTCCATAATCAAGCAGCCCTCTGAGTCTTTAGCCTGAGAAGGTGCAGTACCTCCCCACTTAGACTCATACTCTGTACCTGTGTATTTCACACCTAGCAATGGTTGGTTCATTGTCTGTACGGCAGTTGCCCAACGTTTCAAGTCATCGAGACGGAAGCACTCCTGGAAGAGTTCTATGGTACGCTCACGACGGATTTCCTCACGCATATCAAGTCCGTTGGCAGACACAAAGCTATTAGAAAGCTTTGGCATATCGGGATTGACACGACAACGCACCAAGTTAAGCGAGACATTAAGGTCGGCATCGCTGATGCTACCATTACGTTCAAATACCGCCTCTGCATAGTTGAGCAGCACCTCTGCATATCGGATAACAGGATAGTCATAACCTTCCTTACCCGTGGTCAACTCACGCTCCGATCCCCATTTTTGGTTAGCGTAGCCTGTACCATTACCACCGCCCTCGTAGATGATGCCATTGCCACCAGCTGGCTTGATGTCCGTAGCATCATCCCATGTTGTGCGAGGGTTCTCATCTCCAGTCCAGTAGTATTGTCCAGGAACAAGCAGAGTATATTTCATACGATTGTCACGGTTTTCAAACTCATCAGCCTTCTTGGCATAACCCTTGAACTTAGGCGATTTATCCACAGGAAGTCCATCACTGCACAAGTAGAGGTTGGCAAAGTTGCGTGTCACCCACTGCACGTCTGAGTTGTTGACCATCGCCTTGGTGATGTTCCAACCAATCGGCTTCAAGGTGGTGTCATGGCGACGAGAGAGAATGTACTCATGGTTAGCAGATTTCTGCAAACCAGCAGGATTGCTTTTCTCGTTCTCCAGGATAAACATATACTTCTGCGCACTTTCGCCAAGTGCCACGCTCTCACCTTGTGTTCCAAAGAGGTAGAACTGTTTGCTATCCATCACTGCCTTGGCTGCCTTAGCTGCTATGTCGAGCAGGGTGTTGGCACGCTCGGTATTGTTGTTGTGGAACTTTTGCCAAGTACCCTCATAGAGAGCCACACGAGAAAGGAAAGCCTGAGCAGCCTCCTTGCTGACACGACCATCTTCATTAGATGAAATCTGAGAGTTGGATGGCAACTCCTCAATGGCACTCTGCAAGTCGGAAATAACGAAATCTATCACATCGCCACGATCGTCGCGAGTAGCAGTCATCTTTTCAGAAGAAACATCTATAGGTTCTGTCACCAAGATGACATTACCATAGAGTTGCACCAAGTCGAAATAAGAGTAAGCACGGAAGAAGTGAGCCTCGCCCACATATTGCTTGATGTCTTCCTTGCGACCGAAGTTCTCTGCATTCTGCAATAGTAGGTTGCAACGGCGTATGTGCTTGTAGTTATTGCTATAGTTACCATCCGATGTTGGGATGGTATTGGTACCTTTGCTCGTCACATTAGGGGTCTGATAGGTAAGCAAGTCACTGCGACTATCGCTATGGGCGCTTCCATCATTGCCAAGGGCACCGAAGTCGGTAGTCCAGGTATAGAAGTTGTTGGCAAACTGCTCATAGTCGGAAGCCTTAGCCCACATCTTGTCACCACCCAGCTGGTCTTGTGGGTCTAAGTCCAGGCAAGACTGCAAGCTGAGTGCAGCTGCCATGAACAATATGTATTTTATATTTTTGATCTTCATTGTTGTCAGTGTTTAGAGGTTAGAATGTGGCATCCACACCAAAGGTGAATGTTCTGCTGAATGGATAACGTGATAATGGGTTATCATGGTCATCATAAGCTCTGTTCGACTGCTCAGGATCCCAACCATCACGTATCTTGCTTGTCTCCCAGAGGTCGTTGCCCGTGAAATATACACGGAGACGACTCAGTGGTTTCAACTTTTTGATGACGCTCTGTGGAAGTGTGTAACCTATGGTGAGATTCTTCAGACGGAGATAAGCTCCATCCTCCACACTCCAAGAAGAGATCTGGTAGTTGTACTTATTAATCCACGTGATGTTGGTATAGGTTGGATAATAAGCATCAGGATGCTCTGGACTCCATGTATTGCCGATACTTTGAGTCGTAGTATTCAGGTAAATCGCCTGCATAGGCACACGCCAAGTATTGAGTCCATCATTCTTGTCTCTAAAGATGGTACGGCGACCTACTCCCTGGAACATCATGCTGAAGTCGAAACCCTTCCACTCCGCACCAAAGTTGAATGAGTAAGAGAGCTTAGGGTCATTGGTACCCAAATATACCAAGTCTTTCTCATTGAGCTTTCCGTCATGGTTCACATCCTCATACATATTGTCTCCCAAACGAAGCGAACCTGTCCAGTTTACTGTATTTCCACCGTAATAATAGTCGGTGTATTTCTGAAGTTGGTCTGCGTCTTGTATCTTGCCCATATAACGATAACCGAAATATGAGTTAAGAGGATAACCTTCTATGTTAGAATGCAATCCAGAAGAGATGACATTGGTAGCTCCATAGTCTATCAACTTATTGGTAGCGTATGTAACCATACCACCTACATGATATTTCACCTGTCCTATCTTGTCAGCCCAGTTGACGTTGAGTTCCCATCCTTTTGCCTCAAACTTACCTTTGTTCGCCTTAGGAGCATTATCACCCAAGATACCTGGATAAGTGACGGAAATCAACATATTGTTGTTACGTTTGTAGAATGCTTCCACGGTACCAGTCAAACGGTTATTTAAGAAACCGAAGTCGAGACCTAAGTTGTAGTTATGAATCTTTTCCCATGTACGGTCGGTACTTGCCAACTCTCCGTTGGTATCAATGTAAGAGAGCAATCCACCACCAATCAAGGCACCTGATGCCGTCTTAACATTATAGAGCTGAGTACCATCATAGCGACCGATACCATTCTGGTTACCAACCACACCATAGCTCAAACGGAGTTTCAAGTTGCTGAAGATATGACTGAGAGGCTTCATGAAGGATTCTTCCATCAAGCGCCAACCTCCAGACAATCCCCAGAAGAACTGCCAGCGATTCTCTGGCTGGAACTTTGAGCTGCCATCGTAGCGCATCAAGCCTTCCAAGAGATAACGCTCCTTATAATCATAGTTCAAACGACCGAAATATGACATCATCGCCTCATGGTACTTGGAGACATTTGCCAACTCTACAAGACCTTGTCCATTAGGAACTTCCAAGCTAGAGTTGATGTCCTTCACCGATACGCCAGAACCTTTGAACTGGGTATAGTTATACTGAGCACCTGCCATCACGCTGAGGTTATGTACATCGGCAAAGGTATTGTGGTAGTTCAGATAGCCAGAACCCATATAATAATCGGTACGGCTAAATGTACTTGTATATTTACTATCCGCCTGAGTTGGCTTGTTGTAAACCACCCTTGTACCAGCATAGTTGTACCAATCGATAGCATTCTCCACGTTGTCACGTGTGGCACTGGAGGTATTGTAACCGATGGTCACCACGGCATCCAAGTGCTTATTGATGTTCCATGTAGCTACCTCACTGATGTTGATGGCATTCACTCTCAATTTGTTGTCACCACCC
>OIYQ01001043.1_pt1 | contig 10692 bp, 8 predicted proteins | sample 1588311 | NCBI WGS metagenome assembly OIYQ01 (sample SAMN03283244) | human gut metagenome | biome: human-associated habitat; material: feces | host: Homo sapiens | place: Peru | collected 2012
AGCTATATTGACAGCATGAAGCCTGTTACCGATGCAGATTATGACAGAATAAAGGCGCTTGGAAACCGCTGTGGCTTCACGGACAGGTATTATTTTGACCACAATGGCTCTGATATGGTGACTTATGTGAAGCCAAATTTTGTTTCAAAGGCAGCAGAGCCTTTGCCAGAAAAAAGAAAGCTTTCGATAGAGGGAGAGCTTGTTTTAAGAGAGGGCGAGCCGGGAAGTCTCACTGTAAAAAGAGGTGATGTGGCATACCAAGCCTCAATAGAACCTGTCAGCGCTGCACTTAAGGCACCGCTTGAAAAAAAGGCGGCAATAGACAGGATAAACAAAACCGGTGATACAGAGTTTGAGTTCTCACATATTGATGCTCAAATCGGTGAAAACGTATTTGTGCCAAACGGAGCACTAAACAAGCTGCGACGTGATGCAATTTTGGGGTTAAGTGATAAGCTGTTGGAAAAGTATTACAGGGATGACGCTAGGTATGCCGATATGTCAAGTCTGTGTGAGCTTCCTGAACATGTCGTAAAAAGAGACGCAGCACATGGAGATGAAGCTGTAAATGACTACACCACCATATGCTCGTGTATGACGCGCAAGCAGCTTGAAACACTCATGGGCTATAACTGCTTTGATGTATTTTATCTGGATTTTGACATGTACGACAGGAAGACTCTGATACAGCAGTTTGCAGATGATGTGCTAAGCCTTACAAAGCAAAATAAAAAAGTGTATCTAATGCTTCCTACCATACTCAGGGCGGATTCATCCGATTATTTTGTCTCTATCGCAAAAGAGCTTGATAAGGTTAGTTTCGAGGGCTTTGTGGTGAAAAACTACGAGGAGCTTTATCTGACAGAAAATCTGTTTACAGGTAAAAAAATTATTATAGACCACAATATGTATACCTTTAATGATGTTTCAAAGAGCGCATTTTTTGAGCATGGGGTAAGTGGTGATACAGTGCCGCTTGAGCTCAATTCAAGGGAGATTATGCACAGAAACAATACAGGCTCGCAGATGATAGTCTACGGATATTATCCGCTTATGACCACCGCCAACTGTGTGCACAAAAATACAAAGGGCTGTGACAAAAAGCAAGAGCTTATATACTTAAAGGACAGGTACAACAAAGCATTTGCGGTTTGTAACAACTGCAGGGAGTGCTATAATACAATATATAATTCACTGCCTACCATGCTCACAAAGAACATAGGTAAGCTTAAGAACGCCGGTATCAGGAGCTTTAGATACAGCTTTACAATCGAGACTCCAAAGCAGATTAAGGCGGTTATGGAGGATAAGGCAGCTGAATATACAAACGGACATTACAAAAGAGGAGTAGAATAACATGGTACATCTGATAGTACAGCTTTCTAAGTATATTATGATAATACTTTTTCTCATATATACTTTTTTATGCTTTCATTTATTCAAGTATCCTGACAAGCCGAAAAAGCAGAGGCATATATATAATCTGCAGAGATTTTATATGTTTCTGATTCATTTAGATGGTTTTTTGGTGCTCTTTGTCACGACAATGGATACAAAGATAATAGGTTTTTATATAGCACAGCTTGTGCTTTTTGAATCAATTTATTTGATTTATCATAAGTTTTATAAGAATGCCTCAGAGCTTGTGCTAAACAATATGGTGATGATGCTTTGCATAAGCATGATTATCTTAACGAGAATTTCGTTCGACAAGGCATTAAGGCAGTTCGTCTTTGTGCTTGCCGGAGCGATATTTGCGTTTTTTATACCGCTTATCATGCAAAAGGGCACGATGTTTAGAAAGCTGACATGGACATATGCGGGTGTGGGAATACTTGGTCTTTTGTCAGTGCTTGTGGTAGGTGTGGCGAGCAGGGGAGCAAAGCTCTCTTTGACCTTTGGCCCTGTTTCGATTCAGCCGTCTGAGTTTGTTAAGATACTTTTTGTGTTTTTTATAGCATCCATGCTGTATAAATCAACCGATTTAAAGCAGCTTGCCATAACAAGCGGCGTATCGGCAGTGTTTGTGCTTATACTTGTTGCATCAAACGACCTCGGTGGAGCGCTTTTGTATTTCTTTACATACCTCGTCATGATTTATGTTGCGACAAAAAAGCTTTATATTTTTGCCGGAGGACTTGCGTTTGTGGGGCTTGGAATGTACGCAGGCTATCATCTGTTTTCTCATGTGAAGAACAGAATTGTTGCATGGCTCGATCCTCTTTCTGTCATAGACAAGGCTGGCTATCAGGTGTGCCAGTCGCTCTTTGCCATAGGCACAGGAGGTCTGTTTGGCTTTGGACTTGGACAGGGACTGCCGAATAAGATACCTATTGTATCAAAGGACTTTATCATAGCGGCTATCTCAGAGGAGATGGGCGGTATATTTGCCATCTGCCTCATCATGGTTTGTGTGAGCTGCTTTCTTATGATATTTAATCTTTCCATGCAGATGAAGGATACGTTTTACAAGTATGTAGCGCTTGGACTTGGCAGCGTGTATGCTCTGCAGGTGCTTTTAACTGTCGGCGGCTCGACCAAGTTTATACCGATGACCGGTGTGACACTGCCGCTTGTGAGCTACGGTGGCAGCTCGCTTCTATCTACGATGATTATTTTTGGAATGATACAGGGCATGTATATTATGCAGGCAGCCCCTGAAAAAAGGAGAAATATAGATGACAAGAGACGAAAGGACCATGAGACAAAAAACACAAAAAAACCATCAGCAGGCGGCAAAAACAGCACGAAGACACAGAAATAGAGAGTATGCGGTTGTTACATATTTTTTCCTTATAGTTTTTGTTGGATTGATAGGTTATTTCTTATATTTCCAGTTTGTAAAAAGCGACGAATTCATCAACAGCCCATACAATTCGCTGCAGGATCTTTTCTCTAAGAACGTAGTGAGGGGCGAGATACAGACTAAGGATGGACATGTCATAGCACGGACAAATGTCAGCTCGGATGCATCTGAGACAAGGGAATACCCTGACGGCAGGATGTTTGCGCATGTGGCAGGCTTTGCCGTAAACGGTAAGGCCGGGCTTGAAAAGCAGGAAAATTTCTCATTGCTTCGATCACATGAGTTTTTCCTTGACCAGATAGTAAATGATATAAGCGGTAAGAAAAATACCGGTGATAATGTCGTAACCACACTGGATTACGAAGCACAGGCGGCTGCATACAATGCACTTGGCGACTATGAAGGTGCTGTCATTGCAATTGAGCCGAAGACAGGAAAGATTGCAGTTATGGTGTCAAAGCCTGATTATGACCCAAACACCATAGCAAGTGACTGGGAGAGCGTAAACGGTGATGGCAGCACTTCTCTTTACAACAGGGCAACACAGGGACAGTATGCTCCGGGCTCAGTGTTTAAGATTTTTACAGCACTTGAGTATTATAACGAAAATCCGTCTACATACAACGACTACAGCTTTGATTGTGACGGCAGTATTACAAAGGACGGCTTTACAATCCACTGTGCCGGCAATAAATCACACGGGCAGGAGGACTTAACAAAGTCGTTTGCCAAGTCATGCAACTCGTCCTTTTCCAATATAGGTCTTTTGGTGGATAATAATAAGCTTAATACCTTGTGTGACGATATGCTTTTCAACAAGAATCTGCCTATAGCCTTTGATTCAAAAAAGAGTAAGTTTGCACTGGATAACAATGCTTCGTCAGCTCTGACTATGCAGACCACGATAGGTCAGGGAAACACGCTTGTTTCACCGCTTCATATGTGCATGATTGCCGGTGCAATCTGCAATGACGGCAATCTGATGAGACCATATCTGGTAGACCATACGGAAAATGCAAGCGGTGCGCTTGTGGAGCAGAATAAACCTGCTTCGTACAAGCAGCTTATGTCAAAGGATCAGGCGGCATTTCTTCAGAATCTTATGGCAGCAGTTGTATCCGATGGAACAGGCACAAAGCTAAGCGACCAAAGCTATGAGGCCTTTGGAAAGACCGGAACTGCCCAGGTCTCAGATTCTACAGATCAGACCAATGCCTGGTTTGTGGGCTATGGAAAAAAGGATGGCTACAATGATCTGGCAATCGCAGTAATTGTGGAGGATTCGGGTGCCGGAAGCACATATGCGGTGCCGGTGGCAAAAAAGGTATTTGATAAATATTTCAATGAATAGGCTTGTTGCACTTTTTTTAGAAGTAGGTTATACTTAAGTGTAATGACAGACGTTATCGTTCATATTTCGCTTGAACTGACAGATAGCGTTTAAACCACACTTGGAGGAATGGCAATGATAGAAGCAACGAGCTGTGGCGGTGTGGTAATCTTTCGTGGCAAAATATTACTCTTATACAAGAACTACAGGAACAGGTACGAGGGGTGGGTACTGCCCAAGGGAACTGTGGAATCTGATGAAGAGTACAAGGACACTGCAATCCGTGAAGTGAAAGAGGAGACTGGTGCCAGTGCAACGATAATCCAATACGTGGGTAAGAGCCACTATTCTTTTACCGTGCCACATGATACAGTGGAAAAGGATGTACACTGGTATCTTATGATGGGCGAAAGTTATTATAGTAAACCGCAAAGAGAAGAGTATTTCATGGATTCAGGGTTTTACAAGTATCACGAGGCATATCATCTGCTCAAGTTTGCAAATGAGAAGCAGATACTTGAGAAGGCTTACAATGAGTACCTGGATTTAAAGAAAAGCAATTTATGGGGGACACACAAGTATTATTAGTATTATTAAAAAGCAGTTTAAAAAACTGCTTTTTGAGGTTTTGGAATGAAATGGTATGAGGATTTATTTGTAGGAGAGTCTGTTACCGGAAAGATAAAGAAAATCAAGTGGAAGATAGAGCATAATGCCGGCATGCTTCACACATACATCATCACGTTTCCGTCAAATGAGGAAAATCTTTTGGATATCATTCCGACAAGAGAATTGCTGCAAAAGGGATATCCGAAGAAGAATCTGCACATAATCGCAGTAGCGGGTAATTATGATGAGGCACTTTTGCTGGCCTGTGATATTGTTAAGGAGACATACGAAAATACAGGTAAAACAGATGTAAAGAGCTATTTAAAGAGCAAACGGAGGAAATAGATAGATGATATTTACGATTTTAAAGGTCATAGGCATCATACTCCTTGTAGTGCTTGCTCTTATACTTACAGCGCTGCTTTGCGTACTGTTTGTGCCGGTCAAGTACAGGGCTGTCGGAAGCTTTGACAATACAGACATAAGAGCAAAAGCACATGTGTCATGGCTTTTTCATTTGTTTGCACTGCATATAGAGTATGCACAGGAGACTGACGGATATATAAGGCTTGCTTTTGTGAAGAAGAAGCTGTTTGATAATTATGAGGCTTCTGATGATAATATAATGGATGATGCAGCTAAAACTGAAACAGAAGATAAAGTCAGTGAAAACACCGTGGATGAGCCTCAAATACCGGCAGGTGAGTCAGAACATGTCGCAGATGAACAGACAGAGAATGAAAGCACAGCACAGACTCCTAACGAGCAAAGGACAGTAACTGATAAGAATCAGCATATAAAACAACAAACTAAGCTCACTCATCAAAAAACGTATAAAAAGCGAAACAAAAAGTCACATAAAAAGCAATTTAAAGATAGGTCAGATAAAATAAAAAACTGTATCTATAAGCTAAAAAGAGAATACAGTGATGAGAGAAACAAAGCCGCTTTTTTACATCTGAAAAAGGAGCTTTTTATCATTCTTAAAAGAATATGCCCAAGGAGGCTTAAGCTTACAATGGTTTATTCAACCGGCTCGCCTGATACAACCGGCATTTCATTGGGTATTTTAGCATGCTTTCCTGTCGGCTATACAAACAGATGGCGGATTACACCTGATTTCGAGAGTGAAAATCCATATGCAAAGGGCAGCTTTGATATAAAGGGGCATGTGATAGTAATAAGTATTTTAGCGGCAACACTTAGAATTTTATTTGATAAAAACTGCCGCAGATTATATAATAGGATAAGCAGATAGGAGGAAGATATTATGGCAGATAATAGTTTCAATAACACAGTAGAGTCACTTTTCAAGGGGATGGACAGCTTTATCACTACAAAGACTGTAGTCGGTGATGCGATTCATATAGGGGATACAATCATACTTCCGCTTGTGGATGTGTCGTTTGGAGTGGCAGCAGGAGCATTTTCGGCAGAAAAGAAAAATAACGGAGCCGGCGGTATGGGCGGAAAGATTCAGCCAAGTGCAGTGCTCGTTATCCAGAATGGACAGACGAAGCTTGTCAATGTAAAGAATCAGGACGGCATGACAAAGATACTTGATATGGTGCCGGACATTGTAAGCCGTTTCTCAAAGGGGAAAAATGATGACCTTAATCTCGACGATGTAAAGGTAGACGAGGCAGAGGACGACAAGCAGGATTAATTTCATATATGAGAGCAAATAAAAAGGACATCCAAACGGATGTCCTTTAAAATTCAAAAGATTCAAAAATAAAGACTAAGCTCTCTCAACTTTGCCAGATCTTAAACATGAAGTACATACATATAACTTCTGTGGAACTCCATTGACCTTGCAAGAAACCTTCTTAATGTTTGACTTCCAAACATGATTTGATCTTCTATGAGAATGGCTGACATTATTTCCATAATGAACACCTTTTTCACAAATTGCACATTTTGCCATGATATTGCACCTCCTTGCATTTCACTAAGCTTACCATACTCTTAAGCTCACAACAAATGTATTCTATCAGATTAAAATAAAGAATGCAAGGATAAAATATAAAAATATTTGCTTTTTGTGAAAAAAAAGGTATAATAACATTAGCTACGTCACAATATGATGGAGGTATATATTATGAAGGGACAGATGGATACCCAATATGGACAAATTTTAATTGATACAGATGTTATTGCAACCTATGCAGGCTCTGTAGCTGTAGAGTGCTTTGGAATAGTAGGCATGGCAGCGGTCAACATGAAGGATGGTCTTGTAAAGCTTTTAAAGAGAGATTACCTGAACCATGGAATAAATGTAAAGGTAGATGAGAACAACGAAATTACCATTGATTTTCATGTAATAGTAGCGTATGGTATTTCGATCGGCACTGTTTCGGACAATCTTATCGAGACGGTTAAGTACAAGGTTGAGTCATTTACAGGAATGAAAATTGCAAAAATCAATATTTACGTTGAGGGCGTAAGGGTAATTGATTAAGGAGGACTACAAAAAGTGGAGATCACAAGCATTAATTCAAAGCTCCTTGCAAGGATGTTTCTTGCGGGAGCCAAGAATCTTGATTCAAAAAAGGACTGGATAAATGAGCTGAATGTATTCCCGGTACCGGATGGTGATACCGGAACAAATATGACAATGACAATCATGTCTGCGGCCAAGGAGGTCAGCTCGCTTACAGATCCTACCATGGCAGAGCTTGCAAAGGCTATTTCATCAGGCTCTTTAAGAGGTGCCAGAGGAAACTCGGGTGTTATCTTATCACAGCTTTTCAGAGGTTTCTGCAAGGTTATAAAGGAATACGATGAGATAGATGTCACTATTCTTTGCGAGGCATGCCAGAAGGCAGTTGAGACAGCTTACAAGGCAGTTATGAAGCCAAAGGAGGGAACTATCCTCACAGTGGCAAAGGGCGCAGCAGAAAAGGCTCTTGAGCTGTCAGACGATACAGAGGATGTTGTCACATTTGTCGAAGAGGTTATTAAGCAGGCTGAGTATGTGCTTGACCAGACACCGGAGATGCTTCCTGTATTAAAGCAGGCAGGCGTTGTGGATTCGGGCGGACAGGGACTTGTTCAGGTATTAAAGGGAGCATATGATGCCCTTATCGGCAAGGAGATTGACTATACAATAGAGGGCGCACCTGCAGGAGCAGCACCTGCAAAGATTTCAGCTGAGACTGAGGCAGAGATTAAGTTTGGTTACTGCACAGAGTTTATTATTGTGCTCAATGCGCCAATGTCAGACAATGAGGAGCACGCATACAAGGCATTCCTCGAGTCAATCGGTGACTCTATAGTCGTTGTAGCTGACGATGAGATCGTAAAGACTCACGTACATACAAACGACCCGGGACTTGCACTGCAGAAGGCACTTACCTTCGGTTCACTCAGCAAGATAAAGATCGACAATATGCGTGAGGAGCATCAGGAAAAGCTCATAAAGGATTCGCAGAAGCTTGCAGCACAGCAGAAGGCTGAGGAAGAGGCTTATGAAGCTGCTCAGGCTGAAGAAAAGACAAATAACATGCCTGCAAAGGAAATGGGCTTTGTATCTGTTTCAATCGGAGAGGGCATGAATGAGGTGTTTAGAGGTCTTGGAGTGGACTATCTCATAGAGGGTGGACAGACCATGAACCCTAGCACGGAGGATATGCTCAATGCTATCGAGCATGTAAATGCAAAGACAGTATTTATCCTGCCAAACAACAAGAACATCATCATGGCTGCAAACCAGGCAGTAGACCTTGTTGAGGATAAACAGATTATTGTTATCCCTACAAAGACTATCCCACAGGGTATCACAGCGCTTGTAAATTATATACCTGACCACAGTGCCGAGGAGAATAAAGAGCAGATGATGGCTGAGATAGAAAATGTCAAGACAGGACAGGTGACATATGCAGTCCGCGATACTGAGATTGACGGAAAGACTATCAAGCAGAACGACTTCATGGGAATCGGAGACAAGAGCATCCTTTCTGTTGGAACAGATTTAAAGGCTACCACACTTGAGATGGTAGATGCAATGGTAGATGAGGATTCTGCGATTGTCAGCATCTATTTCGGAAGTGATTCCGATGAGGACTCAGCTAATGAGCTTGCAGCAGCAATCGAAGAGAAATATCCTGATGTAGAGGTTGAGGTCAACGATGGCGGACAGCCAATCTACTATTATGTTATTTCTGTAGAGTAAAGCCTTTTTAAGGATAAATGACATTTATTTAGGAGCAAATATGGATATAGCTTCACCGATTACCGCGGTTAAGGGAATCGGGGAAAAAACACAAAAAGCATTTGCTAAAATGGGAGTATACACCGTTGGTGATATACTCCTTCATTTTCCCCGGGATTATGTAAAGTTTCCGGAAATAACGGATATTGATGAACTGAATAATGTAAACGAAAGCAGCACCTATGCCATCCATGCTGTGATTAAAAAGGCGCCTGTAGTGAAAAATACAGCAAGAATGCAGATTACACTGCAGGATATCGGTTCGCCCGGGCATATGATACAGCTTGTATGGTACCGCATGCCATACCTTAAGGCGCAGCTTGTGCAGGGAAGGCATCTTATATTTTACGGACATATTAAGCCAAAGGGCGGCAGATATGTGATGGAGCAGCCTGTGGTGTATGAGGTGCAAAAGTACGAGGCTATACGCGATACGCTCCAGCCTGTGTATTCCGTGACAAGCGGTGTGACAAACAATCTGATAGTGAAGACAATAAAGGATACTCTGTCGCATGATACACTGCTGTCAGATTACCTGCCAGCGGATATAAGGCACAGATACGGCTTTTGCGAGTACAACTATGCCATGAAGCAGATACATTTTCCTGATGACTTTGATGCACTTGTAGAGGCAAGAAGACGGCTTGTTTTTGATGAGTTTTTTCTCTTTATTATGGGCATGCGGTATCAGAATAAAAAGCAGCAGAAGGACAAAAATGAATTTGAGTTTACGGATGGTGCTTTTGTAGACGGACTGATTGAGAAGCTTCCGTATGAGCTGACAGGCGCGCAGAAGAAGACCATAGAAGAGATAAAGCAGGATATGCAAAGCCCTTATGTGATGCAGAGGCTTATTCAGGGCGATGTGGGCTCTGGAAAGACGATTGTTGCTTTTCTTCTTATGGCGTGGGCGTCGAAATGTGGCTATCAGTCTGCCATTATGGCTCCGACAGAGGTGCTTGCAAACCAGCATTATGAGACGTTTTGCTCACTTGTCAGTCAGTTTGGGCTTGACAGTCCTGTTGTGCTTTTGACAGGCTCAATGACGGCAAAGCAGAAAAGGGAGGCCTATGCGCGCCTTGAAAACGAGAAAAATGCGCTTATTATAGGCACTCATGCACTCATACAGGAGAAAGCGGATTTTTCCAATCTGTCGCTTGTTATCACAGATGAGCAGCACAGGTTTGGTGTGAAGCAGAGAGAGAGCTTTTCCGATAAGGGAAAGAAACCACATATACTTGTGATGAGTGCCACTCCGATACCGCGTACGCTTGCTATAATCATATACGGTGATATGGATATTTCTGTCATAAATGAGGTGCCTGCAAAGAGGCTTCCAATCAAGAACTGTGTGGTTGGCACGGCATTCAGGCCAAAGGCCTACAGCTTCATTGCTGAGCAGGTGAGAGCCGGCCATCAGGCGTATGTTATATGTCCTCTTGTGGAGGAAACCGAAAACTCGGAAGGGGAAAATGTCACAGATTATGCAAATGTGCTTAAAGCGGCGCTGCCAAAGGATATCAAGGTAGATATGCTTAACGGCAGGATGAAGAGCAAGGCGAAGGATGAGGTGATGCAGCGCTTTGCAAATAATGAGTCGCAGGTGCTGGTGTCCACAACTGTAGTGGAGGTTGGTGTAAATGTGCCCAATGCAACCGTCATGATGATAGAAAACGCGGACAGGTTTGGGCTGGCGCAGCTTCATCAGCTCAGAGGCCGTGTGGGCAGGGGAGA
>OIYQ01001044.1_pt1 | contig 10677 bp, 9 predicted proteins | sample 1588311 | NCBI WGS metagenome assembly OIYQ01 (sample SAMN03283244) | human gut metagenome | biome: human-associated habitat; material: feces | host: Homo sapiens | place: Peru | collected 2012
GATGTGAGGCAGCACCAGGACATCGTTTTCCCTCGGCGCATACACGCTGATTCCCGCAGTGCAGTAAAGATCCCTCGACTGCGCTCGGGATGACGATGCCGGAGAATCCCAGTCACTAGTCACCAGTCACTCGAGACTCCTAATCCCTAGCCAGTCATCCCTGCTTTCAAACTTGTAGCGGCAGCTTCGCTGCAAAGTATATATTGCTCATTATACCATGTTCCCCTTTCTCTCCTATGCTATAATATGGCTAATCCCATGATTTCTTATATAGAAAGGAGCCCCTTTATGAATAGAGAAGAACGAGTCAGAGCCGCCCTTGCCGGCAAAGAAGTCGACCGCGTACCGGTCGCTGCCTGGATGCACCTCTCCGCATTCGACCAGGATCCGATTTCCCTTGCCGAGGCAGAAGTCGACCTCACAGAAAAATATGACTTCGACTATATCAAAATGATGCCCTTCGGGCTATACAGCACGCAGGACTTTGGAAACCAGATCACCATCTACTGCGACGCACACAAAGAACCGATTGTGAAAAAATTCGCCATTCAGAGCGAAGAAGACTACGATGCTATCCGCGCCATTCCTGCCATTCAGGGTACCTACGGCAAACAGATCGAATTCGCCCGCGAGCTCGCAAAACGCAGAAAAGCCGGCACGCCGATCATCCAGACCATCTTCTCGCCTTTCTCCACGCTGAAGAAAATGGCAGGCGATCGCCTGCTCGAAGACATCAAGACCATCCCGAAAGCCGTGCACCATGCACTCGCTGCCATCACAGCGACCACGCTTGACTTCATCAGCTACAACATCGATGCCGGCGTCGACGGCTTCTTCTTTGCCACGCAGAATGCCGTCCGCCCGATGCTTACCTCCACTGAATTTCAGGAATTCGGTGCATTCTATGACCTGCAGGTCATCCGCTCCTACGCCAAGAAAACCTGGTTCAATGTCGCTCACATCCATGGGGAAGACATTTATTTTCAGGAAATCGCAGACTACCCCATCAACTGCATCAACTGGCATGACCGCCATACCTTCCCGTCTCTGGCAGAAGCCCGTGCCCTCACAGATAAATGCCTTTTAGCCGGCATCAAGTCTGCGCCTTACTTCGTAGACGGTGTCCTCAAGTATGACGACATCATCCTCGACGGGACACCGGAAGAAATCACAGCGCACGTCAAGGACGCCATCGCGCAGGTGGATGGCAAAGGCCTCATCCTGGGCCCCGGCTGCGTCGTCAATCCGTCAGCACAGGAAGAAAATCTCATGGCGCTCCGAAAAGCAGTAGAGCAATGAGAGTAACCAGGGATTAGGGATTAGGAGTGACTGGTGACTAGTGACTAGTGACTGGTGACTAGTGACTGGTAGCTAGGGATTAGTGGCTAGGGATTAGGAACTATTAGACATCCGATCATTAATCTTTCATACCATAGTCACCCCTATCCGCCCCTACGGGGCACCTTCCCCTAGAGGGGAAGGCTGGCGATACAAGGGAAACCTGCTATCAAGAGACCTTCGGGCATCGCCCCGTTTCGTCATCCTGAGCGGCGAGAAACGTCGTAGGTGAGATAACGAATGCCAGAACAGCTGCGACCTGAGTCGAAGGATCTCGGCGAAGCCGCCACCACAAGTTTGAAAGCAGGGATGAGTAGCTAGGGATTAGGGATTGGGGATTAGGAGTGACTGGTGACTGGTGACTAGTGACTTAAATACCGCCTTCGGGCATCGCCCTATTTATACTCTGCGGCGAAGCCGCCACCTTCATTCCTAATTCCGCATTCCTAATTCCTAATTTATGCGAAGCTTTCATCCCCGATCAAAGGGCGGCACGCCCCCGGGCTAACCCTGAACCCCACTCAAAAACCGCTGTCCGAAACCATTCGGACAGCGGTTTTTTCTATTCGTGATTCAATTTCCCTTTCAGATCATGATCCGTCATCGCGCAGACGCAGGAGTCAGACCAGACATTCTCTGCCGTCTCGATCATATCGATGATGGTGTAGATCGGAAGGATGAGCCCCATGATGCCGATCGGCGCGCCGATGCCGCTCATGAGAGAGAGCGTCAGGAAATAGCATCCCATCGGTACGCCCGCATTGCCGACAGCGGCGAGTACTGCGACGATGAGCCATGTGAGCATGGTCGTCATCGAAAGCTCAATCCCCGCATTCTGCATGACGAAGAGCGAAGTGATCAGTATGAAGGCTGCGCATCCGTTCATGTTGATGGTCGTGCAGATCGGAAGTACGAAGCGGGAAACCGCTGGATCTGCCTTTAGATTCTTCTCCGCCGAGGCCAGCGTGACCGGGAGTGTGCCTGCCGAGCTCTTGGTGAAGAGAGCGACTGCAATGGCAGGAGACATTTTCTTGAAAACATCGATCGGATTCAGTCCGCGAGCCAAGAGGAAGAGCGGCAGGACGAGGAAGAACTGGATCCCGTTGCTGGCCATGATGACTAGCGTGTATTTCCCGAGCGCCCCTACGATGACGCCTGCTTCGATCTGGGCAGAGAGCTGACCGGCAAAAGCCAGAATGCCGACAGGAAGAATGGCGAGAAGCGCTTTGATCAGCGTAAAGAGAAGCTCCTGAAAACCAAGGATGCCCTTCAGGAGGACTTCGCGATTCTCCGTCTTCGGCATGAAGGCAAGCCCGAGACCGAAGGAGGCTGCGATCAGCATGACAGCAAGTACATTGCCGGACAGGAATGGCTGCAGAATGTTATTCGGGATGACATTCAAGATGTGGTCATAGTATGTGACCGTTCCCAGCTTCTGCGGCACGCTCGAAGCCCCTGCACTCGCCAGATCCGTCGGCAGATTCCCCGGTGTCACCCAAAGATACATCGCAAGCCCGATACCTGCCGCAAAGACGGTGGTGAGAAGCGTGTAGACAACCGCGTGTGCAAAAATGCGACCGGTTTCCTTCTTGCCGCCGAGAGCAGCCAGTGTCGTAATGACAGCGAGCGCGATCGTCGGTACCGCGATGAACTGGAACAAACGGGTGAATACCGTCGCGATAAAATTAAAGAGCTCATTCAAAGGCTTGATCCCGAGCCAGCCCAGAGCGGCGCCCACGACCAATGCCAGGATCCAGAGAATAAACTGCCGTCCCTGCTTTTTTGTCTGGTGCTCTTTCAGCACGCTCTGTGCTAAGTTTTTGACATCCTCATTTTTATTCATATCAATTTCCTCCTATGGCGATCCATGAAAAAGAGTACAGAAACGGCTTGTATGGATGCAGCAAGGCCCGCGAAACATGGCTGCACAGGGAAGGCGCTTCATTTCAGGCAATAAAAAAGCCCTTCCTCCCCCATGGGACGAAAGACTCGTGATTCTCACCCAATTTCACCGTTGCGTCACCGCATCGGCCTCTTTAAGTCCAAACAGACTCTGATCCTGTAACGGGAATCCCCGGGAGAGCCTACTTCTTTTCGGTCTCCTGGCTCTGAAACGCACTTCAGCAAAGTTTCTCTGTCCGCTTGCACTGTCCGGACTCGCTAAGAGAAGAAATCCCTGCGTACTCTTTTTCTTCATCGCTTATTGGACATACTATAGCATGAATAAAGGAATGTGTCAAATTTCTCTAAAAAAAATCCCAGGGAAACGCTGATTCAATCGCAGAATCTGTGTTTCCCTAAAAAGCAAGTATCTCTTTCCTCTGTGTCCCCCATGTCAGGGTCTCTCCTTTTGGGCGATTCGCTATTTTTATACTCTTCCCAACGTTCCTTCACTTATGATAAGATATGGAAAATAATCTTTTTATTTCTTTTAGAAAGGAGACGTTCCCTCATGGGTATGCTCAAAGAATTCAAAGACTTTGCCCTTCGCGGCAATGTGGTAGACATGGCAGTCGGTGTCGTCATCGGCGCTGCGTTCGGAAAAATCGTTTCTTCCCTGGTCAGCAATGTCATCATGCCCCCGCTGGGCTACCTTCTGGGCGGTATCGATTTCTCCAGCCTTTTCATCACCTTAGGCGGCACTCCGGTCTCCACGCTCGCAGAAGCGAAAGAGCTCGGCGTCCCGGTCATCGCCTATGGAGAATTTCTGAATGCAGTCATTGATTTCCTGATCATTGCTTTCGTCATCTTTATCGCCATCAAGCAGATCAATCATTTCTTCCCGAAAGCTCCGCCAAAGGAAATCAGAAAGTGCCCCTACTGCAAAGAAGCGATCGCAGATGATGCGACCCGTTGCCCGCACTGCACAGCACAGCTCTGAAACGTCTCTTTCGCCAGCAAAGGCGGTGTGACAAAAACTGTATGTTTTGTCACACCGCCTTTTTACATTCGCTTTCCCTATGAAACGCCTAAAGCCTCCCCGAAGGGAGGCTTTTTAGAGGTGTTTGGAGTTGTTGAGAAAGATTTGTAACAATGAGTGGAATCATCACGGCCAATGGTGATTTCCTTTTGTTTACGATTCTATGTTACCTCACATCGTCTTCATTGTCAAGTATTGTTTATTGTTTTTAGAAACAATAATTAACAATCATCCTTCATAAACTTCAAATTCATCCTTGCCGGCGCCGCAGACCGGGCATACATAGTCTGCCGGCAGATCTTCAAACTTGGTTCCCGGGGCGATGCCATTGTCCGGATCACCTTTGGCTTCATCGTAAATCCATCCGCATACAGTGCATACATACTTTTTCATAGTCGTTCCCTCCTTTGGGAAAACTCACAGGAAGGCCGCATGTCGGCTTCCCTGTAGGAAGGAAATGTCGGTGCGACCGCAGCTTGTGATTTGGCAAGAGTGAAATCCTAGGGAAACGCTGATTCAATCGCAGAGTCAGATTCTACAAGAATTTTTATACATAGCTTCGTCATAGCCTTCCTTAAATAGCTCGCTATTCGCGTCAGGTTATTCCTCGCTATGCATAAAAATTCAAGAGTAAAATCTGACAACGATTGAATCAGTGTTTCCCTGGAGCGATCGGATCCGTATTTCCCTTCTTTCTATATTTACATTTCTCTATATATCATTATATCACAATATTCAAATAGTTCAATATCGAATGATACGTTTTTTCCCTCGCCCAAAGTCTTCTCCTCATCCCCCATTGACCAAAAGGTTCCGACCTTATATAATAGGTATCGCAAGCCATGCGAGCGTGGCGGAATTGGTAGACGCACAGGATTTAGGATCCTGCGCCTTGTGCATGGGGGTTCGAGTCCCTTCGCTCGCACCAAAAAAAGCACTGTGGATCTCACAGTGCTTTTTTATTGGCAGTCACCTTTTCGCTAAAGCCGATCTCTCAGAAATTTACAGTCTTCCCATAGTAAGCACATTCGAGGATCTTTGCCATAGCTTCCGCATCTGCCTCACGCGGGTTCTCCGGAGTGCAGGCATCGAGGACGGCATTCTTAGCGATCGCATCCTTCTTGGCAAGGTACAGCTCCTCTGGCACCCCATAGTCTTTGAGTGTCAGCGGGATGTCCATCTTCTGATTCAGTTTCTGGATAGCTTCCTCATAGGAAATGACAAGCTGTGCATCTGTGCGTCCAGGAAGGCCGGCCACGCGAGCGAGATCGGCATAGCGCGAAAGACAGGCTTTCTTGTTGAACTGGATGACATACGGCATCAAGATGGCATTCGCACAACCATGCGGGACATGGAAGACGGCGCCGATCTTATGCGCCAGAGAATGTGTGATCCCCAGAAGTCCATTTGAGAAGGCCATGCCGGCAAGGCACTGCGCGATATGCATTTTGCCTCTGGCTTCCTTGTCTCCATGATACGACTCTACGATGTTGTCAAAAATATCGGAGACAGCTTGCTTGGAGAGCGGTTCCGTGAAGCCATTCGCAAACTTTGACACATAGGCCTCGGTCGCATGTGTCAGCGCATCCATCCCTGTATGAGCGGTGAGCTTCTTCGGCATGGTGAACGGGATGTCGAGGTCAAGGATGGCAAGATCCGGCGTCAGGTTGAAATCAGCGAGCGGATACTTGATGCCTGTCGAGTAGTCGGTGATGACAGAGAAAGCCGTGACTTCTGTCGCAGTCCCCGATGTGGATGGGATAGCGACGAAGATCGCCTTCTGACGAAGCGGCGGCAAAGAAAATGGCTTTTTGATCTCATCGAATGTCAGATTTGGATATTCATAGAAGACCCACATGGCCTTGGCTGCATCGATCGGTGAACCGCCGCCGATCGCCACGATCACGTCCGGCTGGAATTCTTCCATCAGCTTCGCGCCCTTCTGCACTTCTTCGATGGATGGATCCGGTGTGATGCCTTCGAGCGTATAGGTGGCAAGTCCTGCGTCCTTCAGCACTTTTTCAGTCTTCTGAAGGAAACCGCCTGCCCGCATGGAATGACCGCCGGTGCAAATGAAAGCTTTCTTGTGCCCTTTCAGCAAAGACAGCTCATCAATGGCTCCATGACCACAATAAATATCTCTAGGTAATGTAAAACGGAACATAGTGACTCCTCCTTTTGGCATAGAATCATACGGAAGGATTGCTGATCAGGCTCTCTTGATCGAAGAAATTCTGATCTGTCCTTCTTATAGTATACACTTTTTTATTCAAACCGGAACATGTATGCTTATTCTATATGAAGAAGTCATTGGAAATGAGTTAAAAGCATAAATATAGGAGGCCTATCGCCCTCTGTATGTGGAGTGCCGCTTTCTTACGAACACGCCGATGTCCGGCTCCCTAGCCACAGCCTTTTTTATCGGGTATAATATAAGGGAAACGCCGATTCGATCGCTCATCAGATGGGATCCGTGTTTCCTACAAAAAGTGAAAGGAATCAAAACCTCTTATGGAAGATACAAAGAATGGAGTTTTTGTCCACGATCATGGCGATGGACATGTCCACACCCACGTGATCGGACATCATCACAATCACAGCCATACGCATGACCCGCAGAAGATCAAAGCGATCATGAATCGGATTTCTAAATCCATCGGCCATATGGAGTCGATCAAGAAGATGCTCGAAAACCAACGGGACTGCGCCGATGTCCTGATCCAGCTCGCCGCAGTGCGTGCGGAGATCAATAATACCGGCAAGCTCCTCCTGAAGGAGCATATGGAGCACTGCATCGTGGAAGCGGTGCAGGAGAATGACCAGGAAGCCATCACACGCATGAATCAGGCGATTGATATGTTCATGAAGTAAGATATGAAGCGCAAAAAGCGCGAATGCCATCGTAATGAGCGGTGGCATCCGCGCTTTTTTGATTTTATCCTACGCCGGCAGCTTCGAGCAGACGGCGGGTATAGAGTTCCTTCGGATGACGCAGGATCTCCTCCATGGCTCCCTGCTCGACGCATATTCCCTGATGCATAATGAGGAGCGCGTCACAAAACTGCTCCGTGAGCGAGATGTCATGGCTGACGAAGAGAAACGAAAGTTGTTTCTCTTTTTTTAATGCGATCAAAAGCTCTACTATATCCTGCTGCACCAAAGGATCCAAGGCGCTGGTGATCTCATCGCAGACAAGGATCTCCGGCTTCAGCACGAGCGCTCTTGCGATGGCGGCCCGCTGACATTCACCGCCGCTGACCTCCTGCGGTTTTTTCGAGAGGGTCTTCAAAGGAAGCTGGCATGCCTCCGCAGCCTTCCTGACGTTTTGCTCCGCAGCTGCCCCTTGGACTCCCTGCTCGGACAGTCCTTCCCTGATGCTCTCCTCCAGTGTCCAGCGCGGATCGAAGGATTCGCGAGGCATCTGAAAAATCATCTGCAGCCGCTTCCAGAGATGACTGAGTCCTTCTTTTCCCTCCAAAGGGCTTCCATGGAACAGGAGCTTCCCTTCGGAAGGCAGGAGCAGACCCGCCGCCATCCTCGCCAGAGTACTTTTCCCGGAGCCGGAGGCTCCTACGATCCCGAGGGCTGTCCCTTTCTCAAGACGGAAGCTGACCTCATGCACGGCTTCGATGCTCTGGCCTTTCTTTTGAAATCTTCGGGTGAGGCCCCGCCCTTCCAGTAGAATATCCATGGCGTCTCCAGTCAAATGCGTGGTAAGAAAATGCTGACAAACTGCCCGTGCCTGCAGAGATATCATCCCCCGAGAGATCAAAAGGTACGACGACAAGCACATCCCGCGAAGAGCAGCCGCTTCGTGTAGTCTTCTTTCGGATGCTGCCATAGGTCTTCCGCTCTCCCCTGTTCTACGATATGTCCCCGCCGGATGATCATCCCCTGATCCGCGAGCTGCCTTGCGACCTCGATCTGATGCGTGATGCAGAGAAGCGAGCCCTTGATCTCCTTTTTCACCAGCAAAAGCTCTCTCACCACTTCCTCTCTGGCGAGTACATCGAGCGCACTGGTGGGCTCATCCGCCAAGATCAGCTCAGGCTCCGGCAGCAGCGCACTCACGATACCTACACGCTGCATCATGCCGCCGGAAAGCTCAGAGGGATAGCTGTCCCAGATCCGGCTGGCTTCCTCCAGTCCCAGCTTCTGCATCAGAGAAAAGGCTTTTTCACGAAGAGAAGATGCCGAAATCCGGCCATGCGCTTCCATCGCCTCATGGATCTGACTTCCCACCGTGCGAATGGGGCAAAAGGCGTCCTTCGTGTCTTGAAAAATGGTGGTGATCTCCTTCCCCAGCAGGCTCCGCCTTTCTTTTGCGCTCATTTTCAAAAGAGACTTCCCTTTGAAGTCTATGCCGCCGGCAGTGATGAGCCCATCGGGGGAAAGCAGACCTAGGATGGCTTTACAGAGCGTGGTCTTTCCGCTGCCAGACTCGCCGACAATGGCCAGACACTCGCCTCTGGAAAGCGTAAACGAAATGTCCCGGGCAGCCACCTCTCCTCCGTACGCGATAGAGATATGGGAGAAGCTCAGCACTTCCGTCTCACTCATTGTACATCCAGCTCCGCAGTGATTTCGTAATAGTCGGAAGGATGAGCGGCAAGACCGGTCACCCCTTTGCGGGACAAGATCCCCATCTGCAGATAAGAAATGAAGTAAAATGCATGATCGTCCAAAATGATCTGCTGCATCTCTATGGCGAGCTGATTTCGTTTCTCTATATCGAATGTCTGGTGCATCTCTTTGGCAAGGGCTTCCAGCCGATCGTTGTGGTAGAAGCCACGGTTCTTTGTCGACTGATCCAACGCGCAGGTATGGAAGAAATACTCCGGATCCCCCGTGGGCGCCGTGACAAGTGCGCTGGCATACACATCATAATTCCCTGCTTCAAGCACTTTCAAATGGTCTGCCGAGCACTCCACATCCACCTTGATCCCGATCTGCTTCAGATTATCCTGCACGAGCTCAGCAAGTACCGGAAGCTCCATGCGACCCGGATACGTCAGCCAACGGATGGTCAGATCTTTCCCGTCCTTATCCACATAGCCGTTTCCATCGGTATCCTTCCAGCCTGCCTCTTCCAGAAGCTTTTTGGCTTCCTCTTGCTGGTACGATACGCCATGCACATGCGATGCACCAAACGGAAGGGCCTTCGGGAAGGGGCCGACCGCTACCTCTCCGTGTCCTGCCAGCAAATGATTCACGAATCCATCGCGATCGATCGCCATATCGATCGCCTTTCTCACGCGTATGTCCTGCATGACGGGCGAATGCATATTGACCTGACCGAAGAAATTACGGCTAGTGGCCACCTTGGAGATCTGAAATTTCGAAGAATCCTCAAAAAGCGGATAGCTGGCATAAGGCAGTCCATACGTGGCATCGATATTTCCGGCCTGCAGCGCAGCCGTCATCGCATCCCCATCGGTGACAGACTTCACGATCAGGTGATCCACTTTCGGGCTGCCATTCCAATAGGACGCATTTTTGTGCAGATGGATCTCCGTATCCGTCACAGAGTCTGCCACATAAGGACCTGTCCCTGACGCCCGGCCATCCTTCATGTCTGCTTTCATATCCACTATGGCTGCGTAGGGATCGCAAAGATAGAAAATAAGACTTGGGCAAGATTTCTTCGTATGAATGCGCACGGTATTTTCTGTGGCATCGATCCGATCGATCTTAAGGTCAAAGGCCGCTCTTTGATTCTTTGCCACCAGCGCCTCCAGACATTCCTTCACAGCCTCTCCGTTCATTTTTCGCCCGCTGGAGAAGGAGATCCCCTCACGCAGCTCTATATCCACCGTGCTGTCATCGACGTATTCGAAGTGCTTCGCCAGCCATGGCTCCGGAGTCATCGCATCGGACAGGCGGAACAGCGTCTCTCCTACGCCATAGCGTACGGTACTCCATCCGGAATAATTTTCGTGTGGATTCAGTCCTGCATCTCCCATCTCACGGCCATACCCGGTCGTAGCATAGACCACAGTCTTTTCGCCGGATGCCTTCTCTCCGCCGCAGCCGCCAAGTACAAACGATGTGAAAACAAGTGCTGCCAATGCGGCTTTAGAAATCCTATTCATGAGCTTCTCCTTATAGAAAATATACATCATAATCCAATGACAAGTTTGAAAGCAGGGATGAGTGGCTAGTGGCTAGGGATTAGGGATTAGGGGTTAGGGGCGCAGGGTGACTAGTCACTCTCTCGTATCGTCATTTCGATCGCAAGCGAGAAATCTTCTTTGCAAACCGATAAACAATGGATGTGCGAAAGCAGAAACACGTAGCACCAAATCGTCGTTTTCCTGCCAGTGCCTATGTGATACTGACCGCAGTGCAAGAAAGATCCCTCGGCTGCGCTCGGGATGACGATACGGGAAAGGGATATCCCCCAAAAGTTTGAAAACAGG
>OIYQ01001055.1_pt1 | contig 10620 bp, 7 predicted proteins | sample 1588311 | NCBI WGS metagenome assembly OIYQ01 (sample SAMN03283244) | human gut metagenome | biome: human-associated habitat; material: feces | host: Homo sapiens | place: Peru | collected 2012
GGCGACCTCTATCCGCTCAACGCCTATACCGGCTGGACAAGAGATAATTACGGTCCGGTTTGGATTCCGAAGAAGGGTAAGAGCATCGCTCTGACGCTGAAGAACCTGCCAGTTTACGAGCGCTGCATCAAGGTTTACGAGGGCAACGACCTCAAGGTAGACAGCCAGGGCAACATCTTCATCAACGGCAAGTTGGCGAAGAGCTACACCTTCAAGCTCGATTACTACTGGATGATGGGTGACAACCGCCACAACTCAGCCGACAGCCGCTACTGGGGCTTCGTGCCAGAGGATCACATCGTGGGCAAGCCAATCTTCATCTGGTGGAGCCACAGTCCTGACCATCCGGGCTTCTCAGGCATCCGCTGGAACCGCCTCTTCAATTTCGTAGATAACATCAAGTAATAGAAAGATAGATTGAAAATCGCAGTTAAATTCCTAATAGCTTTAGGCTTGTCGCTGCTCCTGGTATGGGCGGTGCGAACCTATGCATTCACTGTCTTCACGGTGCCCGCCGGGGGTCTCCCTCCGCATTTAGAAGAGGGCAACCGGGTGATAGTGAATAGGATTGACTGCGATTTTTTCAATCGTGGCGAGTTGGTGGTTTATGCCGATACCGTGGCACTTCCGCTCCGCAATCAGAGTCGCAACCAGAGTCTCAGTCAGGGTCGCAACCAGGGTCTCAATCAGGATCGCAATCCACGCTTCAAGCGAGTAATCGTAGAATATTTCATCGGGCAAATAGAGAAGCTCCCTGGCGATACCCTCCGCATCGGCAAGGCGAGCTACATCATCCCCATGGAGTGCTGCAAGCGCCTCGGCTGCAAGGATTGCCGCTTCTATCTCCTAAAGACGCCTGCCGGTGAGCAGCTGGTTCACAAGCATCAGATGATAGGAAAAGCCTATAGGCTATTTTGAGAATAAACACATTATTAATGAGAATAAACACATTATTAATAAATACATAAGAATTTGAAAGCATTATTATCCTCCACCTATTTCGGCCCCATTCAGTGGTATCAGAAGCTGAACCGCTACGACGAGTGCCTGATAGAGCGCCACGAGAGCTTTATCAAGCAAACTTATCGCAACCGCATGCTCATCCCCACCACCAACGGCCCCCTCGCCCTCACCATCCCCACAAACCACAACACCTCATTGGCGATGAAAGACATCCGCATCTCCGACCACGCCAACTGGCGCCATGTACACTGGAATGCGCTCCTCTCCGCCTACGGCGAGAGCCCCTTCTTCGAGTATTACCAGGACGACATCCGCCCCTTCTACGAGAAGAAATACGAGTTCCTCTTCGATTTCAACATGGAGATTACAGAGAAGATGATAGAACTTCTGGATATCCGTCCCAAGATTTCAATCACCAACGAGTACTTTTTAAGTGAAGAACGAAAAGTGAAGAGTGAAGAATTCAACAGCTTTACTAATCATAAAGTTGAAAGTATCAAGGATTTCCGCGAAGCCATTCGCCCCAAGAAACCGCTTCCTGACGCCGAATTCGAGCCGAAGCGCTATTATCAGGTGTATGAGCAGAAATTTGGTTTCCAGCCCAACATGAGCATCCTTGACCTTCTCTTCAACGAAGGCAACGAGGCGATATTCTACCTATAATAATATAAGGTAGAGTATAGTTTATCGTTTTTATCCGTTTAAATAATTATAGTTAATATCTTAGGTGCAAAGGTACAAAAACGAAAAAAACGAGCTCCCATCCCCATGAGAACTCGTTTTTTCATAATTTATTTGTATAAGTAAAAGATGATGATAAAACGTTTCACAACGTCTTTTTGTTTTAACTGATGCAAAGGTACAAACTTTTTGTGTCTTCTTTTCGTAAAGATTGCCTTTTTGTGGTGTAAATTCTATTATTTTTCCACATAAAAAACAGAATTTACCCCCTGTGTAGTTAATAATCCACCTTTTTGCGCTATTTTGTGGTAGCAAATCCCCAGTAAAAGTGCCTGAATTTGCTGTTAACTGTTAACCCTGTTAACTCCAGCTGTTCCGATAGGGATAGAATGCAGAGTAAACTCCATTGCCGCAAGACAGAAGTTCAAAGTATAGTTGATATTCCGCGATGCTATCTTAGAAATAGTACCCCAGCTTTGCGCGCAAGCCATTGTGATCGATGCCGAATCTATATTTGCTGTCCCATCCTGCCGGCTGCTTATAAGAGGTGTTAATACCGCCAAAACTCACGCCAGCCGACCAGTGCTTGCTGAGCAAGTATTCGCATCCCATTTCCGCATAGACACCAAAGCCATCCATGGTGTTGAAATCATCGTCAGTGCAAGCGTAGCCAAGGCTCAGCACCATATTCCAGATGAAGCGCTTATTCGTCTTGTAGGCCATTTTAAAACCTGCACCCACGAAATAGTTCATGATCACATCGTTGGCGTCGTTGCCGAAGCCAGTAGGGATTCCCACCTTGGTTCTGCTGCCCACAGCATTGATGGAGAAGCCCATATAAAAAGGACGGCGGTAGGCGTTCGGCTGCTTCCACAGATTCCACAGATGGGCGTATTCCAGGGTAACGTCGAAGCCGGTTGGCGTTCTGTTCAGGCTTTTACCGTTAGCCGTAAGAATTTCGTTGCTGAGCCATGAATATCCGCATCCGGCGCTGATGCTGTTGGAAGGCAGGAGATGCTTCTCGTATTCAATCTGGTTTAATTCAGAAAGAGTACCGATGGTATTTCTTTCGGTATTACCTTCCGTGAAACTCGTCAGGCTTACCCACAACAGTAGCGTCGCTGAGGCGCATGCTGCTAATTTTGCTACTGATTTTGAATTCATACGTTTTATCTGTTTATACGTTTATACTAAAAAAATAATAGTTAATATCCGGGCGCAAAGGTACAAAAAAAATACGGAAAACCATTTCAATGCGTTAAAGAATCCACTTCAATGCGTAAAAAAGAAGCGTAATTTGGGGTCACCGATACCTTGACGAAGCGATATGACATCAACGAACTGCCGGAGAATACCTATCAGATAGAGGTAAAGCCTGGTCAGCTGATATACATATAATTGGGAAAATGATGAAAATGTAACGTTAACAAACCTAACTCGCTCTAAATTGGACTTTGATTGAAAATCAAGAACTTGGGCGTTTACCTATATTATATAGGTAACAATATGGAAACGAGCGGACTACTGCTAGTTTCTGTATTTTGCAATATACAAAGAACGCCTTAATTCGGGGACAAAGATACGATAATTTTCTAAATATCCAATGAATTACGATGAGAATTTTATGGCAATTAGAACTTTTTGTGTTAAATCCCATGCATGAAATGCAGTTTTCTAAGAAAATATTTGGAGATTCCGACAAAAAAGCGTATTTTTGCAGCAACAAATCCCACCACGCCTCTCAACGATGCGTACCACGGTGGGACTTCGCTTTTTATATGGGTATATGAACTACGACAAACAACCGATAAATATAGATTTTTAGAGACTACCTGATAACACTTACTTTTTACCTTTTGCTACATGAAAACGATAAATGGCGTGGATGAGCACATAACGGGGCACTGTGTTATAGTATTTCTCTACCCTGCCCTGCGCATTGATGGTTCTATCCACTTTCTTCAACTGATGGAACACATCGAATGCATCAGCCTTCACAACCAATTTTCCCTTGAAAAATGGTCGGGAAAGGCGGAAGTTCCATAATAAATTGTCATCATTCATCACAGACTCACCATATCCACGTCGACTATACATCGAAAGGTCGGTGTCAAACGAGAACCTGAAAGGAAGTGCCAATACTGCACTCAGCCCATAATGATAGTTGTAAGCATCAAGGGGTTCGAAATACTTCTGTTCGCCATTGGAATGAAGACAGGCTACATAAGCATTCACTCCCAAAGAATGCTTACCCATTTTGTAGTCCAGACGCAAATCTTCCGAAATGGTGGATGTCTTTACTATACTCTTCTTCATCTCCGAAGTTGCAGCATCACTAATCATATCAACACTGTTAACATAGCCCCAAGAGGTAACCGTATTAAACATTAACCGTTTCTTCTTATCAACATTGCCACTCAATCCTAAGCGCAAGCTTGTATTCCAGTTACCATTCACATTGGTTGGCGAGAAAGTACGCCTACCAGTGTTTTTATCATATATAAAGCCCATAGCCACTGCATCGCTGGTAGAAGCATAATCGTATTTAAGATCATACATTAGAGACTTGAAACTTCCATTATAAGCAAATTGCAGATGATGCAACATAGAGTTCTTCAGTTTCTCATTTCCATAACGCTTTACATTCAGAGGGTCTGCATCATCTATATAATCAAACAGATAGAGCATCTGAGGAGCTACCTGAGTTATAGAATAGACCAGACTGCTAGAAAACTTTCTGTTTTTTCTATTTCCGCTCCAATATAGGGTAAACTCCGGGTTCAGGAAACTTAAATTACGAGAGAGTTCCTTGTCTAGAGATGCCCTTCTATAACGCATATTCTCATGCGAGAAGTTGAAGTTCCACTGGCTCTTGAACAAAATATCATTCTTTGCATCTTCTACCACCTGCCAGGAAAAAATCGCAAACGGCTTATGCGCATCAGTATGAAAATCATACAGATAACTATTAGCCGCATCTATCGTTGAAAGATAATCAGTAACAGATGGCAAGACACCTAATTCATGATTGGCATCAGCTCCCCATCCTGCAAGTTGATCCAAACGATAAAGACTATTCTCTTCATGAGAATACTTCTGCTCATAACCATATTGAATAGCTCCCCACAACTTATCAGAAACATTGAAGGAGTACCCCAAGCCGCCATGATAACGATACCCTTTAGAAGACCAAGGTACATAACAGCGACGATAATCATTATTTCCAGCAACATTTCCTGAAGCATAATCAAGGCTATAAATGCTATATCCCTCATCATCTTTACCAAGCACTTCACCACCAAGCTTTAGCTGCAACATATCTCCAGCTTCATTTACGATGAAATCACAACTATAGTCCAATGATGCAAGCCAACTCTTCAAGTCATTCAGGCTCTTACTTTCCACCCTGTTTATCAAGTTCTTATACAGTTCACCTGTTGAAATCGGGAAGAGACGATTCCACATCTGTTCCTGATTTTCCCAACTTTCAGCCATCAGAGCTGAATAAAAGATGGAATTCTGCTTACGGCGAGAGTAATTGGCTTTTTGGTCAATTGTCATATAGCATTTAGAATTTCTGCCACCAGGAGTCAGCGTCAACATATTGTTCATATTGAGATAGAAATTACAATACTTTGCTTCATTCATAGAACGCTCGTATGTATCCCCCGATGACAAGAAGTTGGTGCGATACGCATTCGTTTCCTCATGATTATCATAATGAGTAAGATCGGCATTACTTCTCAACCGGAATCGGTTGAATCTATCATCTACATTCAGGTTCACTCCCACCTTCTTTGTTGTTAATCTAGACATCGGCAGCTTCTCCGGTGTCCAGTCAGAGCCTTGCATCGGTGCACCACCATCATTCATATTATTAAAGTTGCTGAATATTGCCAACTGCGAATGGTCAGTTGTACGCAAAGCAAACAAGCGCGCCAAATACAGGTCATCATTTGCCATACCAGCATCCACATTGCCCAACCAGCCAATATTATATTGTTTCTTCAGGTTGACATCCATCACATATTCATCCTCCTCAACCTTTCGTTTGGCAAACAGATTCAGGTCAGTTTTCTTTTCATATACCTTGATGGAGTTTACCGCGTATGTAGGCAAGTTCTGCAAGAGTACCGTATTGTTACCCTTGAAGAAATCCTTGCCATTAAGCAAGAGGCTCTCCACAAACCGACCATTGACATAGATACGCCCATCCGACTTCAATTCTGAACCAGGCAACTGCCTGATAAGCGCATCGAGCATGGAGCCTTCTGAGAGTTGAAAGGCATCAGCATTATACACCAGCGTATCACCCTTGTGATAGAATTTCACCTTGGTAGCCGTTACTGTTACCTCATTCAGTAGCTGCTCATCATCCAACTTTTTCTTCTTACGCAAAAAAATGGTTGGCAGATAACGGGTATTCACCCGTTTACTAACCTTTACATCAAAAGAGAAACTTTGTGGCACATAGCCATCACACTCTACTTTGATGGTATATCTGTGATTGTTAGCAACTATAAACGTAAAGCCACCATTTTTCTGTTCGTTTCTTTCGTCTGATATAGTCTCTTTTACAACCTCTCCTTTGTCATCAAGCAAAGTTAGTTTTGCATTTGTAATAGCTGTATGGGTAACGAATTCCTCTACCCATCCACCATATTCTAGTGTTTTCTCCTTAGTCTGCCCCATCATAGGCAATCCGCACAGAATAGTTCCAATAATAAATAAGATTCTTAATTGCTTCATAATCTCAATTGTTTGTCAGTTTACGTTTTTATATATTAATTAGTGCGACAAAGATAATAAAATAATTCAAATTAGAGGTACAGAAAAAACTCTTTCTATCACCTCGTCCATATTATAATACTTATATTCTGCCAATCGTCCACCAAATAGCACATTTTTCTCCACATCTGCCAGCTCTTGATACTCATGATAGAGGCGATTATTTCTATCATCATTCACTGGGTAATAAGGCTCTGCCTGTCCTGGCTGATACGCCAAAGGGCACTCACGAGTGATAACAGTCTTTGGATTTCCATATACAGCCTCCCCAAATTGCTCAAAATGCTTATGCTCTATGATGCGAGTATAGGACGTTTCCCTATCCGTGAAGTTCATCAGTGCTACACCTTTTATATAATATTGATTCGGTTGCAAAAGTAAGAATAGAATTGTAAATCACAAAATTATAGCTCACTAAATTGTCCACCACAAATCCACCATTTATGGTTTTACGAGCGATATATATTTGATTTTATGAGATTTAAGAAAATGTCCACCATAAATACACCAATGGTATTTATAGTGGACACCCCCTATACTTTCAACAAATTTTTATATAACGAAGACGCACTTTTATCTCCAAATATTTTATTGTTTACCTTTTGTTTGGCATTATTGACAGTTTTAGTCGTTGTATCTATCAATGTTGCCACTTCTGTATTATCCATAGTTAAATATACAAGCATACATACTTTTAATTCTTGTGGACTTAATTTACTAGTTCGCATTTTTTCAAATAAAAGTGGCAATTTTTGTTGGAAAATCAAACGTAGTTCTTGCCAATCATTCTCTTGTGCTTTTTTTCCATTTCTCTTCTGGGTGGCCATTTCCTTAAATCTGACAACAACATCACTCGCTAGCAAGGCATTATTTTTGTCAGCCAAGTCCAACAAATCGTACTTTTCCTTATATTTGTGAAGGGTCGCCTGCAAAGATGACACCTCCTCTTGCTTTTGTTGAATAAAGGCTTCCTTATCAACTTGCAACATTTTCAAATCCTCACAAGCCTTTTTCATTTTTTGGGCTATCATGACATAATCTTTGTTTGCTTTATTCAACTCTTCTGCCATTTTTCTCTTTATTCTTTTATAATGCCTTACAAGAATTATGAAAACTAACGATAATATAAAAACAAACAATATAGCAAGATATTTATTTCTCACCTTAGACAATTTTTCTTTATTTATCTTTTGCTGTAATCGAGAATAGTCATACAAGGAGGCAGCTTGCACAACAGCATTTGCCTGCGTTCCATTCAATATCTTGTCCATTTCTTGTTCGCAAAGAACAGAATACTTCTTTATTGAATCTGAATTAAGACATATTCTATATATAGCCAATAGCCCTTGAGCTGTTTCATACTTAAAACCATAACGACCTAACTTGCGATAGTAATACTCAGCGGAGTCTATCCGATTCACGCCTAGATAAAACATACCTTTTAACTTATAATAATGCTCATATTTTTCTTGTATATTTCCTTCTCTATTAAACAAGCCTGATTCTTTCTCATAAATATCCATATAACAACGTGCTTCATTATATTGAGAGCGTTGTAAATATATATAAATAAGCGTAGGAAGAGTCTTGGCTGCTAATTTCTGCATTCCATGCATTTTAAATAGCTCATGACATTTCTGAGTTTGTTCAATAGCCTTCAAAGTATCTCCCAATCCTAAGTACTCATTTGCTATAAAATCAAAACTCTGTATAAAACTTACGTTATCTTTGACCCGAGCTGCATAATAACCATATTTTTGCTCGCATCCTATAGCTTCCTTATGCAAATATTGAAAACGATAAATATCAGCCATTTGCCCATAAACCTTGGAGAGAGTACTATAGTCACACTCCTTACTCAGGGTATCAGCACACTCAACAGCTTTTTTATAGCTCATCATTGCCTTTGGCGCATCCTTTTGGTCACGATACACGCAACCCAGCAGATAATAAGCTTGCATCTTCTCATTATCTGTACCCCAACTATCATAATAATCCACCACCTCTTGAAATATGGAATCAGTAGGCATAGACAGATAAAGCTTGTTCTGTGCCTTCGCCATCAGCATTCGGCATTTCATCGCTACCTTGCGAGAAGCGTCCGGTACCTCCAATGAATCAAAACGGCATAAGCTATCATAGGCTGCTTGAGGATGTGCTTCCATCAAGCTGTCTATAACCTGTAATCTCTGCATTTGTACCCGATTTCCGGTACACCCTACTAATATATATAATAAGGTGAAGAACACTGAATTTCTCAACGATATGAATTCTCTTCTCTTCATTTTTATCATTTTTACACTCTAAAATACCACCCATTATATAAACAAGTCATCTAGTGATACTGATGCCCGGAATATATCGGAGTATTCATTACTCACCAGCTCAGAATTTCCCACATACGTAAGGAGGAATGTCTTGGTAGGGTTCTTTTCTTCCAAAGTCTGCAAACGACTATTCAGCACCAGAGCATAGCCCTTGGTCACGGCATAAGGAGCCTTATAGAATTTCATCTCGCAAACATTCACTGCATCATCAGCCCTGTCTATCAGCAAGTCTATCTGCATGCCATCAGCCTCCTCGCTTCCCTTTACTATGAGCGAAGATTCCTGCGAAGACACCGCACCTATATGAAGAGCATATTTTATCTGTGAAATATGCTGCAAACAAACCTCCTCGAAAGCAATGCCACGCCATGAGGCAACATCGCTTTCCTTCAAATGCTGCTGCCAGTAATCAGTCTGCCCCACTGCCTTCTTCTCCTTAAAATGAAGCCAGAACCAGCAAAAGGAATCGATGAGCTTGTAATATTCCTCTCGCTGGCTGAAACCGAAAGGAGTATATTTCACCACAAAATCGCTGCCCAACAAGGCTTTCAGCATCTTGGTAAAATCGCCATTCGGATTCAAACCGGTATGCTCTGCTATCTCCTTACGGGTGAAACCTGCATGGCGGGTACCCAAAAAACGAACGATCTTCATACAGTCTTCGGCATGATCAAACACAGAATTGAAAAGCCTGTCAAACTCATCCCCCAACTTCGCATGACGGGCAAAGAACAAGGCATCTATATTCTGAGCCAGACTATAGGAAGGGTTAAAGAAATTCATATAGAAAGGAATTCCGCCCATAATCATATAGGCCTGCGTAATATTATAACGGGACATCTTGATGCCACGGCTCTGATAAAACTCCTCACATTCTTTCAAAGTAAACGGTGACAGTTTAATCTCGCCGGTCAAACGCCCGTATAATCCACCTTTATTACTAATTAGATTATCAAGCATCCAGGAGGTGGCAGAACCACAGACTACGAGCAACAGATTATGGCGCATATTGCCCCAACCATTCCAGAAAGCCTCTAATGCCGTAAGAAAACCGGAACGCGCCGTATCCATCCAAGGCAACTCATCGATAAACACTACCTGGCGGGAGCCATTATCGCAAGTTTCCAAAAAACGTTCCAGCAAAAAGAAAGCCTCCAGCCACGACTTAGGTTGTGCTATATCCTCCATGCCTTGACGAAGAAGCGAGAAATAGAAATTCTGTAACTGGTCTTTCAAGGTTACCTTTCGGCGACGGTCATAAGGCGACAATCCGGTATGATGAAACACCATATCATCGTGAAACACCTCATCAATCAAGAATGTTTTACCGACACGGCGACGACCATACACAGCCACAAACTCAGCCCTACCACTTTCGTAGTAACGCTTCAATTCTGCTATTTCCTTTTTTCTACCTATTATTTCACACATAATCATACCCAATTGGTTCGCTGCAAATATACTACAAAATTTCGGAAATAGCGAAAGAAAACAGCGCTTATTTCGCTACGGAACCGCTTTTTTGCCGTTCGTAGCGGAATAAACGCTATTTTAACCCCATTTTAACATTTCGCTTCTAATCCTCTGTTGACATATCTCTATTATATTGCCTTACGGATTTACCACCGGCAAAACGATATGAAACACTGAATACTATTCTATTTCGCTGCCTATCAAAAGCCTTATCCAAGAATTTGCTCTCAAATCCTGGAGACTTTGTTTCTGTTATCATATCAGAATTGAAGAAGTGGAACATAAGACTATAAGTCAATGTCAACTCCAACTTCTTCTTCAACAGGAACTTCTGGATAGATACATACGGGTTCTCGAAATTCGACGAAGACTTAACTTGTGGAGAGAT
>OIYQ01001056.1_pt1 | contig 10619 bp, 6 predicted proteins | sample 1588311 | NCBI WGS metagenome assembly OIYQ01 (sample SAMN03283244) | human gut metagenome | biome: human-associated habitat; material: feces | host: Homo sapiens | place: Peru | collected 2012
CATCCTGCCTTTACCGACATCACGGCGCGTGGAGCCGACAAGGGAAAGGGACTCCAGGCAATGGCTGATTATCTGGGTTTGAACATTGAAGAAACCATGGCTTTCGGCGATGGCGGCAACGACATCTCTATCATCAAGAAGGCTGGTGTAGGTGTGGCAATGGGCAATGCCGGCGAAGAATTGAAGCAGGTAGCCGATTACATTACGACTCATGTGGATGAGGATGGTGTGAAAAATGCCCTGTTGGAGTATGGGGTAATTCAGTAAGAATGAAACTCTGGAGTTTTTGGGGGATTTTATTTCGTAATTAATAATAGGATAAGCGTGATGTTTTGTTTCTTAACGTCACGCTTATCTTTTGTTTTGAAAATCGCTTTTGTGTAATGGAATCTTGCTGAAAGCTTACTTTTTGTTGCTTTTGTATATGAAAAGTTGACTAAAAGTAGAGAAATATGCATAAAATATACAAAAAGTAGGAAAAAACGTACTTTGGCTTGCATTTTGTTAGTTAAAAATTTGTTTATTTTATAAAATGTATGTATCTTTGCATCCGATATTTGTAAGTTGTTTAATTTTTAGAGAGAGAAATTATGACAAAAAGACTAACCATGTTAATGGGGGGGCTTGTTCTTTCAACAGGAATGGCTCTCGCTCAAACTACTGTTACAGGTAAGGTTGTTTCTCAGGAAGACGGTGAGCCAGTGATTGGCGCATCAGTGAGAATTGTAGGAACTAAGACTGGAACAGCGACTGATGTCGATGGTAATTTTACGCTTCCTAATGCCAGCAAGGATGCTGTCTTGGAAATCAGTTACCTCGGTATGCAGACTAAAACTATGAAAGCATCTGCTAAGATGAAGATCATTTTGGTTTCTGATGCAAGAAATCTTGACGAGGTGGTTGTTACTGCCTTGGGTATGAAACGCTCAGAGAAAACTTTGGGTTATGCTGCCAGTACAGCCAACGCTTCTGAGTTGACTGTGGCTAAGTCTGGTTCCCTGATGAGTGGTCTTCAGGGTAAGATGGCTGGTGTGCAGATTTCTGGTGGTGGTGTTACAGGTACCTCTCAGAAAGTCGTAATTCGTGGTATTTCTTCTGTTTCTAGCAACAACCCATTGTATATTGTTGATGGTGTGCCTATCAACAATGACCGTTTGGGTGATAACTCTGTTGACTTTGGTAGTGGTGCAGGCGACATCAACCCAGAGGATATTGAATCGGTAACTGTATTGAAGGGTGCTTCTGCTACCGCTCTTTATGGTTCCCGTGCAGCCAATGGTGTTATCATGATTACTACAAAGAAGCCACAGGGTGACAAGAAGGCTTCTATCACTTACGATGGTTCTTTGACATTTACTGATGTGCTTCGTGTGCCAATGACTCAGAATCTCTTTGGTCAAGGTTGGGGTTCCTGGTCTAATGAGGAGAACGGTTCTTGGGGACCTCGCCTCGATGGTCGTGAGCATTGGTATGGTTCTACCGGTCTTTCTAACGGCGAGACTTTAACCAAGCCTTTTTCTTATGTTAAGAACAATATCCGTGACTTCTATCAGGTAGGTAAGGAATGGAACAACAACGTATCTCTCCGCTATGGTGATGAGAAAGTAGGTATTGTTGCATCTTACGGTAATGTAAGTTCTAATGGTATTACTCCTAATGATGGTGATACATATCATCGTAATACCTTCTCACTCCGTGGTTACGCCAATATCGACAGATTCCATCTGGACATGTCCCTGAACTATGTTCGCAAGGATATGCGCCGTTCTCGTGATATGTATATGGAGTTGCTTCAGGGTGCTTCTGATGTTCGTTTCACAGATATGAAGGATTACAACCTTGAGCGTAACAATGTAGATAACTACTATACATTGTATGCTACCAACCCATATTATATGGTAGATAACTACTATTCTACTTACCAGGACGACCGTATTTATGGTAAGCTGGAGTTGTCATACGATATTACCAAGGATATCAAGGTAATTGGCCGTTTCGGTGGTGATTATACCAATTATAAGACCGAGCGCATCGAACCACGTATTATTTATACCGAGGGTTCTTATCAGGCAACTGGTAATGGTACAACTGTAGGTAACCAGGGTTACTATTCTAAGTATCGTTCTCAGCGTGGACAGATTGACGCCAGCCTCTTGCTGACCGGCAATCATACTTTCGGTGATTTCTCGTTAGGTGCAACCTTAGGTTGGAACTTGAACCAGAGAAACTATGATAATGTAGGTGGTTATAATGAGCAGTTGGATATTCCAGGTTGGAATTCCTTGAGTAATACATCTTCCTATTCGATTACTGATACTGACTCATGGAATAGAAGATTGTTGGGTCTCTTGGGACAGGTTGAATTGGGTTATAAGGATTGGGCTTTCCTGAACCTTTCTGCCCGTAACGACTGGTCTTCTACTCTTCCTATGGGTGATAACAGCTTCTTCTATGGCGGTGCCAATGTGTCTGTACTTCTGAATCAGGCTATTCCTGCTTTGAAGAATGTCAAGCAAATCGACTTGTTGAAGGTTCGTGCAGCTATAGGTCAGACAGGTAATGATGCTGATGTATATATGACTAATTCATATTATCGTCCATTCCAGTCTTATTATACATATTTGCCAATTTCCGGTGTTTCTGGTTTGACAGAGTATAACCGTTTGCCAAATAAGTCATTGAAGCCTGAGATTACAACTGAGTATGAGCTTGGTTTGAGCGGTACATTCTTTGGCAACCGTTTGAGCTTCGATGTGGCTTACTATGATCGTACAACCAAAAATCAGATTATCTCTGCTACTTTGGCTCCTGAGACAGGTTATACTTCTAACACCCGTAATGTAGGTAAACTTCAGAACAAGGGTATTGAGGCGATGGTTAATTTTACTCCTATCCGTACTAAGGATTGGGAGTGGAGTGTAGGTGCTACATTCGCTAAGAACTGGAGTGAGGTGAAGGAACTTTGGGATGGTCTTGACGAATATACCATTCCTGTAGGTACTATTACAACAGGTAAGTATTCTTCTATGCGTGGTGTATCTTACGTATTGAAGGTCGGAGAACCTATCGGTATCTTTAAGTTACCAGCAACAAAGACCGTTCAAGATAAAAACAGTCCATATTATGGTTATAGAATCGTAAATGGTAATGGTTTCTTGCAGTCTAGTACTACAGATTATGATTATCTCGGTTCTTCTCAGCCAGATTTCGTAATGGGCTTCACCACACATCTGAAGTGGAAGAACTTGAGCCTTGCTGCAACGGGCGACTGGCATAAGGGTGGATTGATGTATTCTGAGACATCTTATATTACTCACTTCAATGGTAACTCTACAGAGACCGTATTCAATGAGCGTGATGCTTTTGTTTATCCTCATTCTGTAAAGATTGTTGGTGGAGAGTATGTTGAGAATAATATTCCTGTAGCTTCCAACTATATGAATTATGTTCAGGGTAACTATAGTTACAACCCAGAGGTGCGTCGTGATTTCGTTGTAAGCCGTTCTTACTTCAAACTCCGTGAGTTGGCTTTGACATACGATTTCCCTAAGACAATCACAAGTGCATTGAAGATGCAGAAGTTGTCTTTGAGTCTTGTTGGTCACAACTTGTTGCTCATCACTCCAAAGCATCAGAATTATATCGACCCTGAGTCTTCTAACTTTGGTAATGATATCAGTTCTGAGTTTGGTGAGACTATGGGTTCTGTGTCAACTCGCAACTATGGTATTAACTTGAAGGTTGTATTTTAATTAAAGGAGATTTCTTATATGAAAAGATATAAATTTTTAAGCGCAGCATTGCTGGGAGCTGTCTTGACAATGGGTACTGTTACTTCTTGTAGCGATTCCGGTTATTTGGATATCAACTACAATCCTGATTACCCAACAACAGCTACTTATAAGCAGCTGTTCCCTTCTGCAGAGGCTTCAACAGTTGCAGTTTTAGGACTTTACGGACAATTAACTGGAAATTTCTGGTGTCAGTATGCCACACAGGGTAATAGTACAAACCAGTATAATACATTGGCTAACTATGCGGTAACGACAAGCAGCTCTTATCCTCCAGTTAAGGCTTTGTGGGATAATACTTATGCCAATGCTTTGAAGGATTTAAAATTGTCTGTAGCTTCAGCAGAAGGTGCAAAGGTATGGAATTATTGGATGGTTTCCAAAATATTGATGGCCTATAACTATTTGGTGTTGACCGATTCTTATGGAGACATTCCGTTTAGCGAGTCTTTGGATATTGATAACAATCCAAATCCAATATTTGAGGATAGTAAGACGGTTGTGTATCCAGGTATTATTAACATGCTTGATGAGGCTATTGCTAAATACAATGATGCATTAGAGTCAGAGAAGTCTTATCCTATAGGTGGTACTTTGGATTGTTTCTTGGGTGGAAGTATGGCTAAATGGGTCAGCTTTGCCAAGAGCTTGAAACTGAAAATGTATCTGAAGGATTTCGATGCTCATAAAGAGGATATTAAAAACTTGTTGGCTGAGGGCGATTTGCTGGAAGAGGATTGCGCTTGGACTGCATGGGTTGATGCTACTAATAAGTCTAACCCATTATATGAATTTAATATCCGTCAGTTGAATACCACAGAGAATATGCGTGCTTGTCATACTTTTGTTGAGTATCTTCTCGCAAAGAAAGATCCACGCATAGTTTATCTTTATAATCAGACTGCTGCATCTAAAAAAGAGCATCCTGATTATAATACACCAGAGTTGTTGATTGCACATATGGATGAGTGTTATGAGGGCCTTCCTTGTGGAACGAAGCCTAGTACTCAGTCTGTAATTACTATCTCTCAGTCTTCCCGTGTAAAGCAGGCTTATGATGATCCTGTATACTTGATGAATGAGGCTGAATGTGAATTGATGATTGCTGAGGCTTATGCTCGTTTAGGTAATACAGATAAAGCAGAGGAGTATTATAATAAAGGTGTTCTTGCTGGTTTTAGCCGTTGGGGACTTGATGGCTCAAGTTTTGTAAATGGTGTATATGCATTTGATAAAACAGATATGCTCAAGAGTATAGCACGTCAATATTGGCTCACTTATGCTGGTGCTAATTCTTATGATGGCTGGATTACTCGTAATCGTTTAGGATATCCTGAAGTTCAGGGTGCTGTTACTGTACGAGTTAGTAACAAGCCAATGGAGCGTACTTTGTCTGATGGTTATCAACTAGGTAACTTGGTAGATCCGGGTGCTTCTAATCTGGGAACTGGTGAGTATCCGATGCGTTTGATTTATCCTACCTCAACATCTCTGTATAATACTGCTGCTATGAAGTATATCAAGGAGAATGGTAATGATATTACAAAGAAACTTTGGTGGGAAAAGTAAACTGAGTTCTATAATAATAAAATACAGAAATATGAAAAAGATATTTTTATTGATGAGTCTTGTCGTCATGTTGTTCTCTGCATGTTCTGAGGGAACAGATTACGATATAGATTATACTCCATTGGCTCCAATAGGAGGACAGTATGCTTTGAATATTGAAAAAGGTTACGATCCTAGTAAGACTGATGCAGAATATTGGGACTCTAACCCTTCCGATGTTGAAGAGATATGCAACGTTTCCGATGGAGTTTTTGGTTTCTTGAGTAATACAACAGATTACGATAAGGATAAAGCTTGGATTCGCATTGGTAATTACAGTACAGCTACTGAATGGGCAATAAATGCCAAGGTGTCTATCAATATGAGTGATTATATTTTTAGTGGTACAGATGTGGATAATTTTATTGGAAACTCTGCGACTTCTAAAGGTAAGATTACTGTGTCTGGTAAGTGTGGACATAATACTTACAAGACTGCGACTGGTACTATTACCGATGAAATTACTATTGTTTATTCTCGTGCAGATCAGCCTGGTTATCATTATAGGGCTAAAGGCTTTAAGTATACAGGTTGGGATGAGGATTTAGAATAAATAAGTAGAATAAAGATATAAGGCAAAGTGATTTGCCTCGTTGTTGACAAAGTCAACACTTATATCTCTCTCGTCTTGGGGACTGGCGGTGGCCAGTCCCCTTTTTGAATTTATAAGAGAGATTTCTTGGTTAATGAGGGTGTGTCATAAGTCTGGATAATAGTTGGTGTATAACAGTTGACTACCGCATGCACAACAGGTGTTGTGCATGCGCATATCAGCTGTTATGCAAGCGCACAACAGCTGTTGTGCGACCGAAGATACTGACTGTCTCAACAACATATCCTATCTCTTCCAACAACTTATTCTGTCTCTTCCAACAACTTATCCTATCTCTTTCAGCAACATATCCTATCTCTTCCAGCAACATAACCCATATTTACCAACGACAAGAAGAGGGTGAATCATAAACTTTTGACACATCCTCTTCTTCGCAATATAAATCCTTAATGTTTTGTTTTTCAGAATATTACTATAATCACAAAGCTACAGAAGCATCCTTTAAGTCTACTGCCTGTGCCTTGAGGGTTCCCTTTCCTTTTATCACAACGACACATTTTCCGAAGAAAGCCTTGCGATGTGAATCGGTGAAACGCTCCAAAGAAGTCTGACATCCATTATCTGTTCCCAGAATCTTTGGCGTTTTCAGGAAACCATGACCACCTGCCTCCTGTTCTCCTGAGACAGAGAAGAAAATCTGGTTATCTGCGTTCGGACAGAGATTGCCGTCTTTGTCTACTACATTCACCTCGACAAAGGTGGTCGGATCAGAAGTGCCATAGGCCTGATGCCCCTGATAGGTCTTCTTCAACACAAGATGATGAGGAGCTCCTGCTGTTTTTATGACCTGCTCTCTAAGAACTTTACCATTCTTTCTGGCTACAACCTTTACTTCTCCCGGTTCAAAGTTTACGCGCCACATCACATGATATTCAGTACTCTTTCTGAAAGCATCGCCTTCGTTCTTTGCACCGTAGACTGTCTTCTTACGGATGCCCTGACTCTTGCCATTGATAAAGAGTTCTACCTCATCGGCATGATTATAATAACACCACATGTCAATGGTCTGTCCCGGCAGCCAGTTCCAATGAGGGAAGAGATGCAGCACATCTTTCTGAGTCCACTCACTCTGATACATATAATAGCTGTCTTTTGGAAGACCCGCCAAATCGATAATGCCAAAATAACTGCTACGGGCAGGATAAGCATAAGGAGTAGGTTCACCGATATAATCGAAACCGGTCCAGATAAACTGTCCGCCCACAAAGTCGTTGTGCTTCACCACATCCCAGGTTTCTTCGTGGGTACTACTCCATGATGCATGGAAATTATCATAAGCCGAACACATAAACGATGGATCGGTATAAGGCAACCACCATTCCTTTGGCGCAGTATAAATGCTGTCGCTAGGCATCATATAGTAGCCACGAGTCTGCAAGGCAGAAACACTCTCCGACAGAATGAAAGGCTTGCCAGGGAAATTCTTTGGCACATCCTTCACCCACTGATGGTGATAATTGAAACCTATAACATCAATAGCCCCACTCTTAAAGAGGTGATTCTTCGGATCAGGCTCATTACAGCCAGCAGTAACAGGGCGTGTGCCCCAAGGATCATACTCTTTCACGATTTTGGCAAGATGCTGGGTAAGAAGCGAATTGACACTCAGTTCATCGCTATGTGCCAAAGTTGAAGCATCATGACCGGCATTCAGAATCAGGTTAGCCTGCTCCAAACTGAGCGTATCAGCAGCCGCATTTGACCATTGTTCGAGAACTTCATTACCGATACTCCACATAATGATACTTGGATGGTTACGGTCGCGCTTGATGAGATCTGACAGATCTTTCTTATGCCATTCATCGAAGAAACGGGCATAATCGCCATTCGATTTCTTGCGGCGCCACATATCAAAACTCTCGTCCATCACGAGGAAACCCATCGAATCGCACATGTTCAGGAGTTCAGGTGCCGGAGGATTATGACTGCTTCGGATAGCGTTCACGCCCATATCGCGAAGGATGGTAAGTTTGCGATGCATCGCATCTTCATTGACAGCAGCACCCAGGCAACCGAAATCATGATGCTCACAGACACCATTTATCTTGAGATTCTTGCCATTGAGGAAGAAACCCTTCCTTGCATCAAACTTCACATCACGGAAACCGGCAGTTGACGTAGCAACATCCACTACCTTCCCATTTACTAACAGCTCGCTCTTGACAGTATAGAGATATCCCTTTCCGATGTCCCAGAGATGCGGATTCTTCACCGTGAGTTTCTGTTCCTGAACACCCTGACTCTTTGCTACAATCTTTCCTGCAGCATCATAGATTGTATTACGGACAGAGAGTTTCATCTTTTTACCGGAAGCAGCGAAATCCACTTTCACCCTGACATCACCCTGTGGAGAAGTTGCTACATACTGTCCCCATTGAGGAATATAAGCAGATTTCATGGTTTTGGTGAGCCAGACATGGCGGTAAATACCGCAACCGGAATACCAGCGGCTGTTAGGCTGGTCGCTGTTGTCTACCTTCACAGCAATGACATTATCACCCTTCTTATTAATATAAGGTGTAAGATCATACTCGAATGTACTGTATCCATAAGGGCGGGTTCCGAGTTTATGACCATTGATATACACGGTAGAATTCATATATACTCCATCAAAGGTGATGGTAAACCGGTCATACTTTTCCTTCGGATTCACCGAGAAGTGCTTACGGTACCATCCGATGCCGCCCGGCAATGCACCACCACCGGCTCCCGAAGGATTCGAAGGAGAGAAATCGCCCTCTATCGCCCAATCGTGAGGAAGATTCAAACTTCGCCAATGCCGGTCTGAATAATCAGACTTTGACATTCCGGCACTATCTGATAAAGTGAAAAGCCAGCCTTTATCAAAAGACTGGCGATCACGGGCGCTCAACGACTGAGCGCCCAATAGAAAGATTGCTAAAGCAAATATCTTCTTCATATTACTTCAGTTTTACAGTAACAGCCTTACCAGCATACTTCACCATCTTGCCCTTAGGCGCCTTGGCGAGGCTGATGCCCTGCTGGTTGTTATCACTAACAAGTACGATATTGAAGCGACGCTTCTGTAGCATACCATCAAAAGCACCCTTACGGGAAGCAATAGTAATGGTCTTCTTAGCATCATTATATTTGAAGTCGATCATAGCATACTTACCCTTCTCGTAGTTGTAGTTGGTTCCCTCATCCTCATAGAGTGTATAAGAACCGTCCTTGCCTGCATAGACATAGAGATCGATGAGCTCAGCCTTTTTCTGATCGCTCCACTCCATCTCTGGACCCACAGGAAGAATAGAACCCTCTGGAACAAAGACTGGAATCTTATCGAAAGGCGCATCAGCTACGATTGTCTGTCCACCTGCATAGTGCTTACCTGTATAGAAATCATACCAGCCCTTCTGCTTAGGAAGATAAACATTGCGGCTGTACTTCTGATACTCGCCTACAGGACAAGCCATGAGAGCAGAACCGAACATCCACTGGTCTTTGATGTCGTAAACATTGTCATCGCCATTGAAGTCCATTACCAAACCACGCATCATGGTGTAATCCTTGAAGTGAACCATACCCGCCATACTGTAGAGGTAAGGCATCAGACGGTAACGGAGTTTATCGTATGCAACGATGGTTTTATAAGCAGGATGATCTGCCGGAGCAATGTTCCATACCTCACGTGTAGGCCACTGGCCATGAGTACGATAAAGAGGAACGAAGCAACCAAACTGGTTCCAACGCGCCTGCAACTCGCGCCATTCCTTCAAGTCAGCATTCTCCTTACCAGTCTTATCAAATTCCTGCTGGGCAGCCACATAACGGTTTTCTACACAGAAACCGCCCTGGTCCATTCCCCAGAAAGGAAGACCTGCCATAGAATAGTTCAAACCGGCTGTCATCTGGGCACGCATATCTTCCCAACGGGTAGCGATGTCGCCAGACCAGGTAGCCGTACTGTAGCGCTGCTCACCGGCAAAACCGGAACGGGTCAGGAGGAAGACACGCTGGTTAGGGTTCACGCTGCGCTGTCCGTTATAGATAGCATCAGCATTCACGATGCTGTAAGCATTGAAATATTCGGTAGATGTACCGAGGGCAGTAGGACCGGAAAGAGCCTTGCGGTACCACATCGGGGTACAGTCGCGAACGTTTGGTTCTGATGCATCCATCCACCATGCATCGATTCCGAACTTATACTTGGTATAGAGATTCTCATCCATCTGGCGCCAGAACATCTTGCGGGCACCATCAGAATAGGCATCATAGAATGAACCGCGGAAGCCGAGCCAGTCGTGAATATCATCCTTGATAGCCTGATGATACATCCAGCCCTTGCTGTCGAGTTCCTTATAATTCTTGACAGTATCATAGAACTTAGGCCATACGGAAATCATGAATCTTCCGTTCATGGCATGTACGCTGTCGAGCATAGCCTGTGGGTTTGGATAGCGGGCAGCCTCAAACTCATGACTTCCCCATGAATCCAGTTTCCAGTAGTTCCAGTCCTGAACGATATTGTCTACAGGAATATGCAGGTCGCGGAACTTCTTCATGTTGTCCTCGATGTCCTTGCTGCTCTGATAGCGCTCACGGCTCTGCCAGAAACCGAGGGTCCACTTAGGATAAAGCGAAGC
>OIYQ01001057.1_pt1 | contig 10617 bp, 8 predicted proteins | sample 1588311 | NCBI WGS metagenome assembly OIYQ01 (sample SAMN03283244) | human gut metagenome | biome: human-associated habitat; material: feces | host: Homo sapiens | place: Peru | collected 2012
AGAAGCCATAGCCTCGCTTCATGTTGTTGTCGTAGTGCTGAATGTAGGCGATGACACCTTTATCTACCTGCAGCTGCACATTCTCGGCAGAGGTGTTCTTCTTCTTGTTCTTATACATGTTCTCGAAGTTCTGTCGAACCACGGTGCCATGTGGGATGACGTAGGCGGAGAGCGCATAGCTCAGGGCTGAAAGCATCACGCAGGTGATGAGATAAGGACGCAGAAGTCGCTTGAATGAAACGCCCGATGCCATGATGGCAATGATTTCAGAGTTGCCTGCCAGCTTCGAGGTGAAGAGAATGACAGCCACGAACACGAACAACGCACTGAAGAGATTGGCGAAGTAGGGAACGAAGTTGGCGTAATAGTCGAAGATGATGGCCCGGGTCGGCGCATGATACTCCGTAAACTTCGCCAGGTTCTCGTTGAAGTCGAACACGATGGCAATGGTAATAATCAAGGCTATCGAGAAGAAGTAGTAACCTACGAACTTCTTGATGATATACCAGTCCAGTCGCTTGATGTATCTCAGTGGGTTGAGATACCTGAGCACCTTGAGGAAACGCAGTTTGTGCCCTATCCATCCCAGCACCTTGGCGATGCGGTGGAGGATGGGAACCAGCCAACCGAAGCGATGGGCAATGGCTCTGCTCATCTTCAGTCGTCTGCGATGTTTTCTGATGTATTTAAAATCTTTCATCATTTAAAGTAAAATATGTATAAGAGCATCCCATAAAGCTCAAAGCTCAAAGTCCAAAACTAGATTCGTCTGCCCAGCTGGTCGATGATGGAGCGTTTCCACTCCACAAAGTCGCCCTGCTCTATGTGATGGCGGGCATCGGTGACGAGTCGCAGGTAGAACGAGAGGTTGTGGATGCTGGCTATCTGCATTGCCAGGAGTTCCTGTGCCTTGAACAGGTGGTGCAGGTAGGCCTTGGTGGTCATGCGGTCGATGTCGCATCCGTCTGGGTCCACCGGACTGAAGTCCATCTCCCATTTCTTGTTGCGCATGTTCATCGTACCATTATAGGTGAAGAGCATCGCATTGCGGCCGTTGCGGGTTGGCATGACGCAGTCAAACATATCCACACCACGCTCGATGGCTTCCAGAATATTCTGAGGAGTACCCACACCCATCAGGTAGCGAGGCTTGTCCTTTGGCAGAATCTCGTTCACCACCTCAATCATCTCATACATCACCTCGGTAGGTTCTCCCACGGCAAGACCGCCGATGGCATTTCCGTCTGCGCCCTTGTCGGCGATGAACTTGGCTGCCTCGCGGCGCAATTCAGGGAAGGTGCAGCCCTGAACGATAGGAAAGAGACTCTGCTGGTAGCCGTAGAGCGGTTCCGTCTCGTTGAAGCGCTTGAAGCAGCGGTCTAGCCAGCGCTGGGTGAGCTCCAGACTCTTTTTGGCGTACTGGAAATCGCTCTGTCCAGGAGGACACTCATCGAATGCCATCATGATGTCGGCACCGATGATGCGCTCGGTATCCATCACGTTCTCGGGGGTGAAGAAGTGCTTGCTGCCGTCGATGTGTGATCGGAACTCGCATCCCTCTTCTCTGAGCTTGCGGATGCCAGTGAGCGAGAATACCTGGAATCCGCCGCTGTCGGTGAGGATAGGGCGGTCCCAGCCGTTGAACTTATGCAGTCCGCCTGCCGCCTTGATTACCTCAAGTCCCGGACGCAGATAGAGGTGATAGGTATTGCCCAGGATGATCTGAGCCTTCACCTGCTTTTTGAGTTCCTCGAAGTGTACACCTTTCACGCTGCCCACAGTTCCTACCGGCATGAAGATAGGAGTCTTGATCTGTCCGTGGTCGGTGGTGATGATGCCTGTGCGGGCATCGCTAGCCTTATCTGTTACTTGTAATTCAAATTTCATTTTTCTTCTTTTTTGTCATTTTCTGGAATGGTGAAGTTGATAGGGTGCTTTACCTTTTCATCGGTAAGGGCAAATTCCCATACGTCGGCCACGTCTTCTACATAGTGGAAGGATACGCCCTTGAGATATTTTTCCGGAATCTCTTCGATGTCCTTGCGGTTGTCCTTGCAGATCACGATGTCGGTGATGCCGGCGCGCTTGGCTGCGAGTATCTTCTCCTTGATGCCGCCTACTGGCAGAACCTTTCCTCGCAGGGTGATTTCGCCCGTCATGGCTGTGTTCTTGCGCACCTTGCGCTGGGTGATGGCTGAGGCGATGCTGGTGGCGATGGTGATACCTGCCGACGGACCGTCTTTCGGAGTGGCTCCTTCCGGTACGTGGATGTGGAGATTCCAGTTCTCGAAGATGCGGTAGTCTACGCCCAGCAGGTCGATGTGCGACTTGATGTATTCCAGCGCGATGACTGCCGACTCCTTCATCACGTCACCCAGATTGCCGGTAAGTGTCAGCTTGCCTGCCTTGCCACGGCTCAATGAGGTCTCGATGAAGAGAATCTCACCGCCCACTGAGGTCCATGCCAGTCCGGTTACCACTCCGGCATAGTTGTTGCCCTGGTAGATGTCGCGGTTGAATGGCGGATTGCCCAGAAGTTCCTTCACCTGGTCCATGCCGATGGTAGACTGTTCCAGCTTGCCGTCACATGCCAGCTTGTATGCCACCTTTCTCAGGCACTTATTGATCTGCTTCTTCAGCTGTCTTACTCCGCTTTCTCGGGTATAGTGCTCGATGATGCATTCCAGGGCAGCCTTGTTGAAGCTGATTTTTTCTTCCTGCTTGTCAAGACCGTTGTTCTCCAGCTCTGTCGGTACCAGGTGGCGCTTGGCTATTTCTATCTTCTCCTCGGTAATGTATCCGCCTACTTCTATCAGTTCCATACGGTCGAGCAATGGGCGAGGGATGCTTCCCAGGTCATTGGCTGTTGCGATGAAGAGAACCTTGGACAGGTCGAAGTCCGTATCCAGATAGTTGTCGTGGAAGGCGTTGTTCTGTTCCGGGTCGAGTACTTCGAGCAGTGCCGATGCCGGGTCGCCCTGGAAGTTGTTCTTGCCCACTTTGTCTATCTCGTCGAGGATGAAGACAGGGTTGCTGCTGCCAGCCTTCTGGATGTTCTTGATGATGCGTCCTGGCATGGCTCCGATATAGGTGCGGCGATGACCGCGTATTTCAGCTTCATCGTGCAGTCCGCCCAACGACATGCGCACGTATTTGCGCTTCATGGCGTCGGCGATGCTCTTGCCGAGACTGGTCTTTCCAACTCCCGGAGGACCGTAGAGGCAGAGGATCGGACTCTTCTGTCCGCCGTTCAGTGCTCTTACTGCCAGATATTCCAGGATGCGCTCCTTCACCTTCTCCATGCCGTAGTGGTCACGGTTCAGGATTCTCTTGGCGCGCGACAGGCTCAGGTCGTCCTCGGTATATTCATTCCAAGGCAGGTCTACCATGGTCTGCAGGAAGCTGATCTGTATGGAGTAGTCCGGGCTTTGCGGATGGATGGTGTCCAGCTTGGCAAGTTCCTTCTTGAATATCTTTTGAGTGGCCTCGTTCCAGTTCTTTCCTTTGGCTTTCTCTATGATTTCCTTTCTCTCCGGTCTTCCGTCTCCATCTCCCAGTTCCTTTCTGATGTTTCTTATCTGCTGTTTCAGGAAGTATTCCTTCTGTTCCTCGTCCAGGTCATAGCGGGTCTTCATGCTGATTTCGTTCTGCAGGGTGAGCAGTTTCGATTCCTTGTGCAAAGCCCTGAGGGCTTCCAGCAGACGGTCGTTCAGTGTGTCCTGTTCCAGCATCTTCATCTTGTCTTCGATGCTGAAAGGGATGGCGCTGCAGATGAAGTTTCCCTGGATGGTGCTATGCGACATCTCATTGATGGCATAAGCCAGGTCGGTAGGGATATTATCGTTGGCGTTGATATAGCTGATGGCTTCCTTCAGGAGTGTCTGGTGGATGGTTGGGAAATCTGTATCGTCATCCGATGGCCATATTTCCGGCAGACTTGTTACGCTGGCGCGATAGTATGGAGTGGTTTTCTCGATTTTCTCCAGGTGACATCTGCTCAGGCACTGGATGATGATGGTCTGGTTGCCCGAACCGTCAGGCATGTTGATTACCTTTACGAGTTTGGCGAAGACACCAGTATCATACAGGTCGGCTTCCTTTGGATGGTCTTCATCCTTGTTCTTCTGGCAGAAGACGCTGAAGATGGTGTCTGGCTTGCTTGCCAACATTTCTGCAAGTTTCTTGCTGGCAGGTCGCCCTACGACGATAGGGATGAGAACTGTAGGAAAGGCAACGAGCTCTCTGGTGCAGAGCATCGGATAGACTCCTGCCGGATTTTCTGTAAGCAATGAGCTAGGATCGCCTTCAAAATCGGCAAACATTTGTATCTGAGTTTCGTTTCTTTTCATTTCTTTTATCGAATTCTTATTTTTAAGGTGCAAAGTTACTCATTTTTTTGCGAATTCGTGTAGAAGTATAGATTATTTAATAAATAAAAGCCGTTTTATTTCTGATATGGCGGAAATGGACTGCCTTTTTTCCGATATTTTACAATATCTGGCTCTGTTGCACGTTATTATCTCTGGAATTGATAGTTTTGGAAAATAAAAAATAACGAGAGAAGATTTATGGCTGGATTTACATTTAAACAGTTTGAAATACAGCAGGATCGCTGTGCAATGAAGGTGGGTACCGACGGGGTGCTGCTGGGTGCATGGGCTAGGGGTGGACAACGTATTCTCGACATCGGTTCGGGTACTGGACTCATCTCGCTCATGATGGCGCAGCGTTTTCCCGATGCTCAGGTTTGGGGCATAGATATTGATCCGGATGCCTGCGGACAGGCGAGGGAGAATGTGGCAGCAAGTCCTTTTGCCGATAGGGTGGAGATTGCGTGCTGCGCCCTGCAGGATTTTTCGAAGTCGGAAGCGGCTATGGCTGACGGAATGCTTTTCGATGCGATAGTAAGCAATCCTCCTTTCTTTGTGAATGGGTTAAAAAATCCTGACAGTAAGCGTGCGCTGGCGCGGCATTCTGACAGCCTGCCTTTTTCGGTCTTGATGAGGGGTGTCAAAAGGTGGCTTTCCGATGAGGGCGTATTCTCTGCGATAGTGCCAGCCGAGGTGCTGGAGGTTTTTGTGTCAGAGGCTTATTGCTCAGGGCTTTCGCTTATCAGTCAGTGTGGTGTGAAGACGGTGGAGCGCAAGCAGCCCAAACGCTATCTTCTTGCCTTCTCCAAGCATCGTGCAGGCATGGTGGATAAGCGCACGGAAATCATGACGGATTCTGACGGAAACCGTTCTGAATGGTATGCGAAAATTACGGAAGAATTTTATCTGGAATAGTGATTGTTTAGTAGTGATTAATTATTAGTGAGTAGTGATTATTTAGTAGTGATTAGTGGGTAATTGCACAGGGATGATGTCAACCCGCAGGCAAATTAATCACTACTCACTACTCATTAATCACTATTTCAAAGGTTCAGTTTCCTTTGCACCATTTTGCTGATGGCTTCCACCTTCTTGCTCTGTCGCTGGATGTCCTTGTGGATATCGTCGCGCACGGCATTCAGGTCGTTGAAGAACTCGGCAATGCCATTCTGTATCATGTTTGGCTTGCGTACGCTCTTGTCAGCAAACGGGTTAACTACCATCTTGATGCCTTTTTCTTCAAGATGAACATCTATTTCGGCTCCCGTCATAACCGGATCGCCATCATAGTGTATCACGCCAGGCTGGCTTCTCGTGATATGCAACTTCTTACAACGGAACGATTTGATTTTCGAGTTTTTGTCGAGTGTCTTGTTGAACATGTCGAAACTAACCTGCGGAGCCTCAATCACATCGAACGGTTCCATGATGACAACGTCTATCAGTCCATCGCTCATCGAAGCCTGTGGGGCAATATAGGCATTGTTGCCATATTGCGATGCATTGGCGCAGGAAATCAGGAACGCCTTGTATTGCTTGGTTCCCGTCTCGTCTTCCAGCGTATATGTCTCCGGCTCATATTTCAGTCCCTCTCTCAGTATGTTTTCAGCATAGCTGATAGGCCCTCTCTTGCCGCTCTCTGCAAATTTCATGCTGACGAAGGCATCGAAGCCCATGCCGCAGGTGCAGAAGAATGGATGGCCGTTGATTACGCCATAGTCGAGATCGTTGATTTTGCATGCGTTGATCACCTCGATGCTCTTTCTCAGGTTCATCGGCAGAAGCAGATGCCGGGCAAGTCCGTTGCCCGAACCGCAAGGCAGGATGCCCAATGCCGTATCCGAATGAACCAGCGAGCGGGCTACTTCGTTGACGGTTCCATCACCACCTACTGCCACTACGATGTCAGCGTGATTGTTCTTAGCCTCTGTAGCCAGTTCCGATGCATGTCCTGCTCTTTCAGTCAATTTTATCTCGTACTCAAAAAGCTCTTTGTCCAAAGTTGAATCTATCAGATTCGGAATGCCTGCCTTGCTGGCTGTTCCCGAAATGGGATTCATTATGAAAATTATCTTCTTCTTCATTTTTGTGTCAAGAGTTTAGTGATTTTGTACTGCAAAAGTAATAAAAATACCTAAAATGGCAAGATTTATCAATAAAAAAAACGCTAAAAATAAACTTTCTTAGGAAAATAGCTGATTTATTAGTCTTTTTTTGTATCTTTGCACCCTGAAATAAGAAAAAAATAAAATCGAAAAATAAAGTACACCTATTAATAATGGGACAATTACAAGAAAGATACAAGAATTATCGTGAACCACAGAAGTATATGGCTGCCGGTGTGTATCCATATTTCCGTGAAATCACAAGTAAGCAGATGACTGAAGTTACCGACATCGACGGTCACAAGATTTTGATGTTCGGTTCTAATGCTTATCAGGGTTTAACCAACGACCAGCGCGTTATCGATGCAGCTAAGGCTGCGCTCGACAAGTACGGTTCTGGCTGTGCAGGAAGCCGCTTCCTCAATGGTACCCTCGATTTACATGTGCAGCTCGAGAAAGAGCTCGCTGAGTTTATGGGTAAGGACGAGACATTGTGCTTCTCTACTGGTTTCTCTGTAAACCAGGGTGTGTTGGCATGTGTTGTTGGTCGTAACGACTATATCATCTGTGATGATCGCGACCATGCTTCTATCGTAGATGGCCGTCGTCTCTCTTTTGCTACCCAGCTTCACTACAAGCACAACGACATGGAAGATTTGGAGCGTGTGCTCTCTAAGCTTCCTGAGGATGCTATCAAGCTGATCGTGGTAGACGGTGTGTTCTCTATGGAAGGCGATTTGGCTAACTTGCCTGAGATCGTAAAGCTCAAGCATAAGTACAACTGCTCTATCATGGTTGACGAGGCTCATGGTCTTGGTGTATTCGGCAAGCAGGGACGTGGTGTTTGCGACCACTTTGGCTTGACCGATGAGGTAGACCTCATCATGGGTACCTTCTCAAAGAGTCTGGCATCTATCGGCGGTTTCATCGCATCAGACAAGGATACAATCAACTTCCTCCGTCACAACTGCCGTACTTACATCTTCAGCGCCTCTAACACTCCAGCTGCCACAGCAGCAGCTCTCGAGGCTCTCCACATCATTCAGAATGAGCCAGAGCGTTTCGAGAATCTCTGGGATGTAACCAACTATGCCTTGAAGCGTTTCCGCGAGGAAGGTTTCGAGATTGGCGAGACAGAGAGTCCTATCATTCCTCTCTACGTACGCGATGCTGAGAAGACATTCGTTGTTACCAAGATGGCTTACGATGCAGGTGTGTTCATCAACCCTGTTATTCCTCCAGCTTGTGCTCCTCAGGATACATTGGTACGTTTCGCACTCATGGCTACTCATACAAGAGAGCAGGTTGAGCAGGCTGTCCAGATCTTGAAGAAGATCTTCGTAGAGGAAGGCATCATCAAGTAATATCCTGTAAAGGAATGTAATGACTGGCGATGCCAGATAATATATGTTGAGCAATCATATATATTATATATAATAAGGTATATAGGGCGATTTCTGTATGAAGTTGCCCTATATTCGTATATAAAAAGCAGGAGGAAGAAGGGAAAAGAATCTTTTTTTGAAAAAAGTTATCTAAAAATTTGGTGAAACAAAAAAAATGTTGTACCTTTGCAGCCGCAAATCAGAAATGATACTTGCCTAAATGGTAAGAGGTTATCATTGAGAATAAGACGGGGTGTAGCGCAGCCCGGTAGCGCTCCTGTTTTGGGAACAGGTGGTCGCAGGTTCGAATCCTGTCGCCCCGACATTCAAGAAAGCTAAGAAGATTTAATCTTCTTAGCTTTCTTGCTTTATATAAGTTTAATTTAAAAATGTTACTATCATGATTATTACGATTGCGCGCCAGTGTGGATGTGGCGCTGTTCGTGTGGGCAGGTTGCTTGCTGAACATTATGGTATTCCTTTCTATACCCGTAAAAATTTGATGGAAATGGCTGAAGAGCGTGGAATCCTTGACGAGATGGAGGCTTTCTTCGATGAAACTCCTGTGGATGAATTGCTCTTTTCTATGTCTTCCCTAGGTGAGAACCAGAAACTGCTCACCGAAAAACCTCTTCATGCTTTGGCGGATATGATCGGGCAGGAGAATTGTATCATCATCGGACGCTGTGGAAATTATATCTTCAGAGAGCGCAAGGATCTGGTATCCGTGTTCCTGAAAGGTGGTCTGGAGGCTCGTATCGAGGAAATCCAGGAGGAACAGGGATTAACCCGTAATGAGGCTGCCGAGTTTGTGGAACATGCCGATTATTGCCGTGTAGCTTATCACCAGTATTATACCGGACTAACATGGGGTAATGCGGATGATTATGACGTTTGTCTGGATACGGTTCGCCTGGGCGTAGAGAAGACGGCAAGTGCCATTGAGACTTATGTAGAAGCGGTATTGTAAAAGTAAGGAGTTACCTGTTAGGAGGTTTTAAAGGACTACTAACGGTCAGGTTCAAAAAATAGTATTTAGGATGAAATTTTTAATTCAGTTTTTAATTATCATTGCATTCTCTTTTGCGGGAGAATTGCTCCATTATCTGCTGCCGCTGCCTATCCCTGCCAGCATCTATGGCATCGTCTTGCTCTTTGCGGCTTTGGAGTTGAAGTTGGTCAAGGTGAAGCATATCAGGGAGACGAGTGGTTTCCTGATTGCCATCATGCCTGTGATGTTTATTCCTGCTGCAGTGGGACTCATTGATTCCTGGCAGTCGATAGCCGGCGCATGGCTGCAGTATATTGTCGTTACCGTGGTCAGCACCTTTGTGGTTATGGGTGCTTCGGGATGGATTACGCAATTTGTTATCAGAAAGGGAAAGGAGGCGAAGAAATGATGTCGCTTTTCTTATCTTCTGTGGCCATGCTGGGTGCTTCGGTTCCTTTGTTCCAGGATTCCGTATTTTTCGGAGTTCTCATCAGTCTGGCTGCATACGCCATCGGTATGTTGCTGAAGGTAAAGACAGGATGGTCGCTGATGAACCCGTTGCTTATCTCCATCATCCTGGTGATTGTCACCTTGCTGATTACTGGGGTAGACTACAAGACGTATAGTGCGGGTGCCAACTGCATCAGTTATCTGCTTACTCCTGCAACCATTTGTCTGGCTGTGCCGCTTTATCAGCAGGTAGAGTTACTCAAGAAGAATTATCGTGCTGTATTGATTGGTATCCTGGCGGGTGTGTTGGCAAGTCTCTGTTCTGTCTTGATTCTGGCTTTGCTCTTCCATTTCGACCATGCGGCTTATGTCACCTTCCTGCCGAAGTCTATCACCACCGCCATCGGTATCGGTGTTTCTGAGGAGTTGGGAGGTCATGTTTCCGTAACTGTAGTAGTTATCATCGTAACGGGTGTCCTGGGCAATATCTTTGCTGAGAAATTCCTCAAGCTGCTCTGCATCAAGGAACCTATAGCCAAAGGTATCGCCATCGGATGTTCTGCCCATGCGCTGGGTACGGCGAAGGCGATGGAGATGGGTACCATCGAGGGTGCGATGAGTAGCCTTTCCATTGTGGTATGTGGTGTGATGACGGTGATTGGTTCTTCCATCTTCGCCATGTTCATGTAACCATGTAAGCAACATTTGCTTTCTTATCATCTTGGTTCATAAGAATCATGCAATATTTAATCCCTTTTTTCGTTTTATTAATATGAAACGAAAAAAGGGATTTTTATATATATTAATAGGTGGTATGACTACTGCCTTCATGGTAAGTTGTGCTGAGGATGAGAGTTTCTCATCATCCCGTAACGACTTGCTCGCTTTTTCCATGGATACAGTTTGCCTGGACACTACTTTCTCGAATGTGCCTACGCCTACCCGAAGCTTCTGGGTTTATAATCATACGGGAAAGGGATTGCGCTGTTCTTCTGTAAGATTGGAAAACGGCAACCAGACTGGATACCGTGTAAATGTGGACGGTTCGTTTCTGGGACAGACCGCTGGGTTCCAGACTCAGAATGTAGAGGTGCGCAAGGGAGATAGTATCCGTGTATTCGTGGAACTGACTTCCCGCCAACAATATCAGGATGATCCGCAGCTGGTGGAAGATAATCTGCTCTTTCAATTGGAGAGTGGAGTGCAGCAGAAGGTGAACCTGAAGGCTTATTCGTGGGATGCCACAGGATGGAATGATTGGGATGATGTAAGTGTGCATGGATCACAGGCAAATGTTTTAGCTGCTTATAAGAATT
>OIYQ01001060.1_pt1 | contig 10587 bp, 5 predicted proteins | sample 1588311 | NCBI WGS metagenome assembly OIYQ01 (sample SAMN03283244) | human gut metagenome | biome: human-associated habitat; material: feces | host: Homo sapiens | place: Peru | collected 2012
TCTACTTCCAATACAAGATACAAGGTTCACCAACTTTAATCCATTCAAAAGTAGATGTCAAGATTATCGGCTATGGCAGCAGTAATAAATCAATTTTAATGAAGTAACTCGATTTATCATAATTCACTACTGTCCAATAAAAAAGGCAATTCAAAATCGCATTTACGAGCCTGTTTTTGGCTTATTTTTGCTGTTTAACTTTCAAATTGATAGTGCTCAGACTTTTCAAGTGGGCTCAGTCAATCCTTTAAAATTAAGATAATTAGAAACCCTATAAATATACCATTATGAACAACATTCCGACCGTATTTTGGCTCATCCCGATAGCCAGTATCGTAGCATTGGGCATGGCCTGGTTCTTCTTCCGCAGCATGATGAAAGAGGATGAGGGAACCGAGAGAATGAAAGAGATTGCGATGCACGTGAGAAAAGGTGCTATGGCTTATCTCAAGCAGCAGTACAAGGTGGTAACCATCGTCTTTGCGGTGCTCGCCATCATCTTCGCTTTCATGGCCTATGTGCTCAAGGTGCAGAATCCATGGGTGCCTTTCGCTTTCCTTACAGGCGGTCTCTTCTCCGGACTGGCTGGCTTCTTCGGTATGAAAACGGCTACCTATGCCTCTGCACGTACTGCCAATGGAGCGCGTACGGGACTGGACAAGGGACTGAGGATAGCCTTCCGCAGCGGTGCCGTCATGGGACTCGTCGTGGTGGGTCTCGGACTGCTCGATATCGCCATCTGGTTTATTGTTCTTAATGCCGTATATCAGGGCGAATCCACTGCCCTCGTCACCATCACCACTACCATGCTTACCTTTGGTATGGGTGCTTCCACGCAGGCGCTCTTTGCCCGTGTGGGTGGCGGTATCTATACCAAGGCTGCCGATGTGGGTGCCGACCTTGTGGGCAAGGTGGAGGCGAATATTCCGGAGGACGATCCGCGCAACCCTGCTACCATCGCCGACAATGTGGGCGATAATGTGGGCGATGTGGCTGGTATGGGAGCCGACCTCTACGAGAGTTATTGCGGCTCTATTCTCTCTACGGCAGCCTTGGGTGCTACGGCATTTGCCATGAACGGCGATATGCAGTTGCGTGCCGTCATCGCTCCTATGATCATCGCTGCCATCGGTATCTTCCTTTCCCTCATCGGTATCTATCTGGTACGTACGAAGGAGGGTGCTTCTATGAAGGATTTACTCCATTCGCTGGGATTAGGAACCAATGTGAGTGCCCTGCTCATTGCCGTGGCCACCTTTGTGATTCTCTATCTCTTGGGCATCGAAAACTGGCTCGGACTTTCCTTCTCCGTCATCAGCGGACTGGTGGCTGGTGTCATCATCGGTCAGGCTACTGAGTATTATACCTCTCAGAGTTACAAGCCTACGCAGAAGATAGCCGAGGCTTCGCAGACGGGTCCTGCCACCGTGATCATCAAGGGTATCGGTACGGGAATGATTTCCACGATGATACCTGTGATCACCATTTCTGTGGCCATCATGCTGAGTTATCTCTGCGCCAACGGATTTGATATGTCGCTCTCAGCCAAGTCTATCAGCACCGGTCTCTATGGTATCGGTATTGCTGCTGTGGGCATGCTATCTACGTTGGGCATCACCCTTGCCACCGATGCTTACGGTCCTATCGCCGACAATGCGGGCGGTAATGCCGAGATGAGCGGGTTAGGCAAGGAGGTGAGAGAGCGTACGGATGCACTGGATGCCTTGGGCAACACCACTGCTGCTACCGGAAAGGGATTTGCCATCGGTTCTGCTGCTCTCACGGCCTTGGCGCTATTGGCTTCTTATATAGAGGAAATCAAGATAGCCATGATCCGGGCGGTGGAGAATGGAAAGCAGTATGTGGATGCGGCTGGGAATGTCTTCGACCCTGCGAATGCCTCTACCATCGACTTTATCAATTTCTTCCAGGTAAACCTCATCAATCCGAAGGTGCTCGTGGGAGCCTTCCTGGGTGCGATGGCAGCCTTCCTGTTCTGTGGACTCACGATGGGTGCCGTGGGCAGGGCTGCGGAATCGATGGTGCGGGAGGTGCGCCGCCAGTTCCGTGAAATCAAGGGAATCCTGGAGGGCAAGGCTACTCCCGACTATAGCAGGTGTGTGGAAATCAGTACGCGCAGTGCCCAGCGGGAGATGATCATCCCTTCGCTGCTGGCCATCGTGATACCCATCGTGGTGGGGCTGGTATTAGGTGTAGCGGGCGTATTAGGTCTGCTCACTGGCGGATTGGCAGCCGGATTTACGCTGGCTGTGTTCATGTCTAATTCGGGTGGTGCCTGGGATAATGCGAAGAAGATGATCGAGGAGGGCAGTTTCGGCGGCAAGGGTAGCGAGCATCACAAGGCTACCATCGTGGGCGATACTGTGGGCGATCCGTTCAAGGATACTTCCGGTCCTTCGCTGAATATCCTCATCAAGCTCATGTCGATGGTGAGCATCGTAATGGCGGGACTTACTATCGCCTTCCTGTAGGATGAAAAAGCTTGAATGAAATCTTATTTGTAGGATGAAAGCTTGAATGAAAGATTTCCTAATATTGATATCCCCCTGCAGTTTCCGATTTGCCTCGATACTGTGAAGGGGGATTTTTATTGGATTGAATCTTTTCAAAAAAAATCCTTGATATGTTTGTTGATTTCAAAAATAATTATTACCTTTGCCACAGAAAATTAGCCTAAGATATTGTGTGCGGTATAAATAACCGCTTTCAGATATACAACAACTGTTTTCAATAAAATAACTACGTTAACGAACCGACAATTAGACATCAGGTTTATCTTCACTTCGGTGCAGGAAGTATTGGCTCACACCAATAGTATGGTGGAGGAGCTGTTGCGCAGAATTGTGAAGAAGTACGCAGCGCTCAAGAGGCGTTGCGAGCAGAAGAAATGTCTGTTGGCTTTGAGTGTGGCTTGGGCCTTGGCGGGCGAGGCTGCAGGAGGTAATGAGGCTGTGTTTGAGCATATTGACGAGTCGATTCATGCCCGTCAGAGTATGGACGGACAGTATCTGCTGCCTTCCGCTTCGCTGATGGGTTGCTATCCTATTATGGTGCAGGGCGATCCTTTCGTGTTTGATTCCGAGGGTACTACGATGGAGATGATCATGTGGGATTTCTATGCGGTGCTGATAGAGCATGCGTGGGCGCCAGGTACCATCGGGCAGTTCTTCTATGATGTGGCTGATGAGCATCAGTGGAAGGCTTACGAAGTGGAGTCTCAAATGCTGCGCGAAAAATCTGCCTATTCCTCTTCTCCTTCGGTTGATTCCCGGTTCTCTGAGGGACTTCCAGATGCTTCTCTATCTTCTGCCTCTCCAGCCTTTAGTTCTGATTCTCCGGTCTTCAGTTCAGAGTCCCCAGCCTTTGGTTCTGCTTCTCCGGTCTTCAGTTCTGATTCTCCAGCCTTTTGTTCAGAGTCCCCAGCCTTTGGCTCTGCTTCTCCAGCCTTCAGTTCAGACCCTCCTGCGGTTCCAAATATTTCTGAAGGAATAACTTTGGAATCCTGGGGAGAAACTCAGGAATATCTGATGGAGATGAGGATGCAACTTGTAAAAAGTATTCAAAATATCAATCAGGTTATAGAAAATATGAATCATTATATCAAAAATAATACAATTATGACGAATGACAACGCACAAGTAAACAATCAGGTTTCAAGCGATGCCCTGGGCGGCATCCACATTCATTTCGGTGGTTCCTTTACCAATTATGGCACCTTGACCGGCAATGTAGTGAATCACAACTATCCTTCTGGTCAGCAGAATCCGTCTCAGAACGAGCAGCAGTCTCAGAATGCTCCTCAGTCTCAGAATGTTCCTCAGTCTCAGAATGCTTCTCAGACTCAGAATGAGCCGCAGAATCCGTCTCAGAACGAGCCGCAAACGGATTATGCCGGTTCTTCTGCATCTGCAACATCTTCAGCTTCTGGTGCATCCTCGACTCCATCTTCAGCTTCTGGAACATCCTCGACTCCAGTTCCATCTTCAGCTTCTGGTGCATCCTCGACTCCAGCTCCATCTTCAGTTTTTGATGCATCCTCTATCAATTCTGTGCTTATGAGTGCGAAAGGCAGGCGCATACTGGATGCGCTGCGGGATATCCATATTCTCGACGAGCATTATGCGCCCGTAAATCTTTCTTGGGCGGAGATGGGGTATCTGGCTTATCAGATAGCATTCACGCTGGCGATAGACAATCTCTGGCAGGTGATGGGAGGCTTCTGGGGAAAAAATTCCAATTCGCTCAGAAGCGGATACAATCGGGCCAGACAGATGCCCAGCATTTCTGCCTTTGACGACCGGATCAAGGAGATTTTCAGATAATCCAGCCTGATTATAGCTTTATCGAGCCTGATTTTCGATTTTTCAGCCTGATTTTCATAGTTCGGACAACTTTTTTTTAGTACTATGTAGTACGACCGTACCAAGTACGTACTAAATAGCTTTGATTTTTTCGCAGTACCTTTGCCCACGGATTTCAGAACAAGCCGAGTTCTGAGGTTCGTGGGCTTTTCGTGTTATGCCTTGTTGGCAGAATTTTCGGAGAGTATCCACCCGCTCTTTTACAAGGTTGATACAAAGAAAAAGATTTTGATAAATGATGACATAATTATTACTCAATTTCTGAACTTGTGAAACTTGAATTGATTATGTTTTCATATTTGTAATAACATGAATTATTCATACATTAAATTTCAATAAAGCTTATGACAAAATATCATTTTATTGCTCGCGGCAGTCTGGCCGTGGAGCTCAACAATGCCATTCATGTGATGGTATTCGATAATCCTGAGTTTGGTCAGGTACGTACGATACTTTATGAAAAGGGAGAACCGCTTTTCTGTAGTAAGGATGTTTGCGATGCGCTTGGGTATTGCAGATCCAATCAGGCTGTATATCAGCACGTTAACGAACATGATGCAGTGAAACACTGTATCGCCTCCAAGATCCGGGTGAGCTATAGCCACCGCAGAGAAGTGATTCAGAACCGACTGATGATCTTCGTGAATGAGAATGGACTCTACTCCCTCATCTTCGGTTCTAAGAAGAAGAGTGCCCAGCGATTCAAACTCTGGGTTACCTCCGTGGTGCTGCCCCAGATACGCAAGACGGGCGGTTATATCCCGGTGAACCAGGGCGACACGGAGGAGGAGCTGCGCCAAAAGGCGGAAAGCGTCTTCAGGAAAACCGAAAATATCCTGAGGAGCACCATCGAGGAGAAGACGAAACTCATCGCCGAACAGGATGAGCGCATCAGGCAGCTCAACGAGAAGGTGGGGCAGCAGGTGGTGAAAATCCAGAAGAGTGCCGAGGAGATTCTCTCGCTCGAAGGGGATATCGACCGACTGATGCCGAAGGCTTTCTATGCCGACAATGTGCTCGACTCCATCTCCTGTTTCACCACCACTCAGATAGCCAAGGAACTCGGGATGACTGCCCAGGAACTGAACCGTGCGCTCTGTTCCCTCCATGTGCAGTACTACCAGAGCGGTCAGTATCTGCTCTATGCCCACTATGCCCATCAGGGTCTTGCCAAGAGCCGTACGAGATATGGCACGGAGGAGGTTTATGGGGGCTGCGGCCAGTATGCTGCTGAAGCGGGATCTCGCGTGAAAACCCAGATGTATCTCGTCTGGACAGAGAAGGGTCGCCGCTTTATCCACGACCTGGACCGAAGTCGCCTCCGCCTCTTGGGTTCTTATTCCGATAAGGGTTAAGTCTTGTTAGTTTCATTCATTGGATTTTTTGTTCATCGGATGACACGGAATTAATTCGTAGGTTTCCTGCTGAGGCGATTACTCACGGATTTTCGCGGATGCGACCTGTTCGGTCGTTGCAGATACCCCCTGAGATCGGACAAAGCGATTCACAGAGATTCTATAAAAAAATCTGTGAAAATCTGTGAAATCTGTGGGACAAAAAACTCTCACGAAGAAAAATCTGCGCCATCTGCGAAATCTGCGTGACAAAACAATAGCAGCATATTTCGGGCGCCAGCCATTGGCCAGCGGCCAAATATCCGCGAAAATCCGTGAGTAATCCGATAAGCAAGATTGCCTCCGATTCATCCGTGAAATCCGATGAAGAAAATCTATGAAGAAACGAGACTTATACCCCTCACTGTCGTTAAAACTTGCAAAAAGGGTGGTGGGTTCTATATGACCCCCCACTTGTGTTAAAACTTATAAAAAGGGTGGTGGGTTCTATATAACCCCCCAAGTATTACTAAAACTTCTAAATAAATGATGAAAAAAGAAAATGAAAATCAGCGATTCCGTATCGCTTTCAATGGATTCCGGGGCGGCAATAAGGGGAGCATCACTTCCCAGCCTCTTTCGGAGTACGACAAAACCATCCGTTACCCCTGGGTACACGATGCGATATTGCAGATACGAGGCGAAAAGCCCATCCGCAGTATCAACAACCATGATGCTACAGCACTTGCCAAGGCTCAGCAGCGCATCAAAAGCCAGTTGCCCTTCCGCAGTGCCCATTATTACCAGTTCAAGGATAATAAGCGCCGCCAGGCAAACATCATCCCCGAAAGCTTCCTCTTTCAGACCACCATTGATGTGGACGAAAAGGAACTCGTAGAAAGGGCTTTGGAGCGGGCGAAGCTGCTGGATTCCCTCGATTTTATTCCTGATGATACAGGAGAACGAGGAGCATCAACTGCTGCCGGAGGTTCTAATGACGAGACTGAAAACAGAACTGCTGCCGGAGGTTCTGATGCAGAGACTGAAAACAGAGCGGCTGCTGGAGGTTCTAATGCAGAGAATGAAAACAGAGCTGCTGCCGGAGGTTCTGATAATAAGACAGAAAACGGAGCTACAACCGGAGGTTCTAATGCAGAGAATGAAAACAGAGCAGCTTCTGGAGGTTCTAATGATGAGACTGGAAACAGAGCTGCTGCTGTGGGAAATCATGACGGGGATGAGGCTGTGACGGCAGACCAAAATCCCGAGAAAGGGCAGAGAAATCCCGAGAAAGGGCAGAAAAATCCCTGGAAGGGAATGCTCCTGCATTTGGAGTATTCCGCCCGCAAGAAGCTCCATATCGACATTCGTATGCCGATAGGCATGACCATCGAAGAAGCGCAGCGAGCCTATTGTCAGGCATTGGGCGTACCGTGTGACGAGAGCTGCTTTTCACCCGAACGCATCATCTTTATGACGGATGCAGACTCGGAAATCTACCGTTCCAGCGATTGGTATGCCCTTCTGCCAGAAGACGAAATCAATCTCCGAAGGGAAGCCTTCCGCAAGCGAGGTCTTGACATCGACGGACGGGCTTCGGAAAAAACTTCACAAATCCAAAAACATTCCAATTCAGAAAATCATGACAATCAACCGTTACTTTCCGGTGATAAAGCCGGAGAAAAACAACCAGCTGTGGGAGGCGCTCAAGTTCCTCCTCATCCTGCTTCTCATCCTGCTGATAGCCACACCTCAACTGCTGTTGGCAGTGCTCCTGCTCATCCTGATGGGAGCCATCATGGAAATGATAAGAATCTTATCGCTTTCGACCTCTTTAGGGCGCAGGCTGGGTTGGCAGAAGTAGATATCAATGCCGTAGGTTCGCGCCACTCCTCGCTCCTCGCCATCATGAGTGCCGGAGCCAGCAGGATGATGGGCGAAGAGGAACTCAGAAGGGTGGTGGAGCAGCGCATGCCCGCCTTTGCACAGGAGCGTGACTGCCAGCAACTCATCAGCGATTTCTATGCTCGCTATCATGACAGTTGCAAACCCATGTCGCGCGAGGTGATCCGCATCAATGCACAGGCTGAAAGGCTCGGCAGCAAGGAGATGGTGCAGCAGAGTCAGGAGGAGGACTATCCCGCACCGCCTCCAATGCCCGAAAAACTGCCCGCTCTCATTGCCCTGCTCGTGAGTCGCACGCCCGAAGTCTATAAGCCAGCCGTGGCGCATGCCGTATTCCCGTCGCTCGCCACGCATCTCTGGAAAACCCGATTCAAGTACATCGACAATGTGGAGCATGAGGCCACGCTGATGACCTGTCTGCTTGCCGGAACCGGAGCCGGAAAATCGTGCGTGCAGATGCCTATCAGTTATGTGATGGAAGACATCCGTAAGCGAGACCGGGAAAACCTGGCAAGAGAGAAAGCATGGAAGGACGAGGTGACCCGAAAGGGTGCCAACAAGGACAAGAGAAAGCGACCGGAGAATCTCGTGATTCAGGAGATAGATGCCGATATGACCAATCCTGCTTTCGTGATGCGAACGGCAGAGGCACAAGAGCATTTTCTCTACACTTCGCTCAATGAAATAGACCAGTTTGATGCACTCCGTGGTCAGGGCAACCAGCAGTTCCGCATCATGTGTCTTGCCTTCGATCCAGCCAACCAGTATGGTCAGACCCGCGTGGGCACATCCAGCGTTACGGAGCGCGTTACCATCCGCTTCAACTGGAATGCATCTACCACCATCCAGAAGGGTTTGCGCTACTTCTCCCGTGTGCTCACCGATGGTCCTATCTCGCGTATCAATTTCTGTACGATACCCGAAAGAGAGATAGGAGCCGAGATGCCCGTCTATGGCTATTATGGTGATGATTTCCGTGAGGCTCTGCGCCCTTACATCGAAAATCTCTGTAAGACGAGCGGACTGGTGGAATGTGATCAGGCCTTCCAACTCGCCCTGAAACTGAAGGAGGAGAATGCCGATTTTGCCCGCATGACGCAGAACCGCATCTACGAGAATCTCAGTTTCCGAGCCAATGTCATCGCCTATCTGAAGGCCTGTGTGCTCTACGTGGCCAACGGTTGTAAGTGGGAGCCGGAGATGGATGAATTCATCCGCTGGAGCCTGCGCTACGACCTCTACTGCAAGATGCGTTTCTTCGGGGATGCCATAGCCAAGGCCGAGGATGGGGGCGTGAAATCAAGCCGTCGAGGACCAGCCAATCTCCTGCAGTTGCTGCCCGATGAGTTCTCCTATCAGGAGGCAATGGCCATCCGATTGGAGTATGGATTGGCACAGAAGGGCACGCGAACGATGATCAACAACTGGGTTCATCGGGGATATATTGAGCGGAAAAGCGTTTCCGGTAATGCTTCGGGTAATGTTTCAGGAAACTGCCAGAATGGAGCAATGGGGCAGAACCAGTCTGCCAATCAAACCAAGACCGATATCAATATCAGTAATATCAGTTTTGAAAATGCCTATTTTATCAAACTAAAATATAGAAAAGATGGAATTAATTTTGAAAAGAATTGCTAAGAAGAAAGAATATACCATCGGACGACTGTATATTCTGGGCGATGAGGATATGGAGTTGGGTGTCAACAACCGCGGAAAGTCGGTGAGGACCCTGAAGAATCCCGACCAGCTCAATCGCCAGACTTATTTTTGTGATACATTGGAACCTACCTGGCGCAATCTCTTGGGCGTGAAGTTGCCGCCGCAGCTGGTGAACGAATCGTTGGGACGCCAGTCGAGCAAGAAGGCTCGCAAGGTAGTGGGTCTGACGGCCATTCCCGAGGGCAGTTATCCGGTGGTCATAACGAAATCGCCCCGCTTCCGTCGCTGGCTTCCGCTGCTGGTAGGCGTGCCGGGATTTAGTGGCATACGCATACATAGCGGCAACATGGCGGCAGATACGCGGGGCTGCATTCTTGTGGGTGAGAACACGATAGTGGGCAGGTTGACCTCCTCTCGTGCCACGCTGACGAAGCTCATCACCACCATCATGGCGGCGAGCGATCAGGGCGAGGCGGTCTGGATTACCATCGTCTGAATCTTATTGTTTACTTCACTAAAATCTTCTTGACAGTGCCGTTGCTCATCTTGACGATGTTGATACCCTTGGTCAACTGGGCTTTACGGGTACCGTTGGCGCTATAGATAGAAGTAATTTCTGCATTCTTGAGATTGTCAGAGGTATTGCTGATACCATTTGTGATGTCCTCAATCGCTTTCTTGGCAGCTGCAATAGTTGTCTTGAGCGTATTGATGTCAGAGGTGGAGGTATCGAAAGTACCCTTGGCAGTCTCCTGCAATGCGGTTTTGATAGCGCCCAGAACAGATTCCTGATCGTTCAGCTTCTCGTTCTTGAGCAGGTTTGCAGCCTCAGTGAAGAGGGAAGTATATTCTGCATAGACATCCTTCTGGTTGGTAGAAATGAAATACCAGTCGTTGTCTATAGAAGGCTCCAGACTTGCCACGTATTTCTCACCGCTGACGCTGAAGTAGGCAGTTTCTGTACCACCAAATAATTTATTTCTACTTTTAGTGAGTTTATAGCTATTCTCTGTAGAACCTTCTACGATGGTAAAATTTGTTGCATCTCTGCTGTCAGATACCTCTATATACCATACAAGGGGATGCCATGCAATGGAATATTCCAAGAACAGGCGATCTTTTGACTCATTATCGCAAGTGAAACTACGGGTTTCATCGCCATTAATGGTCCAGACGTCCGCATTCTCGATATTCTTCACAGTAGCAGTCTTGCCGGTGATATAAGTTTCTGTAGCCACGTTGTAGATGTAAGCCTTCTGACCATTACCAACGAGTTTTACAGGTTGGAGCCAAGAGCTTTCAGCAGC
>OIYQ01001061.1_pt1 | contig 10586 bp, 10 predicted proteins | sample 1588311 | NCBI WGS metagenome assembly OIYQ01 (sample SAMN03283244) | human gut metagenome | biome: human-associated habitat; material: feces | host: Homo sapiens | place: Peru | collected 2012
TAAGAGCCTTAGGCAAACTATTTTGGGTACATAACTCATCTAATGATGAATATACCTATCAGTCAGCTAATGAGAAACGTGGCTCTATTGGAATGGAAGACAACGGTGTACTTCCAGACTTTACAGGTATAGCAGTTCATGACTGCTGGCCTTCATATCATAACTTTGAACAGATTGAACATGCCTTATGCTGTGCTCATCTGTTAAGAGAACTTAATGCTGTCAGAGAGAATGAGGAAAATCATATCTGGGCAGAGCGCTTTCAGAAACTCCTTATCAGAATGAAAAAAGCTAAAGAGGTTGCCATTTCTCTGGGGCATAAGTTCCTTGGTTAGAAGAGTTTTCCAAAGAGACTATGATGAGATTATGAGCTATGCCGATAAGGAATGTCCTCCTGAGGTTCCCAAAGAACGGAAAAGAGGCAAAATAAGGAGAGGTAAGACCAGAGCTCTGATTGAACGACTTAAAAAGTTCAAGGATGATGTGTGCCGATTTGTACATAACTTTGCTGTGCCTTTTGATAACAATCAGGCAGAGCGTGATGTTCGCAATGTAAAAACAAAGACGAAAGTCTCAGGGTGTTTTAGAAGTATTAAAGGAGCTCAGGACTACCTCAAAATAATGTCTTTCATTAGTACCGGAAACAAACATGGTATTAACGCATTTGATGCTTTAACTGCTGCTTTTTCCGGTAATGCTAAAATTATTTTGGGTAAGGTTTCTGAATAGTTACAAATCATTAAAACTTTTATGACCAATCTAGCACTTGACAGATGTCACAAAGTCGAAAATTGGTCAAATTTAAAATTAATATAAATTAATCAGTTAGTTAAAACACTAACTTTGCTCTTTCAAAATGTGATTCAGAGTTCAAAACTGTTCTGAAAATAATTAATATTCTTTGTATGTAACAAATGAACCAGTATAAGAATATCAGTATGTCAGATAACAAAGATAACTCAATAAATTTGAAGTCAAATGAAGCCTGTTTCCTGCAGAGGCTGGTCGAATTGAATTTAAAAGAAACACATCTCTGATGTGTTTACCCGCTGTATACCATTGTAACTGTAATTATCCTTGCCAGAATGGCTGGCTGTAATAACAGCAGAACCCAAAGGTTGTTCTGGCAGAAGAACAAAAAGCAGTTTCAATCTTTAATCTACGGTTTAGGAGATGAGGTTCCATCAGAGCAGACCATAAGACGAGTGGTAGCACTTGTTAAAGCAGATGAAACAGTAAAGTTTCTTTCTGAGTATTTTGTCTCCCATAGAGAGAACATCTTAAAACCTCTAGGCTCAGTTCCATTAGCTCAAAGAGAGGTAATAGCAGCAGACGGACAGAACATCAGAGCCACAAGAAGCTCTAAAGAAGGTAATGACTCAAGAAAGAACGGTGGCTATGATGTGGTATCACTGTTCTCATCCACCTATGGTGTAACCTTATGTCAGAGAACTGTAGATAAAAAGAACAATGAAGCTTTAGCCATTATGTATGGAGATGATTAAGGATTTAAACCTTTCTAACTCCATTCTCACCTGGGATGCCATCAACACAAGAGTTGCAACACTTAAAGCTGTTACTGAAGCTGATGCAGACTTCCTGGTCTGTCTTAAATCCAATCAGGGATATCTGTATGAAGAAGTCTGTGACTCCTTTACCTTTGCAGATGCTGACAGATAATTAGGTGAAGTCTTAAGCTCCAAAAGAATTTCATCTGACCATGGACGTATCGAGGAAAAGGAAATCACTATCCTTGATGCAGAGCGTGGTCTGTCGAAAGAAATGCAGCGTAAATGGCCTTACATTAAAAGTCTTATCAGAGTTAACACCACAAGAACTTATAAATGCTCAGGTGTCTCCAATGCAGATGATGTAGGGAGCAGATACTTTGTAAGTTCCATTATCTCTGACGGTCTTGATAAGAGTTTTGCCGACACCATACAGGACACCATCCTTGCCAGATGGCAGATTGAATCAAGACACCGGGTTATTGATGTTGCCTTTGACCAGGACAAACTTCCTTTACGTAACCAGGATTACATCAGAAACTCTACTGTCTATACCAAAATGGCATGTAACGTTTTAAGTTACATCAGAGACAATGTTCCTCTGTATCAATCCAAGCCATGGTCTTTTGACAGCCTGCAGATGTTAGCATCTGATGTTGAGTATGGCTTTATGTTCTTAAAAGCTTTCTTTACTCAGGATATGTCTGAAATAGAAAACGATGAAAGATTCATCGGTCTCTTTTACAAAGAGCTTGAACCTATAGGTAATGATGTCCCAGACAACCTTGAAGTAAACGGCTTTGAGAACACTATCAGTGACGATACTCCTTTAGGCAGGTTTGCAGAACCCGCAAAAAGATTAAAGGTAAGCGTTAACTGAACAGTTTTTTACTGAATTACATTTTGAAAGAGCAAGCCTATGTCGTTAAGACACGGGCACTTTGTGCTGGCTGTATAAAAACAGCCTAAATTTTCAAGCAGAAAACTCTGCTAAAACGGATTAAATTCTGCTCAAACACGTTTGTTACTATTATCAGATCGTGTTGGCTCCAAAAAATAAGGACAGATGTCGTGATATATCTAATCATGTGTGGAAGATTGGGAAATCAGTTATTTCAGTATGCTTTTGCAAGAAAAGTACAGCTAGAAACAGGTCAGAATTTAGCTATTGATTTTACAGCTATTGAACAAGTAGGTAGAGCAGAGTGGAGAAATTATTTGGAGAACTACCAAGTTTCAACGTATAAAATTGTAAAAAAAAATGACTACTTTCCATTTCAAAGAGTTCTGTATAAATTTTTTAAACTTATTCGTCCAAAGTATAATCTGGAAAAACAATATAAATTCGATGAGTTTATTGCAAAGTATTTTTATAGGTATGGAATATTGTTTTATGAATCTGATTATTTATACCACAAATATAATTTTTCTAAGATCAAAGTCCAAAACATAATTATTAAGGGATGGTTTGAATCAGAAAAATACTTTGAAGGCATGGAAAAAATCTTACGTAAAGAATTTTTGCCAAAAAAAATATGTACAGATGAAAAATTAGTAAAAAAGCTTAAAGAAACCGAGTCTGTTTGTGTAACTGTAAGGCGTGGCAATTTTACTGATACACAGTACAAAGATAAATTTTTGGTATGTACTACATCGTTTTATGTACAGGCTGTAGCTTACATAAAGCGGATATATCCAGATGCTTTATTCTATATATGTTCAGATGATATCCAGTGGTGTAAAGATGAACTAAGATTAGACGGTAATGTTATATTTGAAACTAATAATGATGTGTCACAAAAGTTGTATCTAATGTCATTATGTAAGCATTTTATCATTAGCAATAGTACATTTAGCTGGTGGGCTCAATACTTATCCACAAATCCATCAAAAATAGTTGTTGCACCTAGTGTTTGGCGTAATACTGAATTGAAACCTGTTGATATTTTTTCTGAACAATGGGTTTTGATGGATAACAAGGGAAACATAGTTTCAAATAAGGAGAATTAAGCATGAATCTTACTAAAACAAGAAATAAAAATATTGAATTGTTAAGAATATTTTCTATATTTTTAATAATTTTTTTGCACATGTATAGACACGCATCCGGAGGGGAGGTGTTTGATTCAGGATTTTCATTAAATCATATATTTCTTATTATAATTGGCAGTTGGGGAGTTGTAGGTGTATTTTTATTTATTATCATATCAGCATATTTTCTTATTGACTCACAAGAAGTTAAACTTAATAAACTATTATATATTGCGTTCTGTACAACGCTATATTCTCTTCTAACTCTTTTTATTGCGAGTGTATACTTAGGCCAAGAAATATCTATAAAAGAAACAATTAAAGCAATTTTATCTCCAGTTCTAGGCAACTATTGGTATATTACTGGTTACATAGTACTGTACACGTTACATCCTATACTAAATATTGTAATAAAAAAGCTAACTACAATTGAACTATCCTGTGTAGTTGTTGCCGGATTTGCACTTTGTTTTATGTACAAGTATATCTATGCTAGCGCTCCAATAGAAAATTTGGATTTATTTTTTTCTATTTATTTTGGAATAGGACTATTTAAAAGAGTGCAAAAAAAAATTGATTATAGAAAAGTTTATATCTTTGGATATTGTGCGGCAGTAATAGTAATTTTTTTTGGAATATTGCACATGTTCTTTTACAGTAGAAGCTCTATTGTAAAATACATTTATTTGCAATCAATATGTAAGTTTAGTCCATTAATGCTAATTATAGCTTTTGCTTTGTTTTGTTTTTGTATCAATAGATTACCCTTAAAAAGTAAAATAATTACGCTTTTGTCTAAGGGGGTTCTTGCTGTTTATTTAATTCACGAGAGTGATTATATATCTTCAATTTTATGGGACTACATTTTTAAAATTAAAGAGCTATATTCAAAACCATACTTTGCTATTTCGTTTCTTGGTATTGCGGTTATAATTTTTTCTATATGTGTTATGGTAGACGTTGTTATTAGGCCAATATATTTTTTTTTAGCAAACAAAATTTCAGAGAACATAGGATTTATAAAAAAATAAAATGAAAAAGACTAATTATAAAATAAGTGTAATTGTTGCGGTTTACAATGCAGAAGATTATTTACTCAATTGCTGTAAAGCGATTCTAGGGCAAACATACCGCAATATTGAATTAATTCTTGTTAATGATGGTTCACAAGATGACAGTCTGACACTTTGTAACAAGATCCAGGAAAAAGACAGGAGAGTTATTGTTGTTGATAAAGAAAACGGTGGATGCTATAGCGCATGGAACAATGGTCTTGATGTAGCTACAGGGGATTTTATTGGATTTGTTGATAATGATGACTATATACAACCCCAAATGTATGAGACTCTCTTAGACTTACTAATAAAACAAGATGCTGATATATGTGCATGTAATAGGTACCGCAATATTGATAACTTAAATGATTATTGCAATATGAATTTGACAAATGATAAGATTTTTACCTTTTCTGGTTATGAGGCTGTTGTGCATTTACTAAGTAACACACAATATATTAAACCAGCCATGTGGGATAAACTGTATAAGAGAAGTTTGTTTAAATCATTGAGATTTCCAAATACTTTTTTTGAAGATGCTGCGCTAACATATAAATTATTATATAAATCTAAAAAAGTCGTATATACAGAAAAGCAATTTTATGCATACAGCATTCGAGACGGTTCTATGATCACAACTCCTTGGTCCCCCAAAAAAAGCAATTCATATATTGAAATAACGAATGAAGCAATTACCTATTTTAGTAAGAAAAAAGAATATAAACTTGTTCAAGCCGCTTTATATTGGCAAATTCAATTTGGAATTGAGGCTTTTGAAAGAATGTTAACAAATCCAGAGATAACACAAGATGATTATAATAAGGTAATGGCATGTGTAAGAATAAGTTATAAAAGATTAAAACTGTCAAGCTTAGACTTTGGATTAAAAAAATATATAAAAAAGAAATTAGAGTTTTTTCTTTTTACTACAAATCCTCGTTTGTTATGTAAATTAAAGAAAAAAGAATTAAGATAAAGCTTTATTTATATGAATCGAGAAAAGACACTAGTCAAAAACACAATTATTATAGGATTTGGTACTTTTTTACCAAAATTTTCTTCAATTATAACATTACCAATTATAACTGGTTCATTAACAAAAGTTGAATATGGTACCTATGATTTGTTACTGACATTAATTTCGTTGATTTTACCTTTAGCAACGTTACAAATTCAAACTGCTGCATTTAGATTTTTAGTGCAAATTCGTAAAAATAAAGAAAACTGCTCTTGTGTTATTACAAATATACTTTTTTTTACCATTATTTGTTCGGTAATTCCCATAATTGTGATTTATTTTTCGATTAACGAATATTCTTGTTTTATAAGAACATTAATATGTTTATATTTTTTATTTGATATTTTTCTCCAAACATTCCAACAAATCGTAAGAGGGTTGGGGAAAAATACGCTATATTCTGTGAGCACTATACTAAATGCAACAATAAATATGGCACTTATATACATATTAATTGATGTTTATAATTTTGGACTTTCAGGTGTTATTGGCGCTATTACCATAGCAAATTTTTTTGCATCTCTATTTTTGTTTTATAAATCTTCACTAGCTAAGTACATATCCTTTAATTTAATTTCAAAAGACTTAACAAAGCAGATGATTTTGTACGCATGGCCATTAATCCCCAATAATTTGTCATCTTGGATTATGACTCTTTCGGATAGACTGTTATTGTCTTTTTTTCTAGGTGTTGAGGCAAATGCGGTATATGCAGTTGCAAAAAAAATCCCCAATTTACTGACCGTGGTTCAAAGTACATTTGCATTAGCTTGGCAAGAGAATGCATCATTGTCAGCTGATGATAATGATATTGATAGCTATTATAGCAAGATGTTTAGCTTAGTATTTGACTTAGTTATCGGTGCATGTGCAGTGCTTATTGGATTATCTCCTTTGCTATTTGCATTATTAATCAGAGGAGATTATATGGAATCCTATTGTCAAATACCAATATTGTTTATTGCGTTGACTTTTACAACGCTATCTTCATATCTTGCTGGAATATATATTGCGGACAAGCGAACAAAGGCAATCGGAATAACAACAACTATCGCAGCAACAATCAATTTAGGAATTGATTTGATTCTAATACCTTTTATTGGAATATGGGCTGCATCATTATCCACTTTAATTGGGTATCTATTCCTTTTTATTTATAGAATTATTGATCTAAAAAAATTCCATAAGCTTACAATCAACTATTTGCATATTATACTCTGGGTTTGTGTTCTTGTTGTTTTTAGTTTTATATCTTTTATCAACAATATGATATGCAATTGTGCCATATTAATACTTGGATTAACTGTATTTATATATTTGAATAGGAATGTAATTAGTATTATTATAAAAAAAAGTCTGAAGTAAGAAAATCAAAATTTTACATGATTTGTTGTAATTGGTGCGAAATAATCGAAAACTAATCCATTATGACAGTCTCACAGCAGACTGTCAGCTCATTAAAAAAATCAGTGCGATTTGATTCGCAAAACTGTACGAATTTTCATTTTTCAAAAATCAAAAAAATTTAGCTCTGAGAGCTGTTTAAATGACTATAGAGAGACGCAAATTTCACAGCTTTACTTTTATCATTTTTCTCACTCGCAGATCTCTATGATCTTCTGGTGATCTGTGGAGATCTTTTGTGAGCTGCAATGAGAACATCAATGGAAAGGAAAAGGACAGTAAGAGAGTCATAGACTCATCAAGTCATGGTAAAGATGGTAAAAGCAGTAAATCCTCATCAAAGGACAGCTCTGAGATTATAAGTTTACAGAGAAAGAAGTCTGTATTGATGTAGATGGCAAAGAGATTTCTTTAGAAGAAGCCTGAAAGAAAATCGGAACCACTTTTACAGGCAAAGATGGGAAACTTTACAAGTACATCCGAATTAACAATTCAGCCCCAAAGACTGATATAGAGTTAAACCTAATCAGAACTCAGTACAGCAAACTGCAGGCAGTGGCTGTAGATGAGAATGGACAGAAACTTGCAGATATCAGTCTTGAATCTACAGTATATGTTGCAACAGGTTTCCTAAAGAAAAGCTCAATGAACATCAATCTGATGAGTCTGATATTAGAGCAGATGCTTAGAAGGTATGTATCTATCTGCGTTCTCTGGAAAGGAATTCAGATATACCTAAACAGCTCTTGTTGGAACACGATATCTCCAGGGACTGTTTTATTGAGTTGGATGCCTTTTATAAAAAAATGTTCTCACAGATTGAAAATGAGAACGGAGAGTTGTCAAAAGCATTTATTCACGGTATCTGCTGGGTTCATGCCAGAAGAAACTTCTGTGAACTTTTAAACTACTCTACCCATAAAGACGGAGTTCCTGTTACCGAGATGATTGCTAACAAATGGGAACAGGATGTTACAGACAGCAGGTATTTCGTAGAAGCCATTTCAAAGAGTATCAGCATCTATAACGATATAGTTATAGATTGCAATAAAGACAGCCCCCTTGATATCTGTAAGTTAAAGAACGAAAAGGTCAAAACTTTAATTGATGAAATCTTTACTAAGGCTCAGGCTATCTTTGAAACCATTAAAAGGTGCAGAGCAAACGGTAAAGTCAAAATTGAACCACAGAGAAAATGCTCTTACAGGTTTTATAAGGCAATGGTCTACCTTGTTAATAACAAGGAAGGTTTAACAGCCTTCTTGGATAGCCCTTATGGAGTTATGCGCAACAACAATGTTGAAGAGAAATTCCGTGAGATTGACATACTGCGCAACAGCATGATGGCGAGTGATACGTGTAAGGGGGCTGAGAACCTAACAGTTCTGTATTCTCTGTATAAAACCTGTATCGTGAACAACACTGATTTTAAATTCTATATGAAGAAAATCATTGAAACCATGACAATTCATATGAATGAAATTGAATTTGAAAAGGACAAAAGAGGATCCATCACTGACTTTAAGAGTCATAATATTTCCTCTGTTGTCCTAGATAAACTTATGCCATGGAATGTGGCTTAATTAGGAACAATATAATTGTTTTTTTTGTGTCAAATTGAAAGGTGGTAAAATAATGAATATCGCTGTTTTATTTGCTGGCGGTGTAGGTAGTAGGATGCATAGTAGACAAAAACCGAAACAGTTTTTAGAAATGTACAATAAGCCAATTATTATTCATACTATAGAATATTTTGAAAATCATCCAATGATTGATGCAATTGTACTGGTTTGTGTAGCTGACTGGATTGATTATTGTAAATCACTTCTTTATAAGTTTCGCATTGAGAAAGTTAAAGCTATTGTACCAGGAGGAGAAACAGGTCAATTGTCGATCTATAATGGTCTAAAAGAAGCAAAAGAGATTGCTGGCGATGAGAAGAGCATCGTTCTAATTCATGATGGTGTCAGACCTTTAATAAATGAAAAAGTGATTACAGACAATATCAATAGTGTGAAAAAATATGGTTCTGCAATTACTACAGCTGTAGTCAAAGAAACTATCCTTGTAGTTGATCCGAAAACAGCAACTATCGATTATGTTCCTAGCAGAAATAATTCTAGGGTTGCTAGGGCGCCTCAAAGTTTTTGGCTTGATGATATTTTTTCTGCACATAAAAGAACACTAAAAAAAGGAATTACTAATTGCATAGACTCCTGTACAATGATGCAAGAAAATGGAGTCAATTTGCATCTGGTAGACGGACCTGGTGAGAACATAAAAATTACGACTCCGGAAGATTTCTATACCATGAGAGCAATTTTAGAAGCAAAGGAGAATGCACAGATATATGGTTTTGAAGAGTGATTACTTTTTAGAAGCAGAAAATGATGATATATTGCAAGAGGATTTAGATTATATTGCAAACAGTAATATTTCATTAGAAGATTTAAAAGATTCTAGAGTGTTAGTTACAGGCGCTACTGGCTTGATTGGTGTGTCGCTTGTTAGAGCTTTACTATGTGCAAACAGAGTTAGAAATCTAAACCTTCAAGTTCTTGCTCTGATTAGAAATAAAGAAAAAGCAAATAGAATTTATAGGAAACTCACAAATAGAAAAGACTTAATTTTTCTGCAAGGAGATGTTAATCAAAAAATCTCTGCTCAACTAAAAGTGGATTATATCTTTCACTGTGCTAGTATAACTTCTTCAAATACCATGATAAATAGTCCCGTGGAAACAATCTTAACGTCTATTGATGGAACAAAAAATGTACTTAATTTTGCATTAGAAAATGATTGCCGTTCTTTTGTATATATCTCTTCAATGGAAATGTACGGTTCCTTCGCAGAAACGAATAACAATGTCACAGAAACAGAATTAGGGTATATAAATCCTCTATCTGTTAGAAGCAACTATCCTGAAAGTAAACGACTTTGCGAAAACATGTGCATAGCTTTCTGGTCCGAGTATGGTCTACCAGTTAAAATTGCAAGACTTTCTCAAACTTTTGGAGCAGGCATACTGTCAGGAGAAAATCGTGTTTTTGCTCAGTTTGCGAGAAGTGCAATTGAAGGAAAAGATATAATTCTTCACACAAAAGGGGAGTCTGAAGGTAATTATTGCTATACAAGAGACGCTATTATGGGACTGCTTCTTATTCTTCTTAAAGGTAAAAATGCAGAGGCGTATAATGTTGCAAATCCTGAAACACATACGACCATTGCAGATATGGCAAAAATGGTATGTCAAAAGTTTGGAAATGAAAAAATAAAAGTTGTCTTTGATATTCCAAAATCAAATAAATTTGGATATGCGGCTGATACAAAGATGAAATTGAATTCTGATAAACTTAAAAAATTGGGATGGATGCCTGAAATTGGGTTAGAAGAAGCGTATAGAAGGATGATAATTGGAATAAAGAGAGAAGTAGAGAAATGACAAAATGGAATAAAGAAATACACCAACCAAATCATGCCGATCTCGATCATAAAATGATTTGACGGTAGATTTACACATTAAACTCCAGTAGGCAAGCCTTACGGATGTTCTTTGACAATTTGTTTTTC
>OIYQ01001062.1_pt1 | contig 10586 bp, 8 predicted proteins | sample 1588311 | NCBI WGS metagenome assembly OIYQ01 (sample SAMN03283244) | human gut metagenome | biome: human-associated habitat; material: feces | host: Homo sapiens | place: Peru | collected 2012
CCGCCATACCCGGAGCATCCGCATTTGCCGTTGGTGCCGCCACGGTAGCTGCCGGATGGTTACTAGATGATGCATGCAGATGGATTTCGAAAACTATTATAAAGAAAAAAACAGGCGAAGATACAGAAGGTTTTAGTAGTACAGAGCTTATCACAAAAGGAATCGTTGGTCTGGGAGATTGTGCTTGGAATTTGGGTAAAAAAGCTGCAACTGGACTTAAAAGCTTCTTTGAAAAGCGATCGCCGCAAGCTATTCCTGCAACATAAATTCAATAAATGGGGTGCTGTGATATGAGACAAAAAGAACTTTTCTTGCCAATTGGTTCCGTTGTGAAGCTCAAAGGTGCAGAAAAACGTGTAATGATTTATGGCATTATGCAAGTTGCGTCTAGTGAAGAACCAAAAAAGATTTACGATTATGTAGGCGTTCTTTATCCAGAAGGAAATATATCGTCTGAAGAACAGTTGTTTTTTAATGACCACGATATTGACAGAATCGATTTTTATGGATTTTCTGATTATGAACGGCAGAAATTCATGAAAGAAATGACAGAAACATTTTTGAAGGAGGAAAAGAAAAATGCTCAAGGCAAGTGAATATCTTCCCATCGGCACAGTTGTAACATTAAAAGGTGGAGATAAGAAACTAATGATCTTTGGCATTGTCCAAACAGTCGAAAATCCCGGCGAAGCGCCGCAGGAATTCGATTATATCGGTGTACCTTATCCAGAAGGAAATCTTGGTACGGAATATCAGTATATGTTCCAGCACGCAGACATCGATCAAATTTTCTTTCAAGGTTTCAATAATGCAGAACGGCAGCAATTTATTGACGAGTTGACCGAATTTTACGATAAAGAGCACTGATGGAGCAAAAATGCAGTATCAATTATCCGCCGCGTGCCTATGCAATATCGGCCGGGTACGCGGCAACAATGAAGACAATTTTTATTTTGATGGCCGAACGCTGCCCTTGAACCATGTCAGTCTGGACAAGCCGCTTTTGCAGGAAGTAAACACCAATCCGTTTGCTGCATTTGGTGTGTTTGACGGGATGGGCGGCGAGCAAAATGGCGAAGTCGCGTCTTTTGTCGCGGCAGAAACATTCAAAGATAAATGCAAGTGGCTGCGGGAATATGTTGTTTCTCCGCAGGAATTTTTAGCCGAGGCTTCGACTGCAATGAACGATGCTGTCGCTGCTGAGGCAAAAAAAGTATCCGGCCGGGTCGGTACAACAGGTGTCATTCTGTGCTTCAGTGACAATGAAGTCTACTGCGGCAATGTTGGTGACAGCCGCGCCTATCGATTTCACAAAAGTGCACTGTTTCAGTTCTCAACAGACCATAACGACGCAAAATTTCTACGGGAGCATGGGATCACAGGGCGCAAACCCCGCTTGACTCAGTACATCGGACTCGATCCCGAAGAAATGATGATCGAGCCTTCTTACACAAAGGAAAAATTGCAGGTGGGCGATCGTTATCTTTTGTGCAGCGATGGTTTGACCGATATGCTGGACAACCTCTCGATCTGCAGCATCCTCAAAAACAGCGATACCGTACAGCAGGGCGTGGAAATGCTGATGGATGCCGCACTGGAAAATGGCGGCCGTGATAACACCACCATTATTTTGATTGAAGTCGAGGAGGTGCGCGCATAACCATGTCAGAATTGAACACCCTACCCGGCTGGAAATGCGTCCGACAAATCGGTGCTGGCAGCTTTGGTAAGGTCTATGAGATCCAGCATACCGAATTCGGTAAGGTATATAAAGCCGCACTGAAAGTCGTGCGCATCCCGCAAGACCCATCTGACCTGAAACGTGCCTACAGCGAAGGCATGGACCGTGAAGGTGCAACGACTTATTTCCGCAGTTTTGTGGAAAATCTGACCGATGAATTCGCCATCATGGACGAGATCAAAGGCTTCACCAACATCGTTTCCTATGAGGATCATCTGGTCATCGAACATCCGAATGAGATCGCATGGGACATTCTGATCCGAATGGAGCTTCTGACCTCTCTGCCAGATTACTGCACCAACCACACCATGAGCGAAAAGCAGACCATCCAGCTCGGCATGGACATCTGCAACGCCTTGGAGATCTGCGAGGAAAAGAAGATCATCCACCGGGATATCAAACCGGATAACATCTTCGTAAATGACCGCGGTGACTTCAAACTGGGTGATTTCGGCATTGCGCGCACGGTGGAAAAAACCATGTCCGGCATGTCGAAAAAGGGAACCTATGATTATATGGCTCCGGAGGTTTATCTCTGCCGCCCCTATGGTCAAACGGTCGATATCTACTCGCTGGGCACAATGCTGTACCGCTTCCTGAACCGGAATCGTCTGCCCTTCCTGCCTTTTGGAAATCTGCGGCCCGATGACCGGACTAAAGCACTGGAACAGCGAATGAGCGGCGAAATGCCTCAGCCACCGGTTAACGGCAGCGAGCCGCTCAAAGCTGTCGTGATGAGGTCGATCGCATTCGACCCGAAAGAGCGCTACCAGACAGCGGCCGAGTTCCGTCAGGCGTTGAAGGAATGTATTCCTTTCATTCTCTATAAAGGAATCGAGGATGCAAAACCTCTCGACCCCGAAGAACAGGATGTTGGTTCTTTGCGGCTGGAACCGGGCATAATCACCTCGATTCCCGCCATCGATGAACAACCTTATCCTATTGAGGATTCCAAAGAGGAAGGAACCCAAGGCGGCGACGAGACTCTGGGCGGCACAATCTGGGGCGGAAACGACCAAACCTCCCAAGAAACCAAACCAGACTCTCGTGCGCGGGACGGCGACGCCTATAAAGACGGAAAAACTGTTTTTGCGGACCAGAACGATCTGCTTATCAACCAGAAAAAGCATCTGCCGAAGAAGTACATTGCGATTGCAACCGTTATCGCAATCATCGCCGTGGGCGGCGGTATTTTGTTGACCCGTCCGAAGCCGGTTCCGGCTCCTGTCTCTTCGGTAAGTATCGCATCAAACCCTTTGACCTATCGCGTCAAAGGCACTGGCGGTAAGCTGAAAACGAAAAATGAAAGCGGCGTAGACTCCATCCAATTTGAAGATACGGACGAGATTTTAGCCGTCACCGCTGTGCCGGATCAGGGGTATCGGTTCGTTCAATGGAGCGATGGTTACACCCGCGCAGAACGCCATGATGAACTTGGAGAAAAGAGCGGCACGATCTACGCAATTTTCGAAGAGGACAGTGCTTCTGAAGTAGTCTCTTACACCCTGCATTATCGTGTCAGCGGTTCCGGCGGTACATTGAAAGGCTCTGACGGGCAGACAGCCAGCAAACTGACCTATTCCGTTTCGAAAGACGACGATGCCGTTACGGTCAAAGCGGTCGCCAAAGAGGGCTACCATTTCACTGAATGGAGCGATGGTGAATCTAGTGAAACGCGCACCGACAAAAACTTTGCGAAGGACTTAGATGTCGCAGCGATCTTTGAAAAAGACGCCGATTCTACCGTTGGAAATGGTACCACCTCGACCCCTACCCCTACGCCTACGCCAAAACCAACACCTTCGCCAAGTCCCACGCCTACTCCTACACCCACCCCTGTTTCTTCTTCTACACCTACCTCTGTGGTGGAAAACTGGAGCATGTCGGCCAGTTCGCTGGGCGGCGGCCAAGTCAGCATTACCATCAACAGCAGCGCAGCGGTCAGTGTAAGCGCGGTCTTGGTCTACAAAGCCAACACAGACTTGCAGTATAAGGTCGGTGTAATTGGAAATTGGACGACCGGCACTTATACTTGGACGGCCAGCCGTCAAGGACCTCCGGGTGATTATACCATTCGTTTTTACAGTTCCAGTGGTCAGCACATGGCTTCTGTGGACGTCACACTATAAAGGGAGGTGCAGAAAGTCTATTCATTTTGCGGGATGCTGTATCACTAAGAAAGGAAGAATCAACAATGAAACTGAAAAATACGATGAAGTATGGTGTTGCTGCGGCAGCACTCAGCATGATGCTTCTGTGTGCCCCGGCGGCTTATGCCGAAAGTCCGGCTGCAGAAGCTGCTCCGGTGGAGACAACCGCAACAGTCGAGACCGCATCGGAGGATGACAACGGCCTGTTCGGCGGCATGAATCTAAGCCAGAGCTATCTGACCTTGACCGTCCGCAGCAATGACCAGAATCCGTCCTCTCGTCTGCGTGTGACCCGGACGGACGAAACTTATTCCAGCGTGCGCTGGGATAGTTCCAACGGCTCGGTCGCTTCCGTTGACAGCAACGGTATGGTCACTGCTCACGGAATCGGCCACGCTACCATTACCGCTACCACTAATACCGGCGAGAGCGCATCTTGCACCGTATCGGTCAAGCGTGCAACTGCCGAACTGAACTACATGTTCACGACGCTGACCATCACCTATGATAACCCGAACCCCACCACGCAGCTGAATCTACAGGATTCTTACTATGGTTCAAGCTATGAGAACTGGACCAGCAGCAACCCCAGCGTTGCGACCGTTTCGAACGGCGGCATGGTGACCGCTCAGAGCGTTGGTACTACAACCATTACTGCACGAACTTCCAACGGTGAATCGGCAAGCTGCCGTGTTACCGTCTCCAGCAGTGTCGGTAATATTTCTCTGGACCAGACCGTTTTGCTGATGCCGAACATTGGCACGGTGCAGCACCTGAGTGCATCGATTGCACTGCAGGGCGGCGAGAGCTTGAAGCGCACTTGGGTCAGCAGCAATCCTGCTGTTGTAACGGTCAGTGAGGACGGCTATGTCACCGCTGTAAGCAGCGGCGAAGCCAAGATCACCGTCGTCTCTCCGGACGGCAAGTATGCGGAGTGCACCTGCTATGTCGGCGATGCTGCCAAACAGTATGAGTCTCAGCAGCAAATTCAGGCTGTTCTGGGTACTGTCGTCCTCGTTGTTGTCGCTGGCGTCGTTATCCTCGTTATGATGAGCATGAACGGGTAATCATTCCCTTCCATAAATAAAACAGCCCTCCGAAAAACACTACACAAATGATGTGTACCTCTAATACTGGGTATCCAGTATTAGAGGTATTTTTATGCGGTACCGTTCTAAGCGATATTTGACATTTTCAAGAAATGCGCTTCTATCCGCCATTTTACCGTCAACAATTTATTTGTTGACAGTTTTTTTGTTTTCCTGCTATGTTGACGCTGGCAGAGTGGCTGTACGGGGAATTCCGCAAGAAATAATCAGCTTTTCTCAGCCACAGCCTTTATTATGGCGGCAAAAATATAAAACTGCCCCCGAAGCAGCGCGTTCCTGCGCGGTCTGCTTCGGGGGCAGGCTGTTTTTGTTTTATGATAAGGTTACTGCTTTGCGCTTTCCGGGGCGACCTCAAAATCGATCTTGCCCAGATTGACGTCTGCGCGCACGATGGTGATCATCATGGTATCGCCCAGATTCCAGTTCTTGCCGGAAACGGGGTCGGAAAGGCGGACGCCCTCGGTGAGCATAGTGCCGGTGGCAGTCAGGCTGGAAGCGGGCACAAAGCCCTCCACGCCGTTTTCCAGTTCGATGAACAGGCCGCGCTGGGTCACGCCGGAGATGCGGCCCTCGTAGCACTCGCCCAGATGGCGGCGGGCATACTCGGCCTTATAGCAGTCCTCGGCCTTGCGCTCGATCTGCATGGCGATCACCTCGCGCTCGCTGGCCTGCTTGCTGACGTCCTCGGCAAACTCGCTGTAACGCAGGATCATGGTATCCTTGTCAGTACCCTTCAGCTGGGCAGTCATGATGCGATGGATTGCCAAGTCCGGGTAGCGGCGGATGGGGCTGGTGAAGTGGGCATAATCCTGCAACACCAGACCGTAGTGTCCCTTGGGCTTTTCCTCATACACGGCCTTGGACATGCAGCGCAGCATACCGGTGTTGATGATCTGCTCGTAAGCAGTGCCGCGCACGCCCTCCAGAATAGCGCTCAACTCCTTGGGGGTGGGCACATCCTTGGCAAAGTGGTCGTTGACGCCGCAAGCCTGCAGCAGACCGTGCAGACGCTCCAACTTTTCGGCGTTGGGCTCCTCGTGCACACGGTACACAAAGGGGATCTGCTTCACCCGGGCAAAGTGGGCGGCGCACTGGTTTGCCAGCAGCATGAACTCCTCGATCATGGCCTCGCTCTCGCCGGAGGTGCGCTTTTTCACATCGATGCAGTGGCCGTCCTCATCGAGGATCAGTTTCACCTCGCCGCTCTCGATATCCATGCAGCCGCGCTCCTTGCGCAGGCGGGCACGGTGGCCATACAGTTCCTTCATGGCGGGCAGCTGTGCCAGTACCTCGTGGTACTTGCCGGTCAGCTCATCATCGGCGTTACCGGCCAGCAGGGCGTTGATCTCGGAGTACACGCCCTTGACCCGGCTGCGGATAACGGACTTGACAAAGCGGTAGTCGGTCAGGTTGCCGTCCTTATCCAGCCGCATCAGGCAGGAGAAAGCCAGTCGCAGCACGCCCTCGTTCAGGCTGCAAATGCCGTTAGACAGCTGCTTGGGCAGCATGGGCACCACCTGATCGGCGTAGTAGACGCTGGTAGCGCGGTTAAAGGCTTCGTTGTCCAGCTCGGTGCCGGGCTTGACGTAGTTGGAAACATCCGCGATATGCACGCCCAGCTCAAAGCCGCCGTCCGGGGTCTTGGTCAGGCTGATGGCATCGTCGATATCCTTGGTCTCGGCGCTGTCGATGGTAAAGATGGGCAAAGCGCGCAGATCCATGCGGTCCTCGCAGTCCGCAGCGGATACCTCGGCGTTGTCCAGCTTTTTGGCCTCGTCCCGCACCTTGTCCGGGAAGCGGCTGCGGATATCCTGCGCGTAGAGCAATGCCTTTGCGCAGCGCTTGGCTTCATCGCAGCTGCCAAAGCGCATCGCCACGCCCACGCGGTGATCTTCCTGACGGCTGCCGCGCAGCAGGATCTCCACTGCCACCTTGTCGCCGTCCTTGGCGCTGCCTTCGCAGTCCCGCATGACCTGCATGGAGATGGCGGGGCAATCGTCCGGCACAAACTTCAGGCGGCCCTCCATGCGGTGCATGGTGCCCACCAGAGCGTTCTTCTCTTCCAGAACAGCAAGGATCTCGCCCTCATCGCTGCCCTCTACCCGGGGATGTGCAAACTTTTCCACCAGCACCTTGTCGCCGGGCATCGCGCCGCGGGTGAACCGGCCGGGGATAAAGATATCGCTGGTGCCGTCCTCCAGCATGACAAAGGCAAAGTTTTTGCCCAGCTTTACCACCTTGCACAGCAGTGCCTTGTCGGCACGGCCGCTGCGCACGGTGAAGAACACGCCCTGCCGCTGGCAAATGACGGCCTCGTGCACCAGCTGGTCCACAGCCTCCATCACCTTGCGGTCTGCGCCGCGATCCCCGCCGAACTTATTCTTCAGATCCTTTACGGTGCACGGCTGATTCTGGATCGCGTGCTCAATTTTATCGCGCATTGCCATAAAATATTTTCTCCTTCACTTCCGTGGCCGTGCATCTCCTGCGGAGCACAGCCCTGCCTTGGGACGGGCACTTTTCCCTTGTCCCCTCTTTGCGGCAGCCCGCAGAACCGGCCGCCCGCACTTTTTTCTGCACAGAAAAACAGCCCCGTCCGTTCACGGGGCTGCAACGCCTTCTCAGCCTGCCAGACGGCCTGCAAACAGGCAAGCCAGAATAGCAACCACAAAGAACACCACGCCTGCAATGCGGGTGACCTTGGCCAACATCTGGTCTGCCGGGGTCAGACGCGCATTGTTGGCACCGCCCACGCTGCCGTTGATGGCACCGGACAGGCCCTGACCGTGGGTGTGCTGCATGAGGGTGAGGAAAACGATGACCAGCGAAGCCACCAGCAGAATGGCACCGCCAACAATTTCGATAACAGACATGAATCGTAACGCTCCTTTTATTTGTAAATACGGAAAACTACGCAAAAATACAACTATATAGTAACATAACAAAGCCAAAATTGCAAGCGAAATCCGCGCATTTATCCCGCCGCTTCCAGTGCGTTGCAGACCTGCGCAAAGATAGCCGCGCCGGAGTACGCCGTATGCACCGCACCGTCCTGCAATACCACAATGGTATAGCGGGGCTTTTCTGCCGGCCAGAACCCCGCAAACCACAGGTTGCAGCGCTCGGTGCCATCCGGGGTGAACTGCCCGGTCTGGGCAGTTCCGGTCTTGCCGCCCGCCCCGCCGGGAAGCCAGGCGGCATCCTGCGCGGTGCCCTGCTGCACCACCTGTACCAGCATAGCGCGCAAAAGCGCTGCGCTCTGCGCCGGGAGCACCCGCCGTCCCCGGGGATGGCTGAGGGTCTCCACGGGCTGGCCGGTGGTTTCGTCCAGCGTGGCTTGCAGCACATAGGGAACGCGGTATACGCCGTCTGCTGCAATGGTATTGAACAGTGCCGCCACCTGCATGGGCGTCGCCAGCAGACTGCCCTGCCCAAAGCTGAAATTGGCCAGCTGTCCGCTTTGTGCCAACTCCTGCGGGGTGGGCAGCTGCCCGGCCTCGGCGGCAAGTCCTTCTGCCAGCGGCAGGCTTTGTCCAAAGCCAAAAGCCTTGGCGGCGTCCAGTAGTTTTTCCGCGCCCAACTGCTGCCCCAGACGGATAAAATAGCCGTTGCAGCTTTTTTCCAGCGCAGCGGCAAGGTCTACCTGTCCGTGCGGCACCCCGCCCGCGCAGCGGAAGATCTGCCCATCCACGATCACCGCGCCAGTGCACTCGAAAACCGGCTGCAAGCCCGCTTCCAGTGCAGCCGCCGCCAGCACCGGCTTGAACACCGACCCCACCGCGTAACTTTGCAGCGCCCGGTTCAGGAAGGGACTGTTCTCTGCCTGCAAACTGTCGGCAAGATGCTCCGGGTCGTAGCCCGGCACACTGACGCTGGCGCGCACCGCCGCCGTGGCGGTATCCAGCACCAGAATGCAGCCGCTCTTCATGGTACTTGCCGCCACCGCCTCCACTGCCCGCTGCACCGGGCGGGAGATGGTCAGCTGCACGCCCAGCGCCCCGCTGTCGGCACGCAAAAGCTGGGGCGTCTCTCCAGTGCGCAGCGTGCCCTGCGCCGTGACATCGCAGACAAGGCTACTGTGCTCCCCTGTGCCGGAAAGCACAGCGTCCAGTGCCTTTTCCATCCCGGCAGCGCCGTGGCCCGTACTATCCAGATAGCCCAGTAAATGCTGACACAGCGGCACTGCCGCATACCGCCGGGCGGTGGGGTAACCGGTCAACCCAAGGCGGGCGAGGTCACAGTTCACCTCCAGCAAAAACGGCGCAGCGCGGCTGCGGCTGCGGTACAAAAGCGCCTGCCCGGCGGCGTCCGTACAGGCATACAGCCGGTCGTAATTGCCCTGCCCGGGAAAGCACACCACTTGCCAGCGCTCCTCCAGCCCGGTGAGCAGCCGCCCCTGCGCATCGTAAAAGTTGCCCCGCCGGGCGGGCAGCTGTAAGGTGACTGTGCTCTGCGCCGCCGCCCGCGCGGCATAGGCGGGGTGCTGCGCCAGCAGATACAACCGGCACAGCACCACCATAAACCCCAGCAGCAAGGCAGCATACACCGCCAACACCCGTTTGCCGGACATCCCCGCGCCCCCTTTCCGTATGGTTAGGGTGGGCAGCAGGGGTGCGGGGTATACATAAAAAGAGGCGGAACCTCTCGGAAGAGAAGTTCCGCCTCTCTGGCGTATCTTATTAGGAAAGGTACGGCTTAGTACATGCCGCCCATGTCACCACCGGCAGGTGCGGCGGGAGCCGGGGGTTCCGGCAGGTCAGCCACAAGGCTCTCGGTGGTCAGCACCATTTCAGCAACGGAAGCTGCATTCTCCAGAGCGGAACGAGTGACCTTGGTCGGGTCCACGATGCCAGCGGCGATCATATCCTCGACAAAGACCTCGTTCTGGGCATCGAAACCGTAGTTAGGCTTGTTGGCAGAGACGATCTTGTCGATGATGACGCTGCCCTCCAGACCGGCGTTCTTGGCGATCTGGCGCAGAGGAGCTTCCAGAGCCTTCAGCACGATCTTGGCACCGGTGCGCTCGTCGCCTTCCAGCGTGTCGCACAGAGCGCGCACAGCGGGGATCGCGTTGATGGGAGCGGTACCGCCGCCAGCCACAACGCCTTCCTGCACAGCTGCCTTGGTAGCGTTCAGAGCATCCTCAATGCGCAGCTTCTTGTCCTTCATCTCAACTTCGGTAGCAGCACCGACCTTGATGACAGCCACGCCGCCGGCCAGCTTAGCCAGACGCTCCTGCAGCTTCTCGCGGTCAAAGTCGCTGGTAGCGGCCTCGATCTGGCTGCGGATCTGGGCAATGCGGGCTGCAATAGCGTCCTTATCGCCAGCGCCGCCCACGATGGTGGTGTTCTCCTTGGTCACCTTGACCTGACGGGCATGACCCAGCAGCTGGACGGTAGCGTCCTTCAGCTCGTAGCCCAGATCAGAGGAGATCACGGTGCCGCCGGTCAGGGTAGCGATATCCTGCAGCATCTCCTTGCGGCGGTCGCCGAAGCCGGGAGCCTTGACAGCGCAGACGTTCAGGGTGCCGCGCAGGCGGTTGACGATCAGGGTGGACAGAGCCTCGCCCTCGATGTCCTCAGCCAC
>OIYQ01001064.1_pt1 | contig 10568 bp, 12 predicted proteins | sample 1588311 | NCBI WGS metagenome assembly OIYQ01 (sample SAMN03283244) | human gut metagenome | biome: human-associated habitat; material: feces | host: Homo sapiens | place: Peru | collected 2012
CAGCTTGCCAGAGCCACGAAGAAGAACAGCCCCGCCAGCAGATTCGTCAGGATCGTGGAGAAGGTCGTGAGGAAGATGCCCACCCACTGCGCCAGAATCAGCAGCAGAAGCAGCGGAAAAAGGGCAAGTTTCAGCATCGGTTTCAGCACAGTCATCGTGGGCACCTCCTTAGATAAAGATCAGTTCTTTCTGGATGATTTCCTCGGCACGGTTGCGGATGCTGTTCATCCGGCGCACCCATTCCAGTTGATCGGCAGCTTTCAGGGCTTCGGTCACGCCCTCAGCTTCCTGCATCTGCCGGACGGTCAATGCAAGCTGCTCCTCGGTCTGCTTGTCCAGCTTGGCAAGGTAGCTGCCCAGCACACCGGACAGGAGCAGTTGATTGTACCGGATGGGATGATGTTCTTTCAGATACCTTTTATGTAAGCGGCCCCACCGCCCGGTGGGGTGCTGCTCTGTCGGGGCTGCTACGGTCAGATTCGGCAGATAGTGGTCATTGACAAGGGTGTAGTCCAGACCGTTATTGCTGTCGCGGAGCGTGTTCTTTAAGGTAGTCATGCTGCATTATCCTCCTTTGGTTTCGGCGTTGGGGTTGCTTCTGGGTCTGGTTTTAGATTTCCTTTTTTCTTGTGATAGAATTCCAAGGTTTTCCTGTTGTGATTAATTCTCCTGCACTCATCGGAACAAAATTCCTGCTGGCTGTGTGTAGGCCAGTAGGAATGACCGCACACGGCACAGGTGCGCTGCCGGTAGTAATGACCTCCTCTCTCGGCTTCTCTATTCGGAAACTTCAGCTGCACCATGCTGCCGTCCGGCACCCGGAACAGCTCATTGTATCTCGGATCAATGAACCGGACATCGTCATCCGGCAGAGAATGCGGGTCTAAATTCCGGCGTTTGTGAACCCCGGAACGGAACTTTTCCAGGGTGGTGACAGCAACTTTTTGAATTTTCACCACAGGGTCATCGAAATGTTCTGCCAGATAGTATTCACGGGCGGCTTCAATGCGCCGCTGACTGTCCCCCAGAACCTCCCGCGGAATCTGCCCCTCTTCCACCGGGAGAGGACTTTCTTTTTCAAAGACCTCGTACCCGATCCCCTCAATATTCTCCCTCAGGTGCAGATACGTCTGCTCGTTGATCAGATAAACTGCTTCGTTGTCCTTGATTACAGCGTCATCTTTCATCAGCAGCCCCCGTTCTCAAATTCCAGAGAGAACTTGCTGCGGCCATCGGATTCGGCAGACAGCAGAACCGTTGCATTGTAGGTCTTGCCCTTGGCACTCTTGCAGTCCTTCAGGCGCACCCGGCCATCCCGCAGCAGCTTGTCCACCACGCGGCCATCCAGATGCTTACCCAGCCGCTTGAAGTAGGCGTTGTCTTTCCAGAGCGCAAAGCGGCACTCGCGGTTCTCACAGAACCAGCCCTTTTCCCGCTCCACAACATTCGTACCGCAGTTCGGGCAGGCACCAATCACTTTGTTTTTCATAAGCGCATTTGCTCCTTTCACTGCCTCGGTGGTATTCACCAGCGAGGAAATCATTTCTTTGATCTCAGTCATAAATTCTTCCGGCTCCATTTCACCGCGTTCGATCTACGGCCACCGGACAACAGGAAAGGAGTATCTTATGGCCAAAACTGCCGACACCATTGCCATCTATTCCCGCAAATCCCGCTATACCGGCAAGGGCGAAAGTATCGGAAATCAGATCGACCTCTGCCGCGAATATATCCGCACCCACTACGGAGATGCCGCTGCGGAACATGCCGTTGTCTTTGAGGACGAGGGCTTTTCCGGCGGCAACCTGAACCGCCCGGATTTCAAAAAGATGATGACTGCGGCCAAGGAACGGAAATTCAAGGCCATTGTGGTCTACCGTCTGGACCGCATCAGCCGCAACATCAGCGACTTTTCCAGCCTGATTGAAGAACTGGGACGGCTGGGCATCGACTTTGTGTCCATCCGTGAAAGTTTTGACACGTCCAGCCCCATGGGCCGCGCGATGATGTACATCGCATCGGTGTTCAGTCAGCTGGAACGTGAGACCATCGCGGAGCGCATCCGGGACAACATGCACGAATTGGCAAAGACCGGGCGCTGGCTGGGCGGCACCACCCCCACGGGCTACGCCTCCGAGAGCGTCAAGAGCATCACGGTGGACGGCAAGACCAAAAAGGCCTGCAAGCTCAAGCTGCTGCCGGATGAGGCAGAGATCATCTACAAAATTTTCGACCTCTACGAGCAGTACGATTCCCTGACCATGACCGAGACCGAGCTGCTGCGGCAGGGCATCAAAACAAAAACCGGGCGTTCGTTCACCCGGTTTTCCATCAAGTCGATTTTGCAGAATCCTGTCTACCTGATTGCAGACAAGGACGCCTATCAGTATTTTGTGGACAATGAGGCAGAACTGTTCGCCCCGGAGTCCGATTTCGACGGTGTGCGCGGCGTGCTGGCCTACAACCGCAGCGACCAGGAAAAAGGCCGTGCCACCGTCTACAATCCCATCAGCGAATGGATCGTTTCGGTGGGCGAGCACCCCGGCATCATCTCCTCGAACCGGTGGATTCGGGTGCAGGAATCGCTGGAGCGGAACAAATCCAAGTCCTACCACAAGTCCCGCGGCAACGAAGCTCTGCTCACCGGTCTGCTGTGGTGCTCCTGCGGCAGCCGGATGTACCCCAAGGTCACCGGGCGCAAAACGGCAGACGGGCAGGTGGTCTTTCCCTATATGTGCAAGCTGAAGGAGCGCAGCCGGAGAGAGTTGTGTAATGTCCGGAATGCCAACGGCAATTTGCTGGATGCTGCCATCTGCGAACAGGTCAAGCACCTTGCCGACCATTCCAGCGACTTTATGAAGCAACTGGAAAAGGCAAAGTCCGCCCACGCAGGCAACCGCTCCGAGTTTGAAACCAAGCTTTCCACCCTGCGCAAAGAGCAGGCCGAGACGCAGCGGAAGATCACCGCCCTCATCGACTCCCTTGCCGATTTTGGAGACAGCACCGCCGCAGTCCACCTGAAAAAGCGCATTGAGGAGCTGAACGGTCAGGATGCCGCCCTGAGCTCTCGCATCCGGGAACTGGAAAGCCTTACGGACGAAGGCGTTCTGGCTGGGATGGAATTTGACCTGATGCGTCAACTGCTGACCGTGTTCCACGACAACATCGACGATATGACTGTGACCCAGAAGCGTGCCGCCATCCGCACGGTAGTGCGCAAGGTGGTGTGGGACGGCAAGGTGGCGCATGTGGTGCTCTTCGGCTCACCAGAGGATGAGATCGACTGGACCACCTTCCCGGTAGACCCGGAAGAGGACGAGAATGACCCCGATGGCGGTGGAGATGGTTCCGATTCTCCGTCCGGCGTTCGTTCGGGTGAGGATAGCATTTTCAATGCAGCGGCTCGCATAGGTTGAGAACCGTGCCTTCCGGGTAGAGTCGAAGGTGTCCACCGCCTTCATCAGGCCGATGGTCCCGATGGAGATCAGGTCTTCCTGGTCGCTGGGCTGAGCGTAGTATTTTTTCGCCACATGCACCACCAGCCGCAGATTGTGCCGGATGAGCGTTTCCCGCGCCGTGGGGTCGCCCGCCCGGAGGGCCGCAAAGGTCTCGACTTCTTCCCGTGCGCTCAGGGGCTTGGGGAAGCTCCCCGCTTCCAGATGCAGCGCCAGCACCAGAAATTTCGTGGCAAAAAATTGCAGCAGAGTCAACAGCATACAACGCACCTCCCAAACTATGGTCCTCCTACACTGTATGAGCGGGGACAAATTGTACAACACCACTTTTCAACGGCCCGGTTCCATGTTACAATAAGAAAAAACGAAATCGGGTGATCTTTTGGAATTTTATGGCACCATCGGCCCCGCCTGTGCCCAGCCGGAGACCTTGCAGCGCATGGTGGAAGCTGGCATGACGGGCATCCGCATGAACCTTTCCCACGGGCCCCTTTCGGCCCACAAAGACTGGCTGGACATGATCCACGCCGTGGGCATCCCCCAGCTGCTCATCGACCTGCAGGGGCCGGAGCTGCGCATCGGCACACTGACCCAGCCCCTTGTGCTGGAACCGGGGCAGAGCCTCCGGCTGGGGCAAGGGGGTGTCCCCTGCCCGGCAGTGCTGGTGCAGGCGGCCCGGCCGGGCCAGAACCTCCTGCTGGACGACGGCAGGCTCCTTGTGCAGGTTGCCGGAGCCGACGGCACGGCCCTGCAGTGTACCGTGGTGCGGGGCGGCACTCTGCAAAGCCGCAAAAGCCTTGCGGCGCCGGGGCTGGCGGTAGCCTCCCCCACGTTGACGGAGGCAGACCTGCAAAACCTGCAGCTGGCGGGAGCCTGCGGCGTTACCGGGGTGATGCTGCCCTTCGTGCGGGGGGCCGAGGACATCCGCACCCTGCGCCGGGCGCTGGAACAGGCCGGGGCCGGGCAGATCCGCATTTTTGCCAAGATCGAGAACCTTGCGGGGGTGCAGGCCCTGCCGGAGTTCCTGCCTCTTGTGGATGAAGTGGTCATTGCCCGCGGGGACCTCGGCAACGCCATGCCCCTGTGGGAACTGCCCCGGTGCCAGAAACAGCTTTCGGCGGTCTGCCGGTCTGCCGGGGTGCCCTTTATGGTGGTGACCCAGATGCTGGACAGTATGTGCAGCCGGGCGGTACCCACCCGCGCCGAGGTCAGCGACATCTACAACGCCGTGTCAGACGGTGCTTCCAGCGTGATGCTCACCGGGGAGACTGCCGCGGGACAATACCCGGTGGAGGCCATGGAGTATCTTGTGCGCACTGCCCGCACTGCCTTGGAATAACCAGGATGAACCGCTCGTTTTCTACGGTAGTTCCTGCAAAGATTATACCGCATTCGCCACCAAGGTGGCAACGAGCCAGCCGCCTGCGCTTTACACAAACGGATTGTAGAACCGCCCGAACCGGATGGTCACGGTGAGGCTGAGGAGCAGCAGAAGTACCCCAACACCCAGCGCGATGAGATCGCGGCGGACGAAGGGCCGCTGGGTGTACCAGGTGCGCTTGTTCTTTTTGCCAAAACCGCGCAGTTCCATCGCGTTGGAGATGGTGTCGATGCGGTTCAGGCTGGTCAGGATGAGCGGCAGCAGGATGTTGACGGAGTTTTTGAGCCGCTTGAAGAAGGGTTCCTTTCTGCCAAGCTCCACGCCGCGGGCCTGCTGGGCCTGGCTGATGCTGTGGTAGTCGCGCTGGATGTCCGGAATGTACCGCAGCGCAATGGCCACCGAGTAGCCCACTTTGTACGAAATGCCAATGCTGTTCAGGCTGGCCGCAAACTCGCTGGGGTCGGTGGCCGAGATGAACAGGATGGCCACGGGCAGGGCCACGAAATACTTGAGCGAGATGTTGCACAGATAGAACAGCTGCTCAGCCGTCAGGTCATACCGCCAGAACAGGTGGCAGAGCACCGTGCGGGTGCCGTACAGCGTCGTGCCCTGGTCGGGGTCGAACAGGAAGATGAACAGGTTGTTCAGCAGCAGGAACACCAGCATGAACACCAGCATGAACCGCACCTCGCGGAACCTGATCCGGCTCAGCTTGAACGCGGCCAGGCTGACCGCCAACAGCGCCAGCAGCACCCAGGTGTTGTAGGTGATCATGCTGGCAAAGGTGAACAGCAGAAAGAACGCCAGCTTGGTGGTGCCAGTGAGCTTGTGGATGACGCTCTCCCGCGGGAGATAATTCAAAACAGTTTTAGCGGCCATGTTCCCGCACCTCCCGATCCTGCGCGATGAAGCGCTCCACAAATTCCTGCGCGGGCGCAATGCCGCAGCGGTTGGCCAGCGTATAAAGGCTGGTCTCCTTCAGCGCGGCCTGTTCGATGAGGGCCGGGTCGCACAGAACGCCTGCCGCGCTCCGGTCCGCGATCAGCTCACCATCGCAGAAGACGAGGGCACGCTGGGTGTATTCGAGCATCAGGTGCATATCGTGGGTGATCATGACCACGGTCACGCCGCGCGCGTTCAGCCCCTGCAAAAACTCCATAATGTCGGTGTAATGGCGGAAATCCTGGCCGGCGGTCGGCTCGTCGAGCAGAATCAGTTCGGGGTCCTGCACCAGCACGCTGGCGATGGTAACGCGCTTTTTCTGGCCGAAGCTCAGCGCCGACACCGGCCAGTTCCGGAAGGGATACAGCCCGCAGATCTTGAGCGTCTGTTCCACCTTTTCCCGGATCTGCGCTTCGGTCAGGCCGGAGCGCTGCAGGCCCAGTGCCACTTCGTCGTAGATCATGGTCTTGGAGATCATCTGGTTGGGGTTCTGCATCACGTAGCCGATGTGCTGGGCACGGCGGCGGATGTTCTCTTCGGCCAGCGATCTGCCGTTGAGGAAGATCTCGCCCGCATCCGGCGTCTCGAAGCCGCAGATGAGCTTGGACAGCGTGGATTTGCCCGCGCCGTTCCGGCCCACGATGCTGACCATCTCCCCTTTGCCGATGGAGAAGCGGACATTCTTCAGGGTCGCCTGCCCCTTCTGGTAACCAAAGCACAGGTCCCGCACTTCCAGCAGCGGTTCCGGGGCCGGGGCAGCTTCCGGCTGCGGATAAGCGGTGAACCAGTTCCGCAGGGCCGTGGTGTCGGCTTCGTTCAGGATGAGGCTGTCCACATGCGAAGGGTGCTTTTCCGGGGTGATGTCCACGCCCGCATACCGCAGGGCGGTCAGGTAGAGCGGCTCCCGGATGCCGTTTTCGGTCAGCAGGGAGGTGGAAAGCAGCTCGTCCGGGCGGAGGTCGGCCAGGACTCTGCCCTCATTCACGAGGACGATGCGGTCCACGCTCCGCCAGAGGACGTCCTCCAGACGATGCTCGATGATGAGCACGGTGGTGTCGGTCTTTTTCTGGATCTCGTCGATCAGCTCAATGGCCTGTTTGCCGGTAGCGGGGTCGAGGTTGGCCAGCGGCTCATCGAAGAGCAGGATCTTGACCTGATCCACCATCACGCCCGCCAGGCTCACCCGCTGCTTCTGCCCGCCCGAAAGCTCGTGCGGTGCATAGCCGAGGTGGTTCTCGATGCCCACCAGCTCCGCAGCGCGGCGGGTGATGGTGTGCATTTCCTCCTGCGGCATACAGCTGTTTTCCAGCGCAAAGGCGATGTCCTCGCCCACGGTCAGGCCGATGAACTGGCCGTCCGGGTCCTGCAATACCGTGCCCACATGGGCCGACAGCTCAAAGATGCTGCTGTGCGGCGCATCCACGCCGTCCACGGTCAGGGTGCCGGTGCACACGCCGGGGTTCGAAAAGGGGTTCAGGCCGTTGATGCAGCCCGCCAGCGTACTTTTGCCGCTGCCGGACGGGCCTGCGATGAGCACACGCTCCCCCGGATAGATGTCCAGGTCGATGCCGGTCAGCGTGGGACGCTTCTGGGCGCGGTACTGGAACGAGAAATCTCGGAACGAGATGATGGGTTCGTTACGTTCTGCCATGGGCAAATTACCTCAGCTGTTCAAACAAAAAGCCTTTCCTCCGGCGGATGGCCGAGGGAAAGGCTGCGGGTTCCATCCAGAGTCGCTCCGGCCGGGATCACTCCTGGTCGAGAGAGCCCTTCTTGGCGATGGTCCTGGTGTAGGCCAGCACCAGCAGGCCGCCCACCACCACAGCGGTGATGATGTTGGACACAGCGGCAAAGGCACCCTGCGCAAAGACCTTCTTGGTCGGCTCGGCGTAGATCAGGATATCCAGCACCGGGGCCACCACGACCCAGGCCAGCAGATGGGCTGCAATGTTGGCGACCGTAAAGGCGGCCATCTTCTTTTTGCCAAACTCGCCCTCCTGCAGGTCCAGCTTTTTGGCGAACAAGCCCACCACAACGCCCACGAAGGCCGAAGCGATGACCCAGCTCCACCACGGGCTGCCGCCCCAGGACAGGTCGATCAGGGTGTGGCCGATGAAGCCGATCAGACCGCCGGCCACCGGGCCGTACATCGCGGCCAGCAGGGCCAGAACGGCGTACTGCAGGCTGATGTTGGTGTTGGGCACCGGGCTGGGAATGGCCACGAACCGGCCCAGAACAAAGAACAGGGCTGCGCCGATGCCGACGGCGACCACTGGTTTGATGCTGTTGTTGTTTTTCATATTCTTTCGCTCCTCTTTTTTTGCACCGCAGTGTGCGGCATTTTTTCAAGGCATTGTCAGTATACGACAAGCCGGGAACCCTTGTCAATGGACAAACAGCCTTCTTTGCAGAAAAACCGCCGGTTTTGCCGTTTCAGCGGGAGCTTTGGGGCTGCGGCACCAGTTTGCAGACCAGCCGGACCATCACCGGCGTCAGCGGGAGCCACACCAGTGTGCACAGCAGGTTGAACAGGGTGTGGGCGTTGGCGATCTGCCGCGCCAGCACTTCCAGCTCCGGCCCCTTGGGCGAGACGGCCTCCACCAGCCTTGTCATCCAGGGCAGGGCCAGCAGGCAGACCACGCTGCCCGACAGGTTGAAGCAGCAGTGCGCTGCCGCCGTCCGCCGGGCATCCGTAGGCTGACCCACCGCCGCCAGCACCGCCGTGATGGTCGTGCCGATGTTGTCCCCCAGCAAAATGGGCAGGGCACCGGCCAGCCCCAGCACACTGTGGATGCCGTCCGGCCCGGCCTGCTGTGCGGCCCGCTGCAGCACCGCGATGGTGGCCGAGCTGCTCTGCACCACCAGCGTCATCCCGGTGCCCAGCAGCAGCCCCAGCAGCGGCGTATGCCGCACCTGCGTCATCCAGCGGAGGAAGACCGGGTGTTCGGCCAGCGGAGCCATCGCGCCGGACAAAACTTCGATGCCGTCGAACAGCAGGCCGAACGAAAACACCGCCAGCCCCAGCTGCCGCGTCCGCTCCCGCCGGGCCAGCAGCCAGACCAGCACCCCCGCAAACAGGATGGGGAACACCCAGTCCGCCAGCCGGAACGCCACCAGCTGGGCCGTCATGGTGGTGCCCACATTGGCCCCGAATACCACGGCCACAGCCTGTGGCAGCTCCATCAGCCCGGCGCTGACGAACCCGATGACCATCACCGTGGTGGCCGAGCTGCTCTGCAGCACCGCTGTGACCAGCAGCCCTGCCAGCGCCCCGGTGAACGGTGTGCGGGTGATGCGGCGCAGGAATCCCCGCATCCGCTCCCCTGCCGCCTGCTGCAACGCCCGGCTCATACTCTCCATCCCAAACAAAAACAGCGCCAGCCCACCGGCCAGCCCGAATGCCGCCCGAACGCCTTCCCCCATGTGTCGTCCTCCTCTCGGTGTGGATAACACAAAAATACTCGCCTTCCGGTGGGAAAGCGAGTACATTTTGCAAGGGAGCCGGTCATTTGTCCGTCCGGACGCAGCGCAGGGCATACCGCGCCTGCCCGCCCGTGGTGCAGGTGAACAGCTCTCTGCAGATCTTGCTCTTTTGGGAGGAGTTCTTAGTTCTTGCCGGTCAGCTTGAAGCCATTCAGGGTGTGGATGGTGGTCACGATGACATTGACGTTGTTGACGATGGAGCTGCCAGCAGAGAAGACGCGGGCGATGTAGTTGAACAGGGTGCCAACGTTCAGGAAGATCTTCCAGGCCTCGGTATCGGTGATCGAGCCACCGTTCAGGTAGACCATCTCGTTCTCGTCGATCGCAGCGTAAACGGCGGGCAGTTTGATTTCATTGTTCATCATAATAAGGAATCCTCGCTTTCAAAATTTTAAGATAACTTCAGGCAAAAGCTGACCGTTTCAGCCGTGCAGCGCTACCAGCGTGAACACAAGAACGGTCGTGCCAACGATCAGGATTTCGCCCATATGTTCTTCGATCTTAAAGGTCTTGGTGGGTTTCGTCTCCTCTGGCTGTGCAGCCGCGGCGGAAGAAGAACTGCCGTCCGCGACCGTCCAGTGAGCGTAGAGCGTCTGACCTTCCTCTTTGAAGTTGTACTTGCTCACCTTGATCGCGGTGCCGCCCACGATATCCTCATACCAGCCATCAAAGGTGTAGCCTTCCATGGTAGGCGTCGGCAGACTGGACGCGCGGTAAACGTCGTTGTACTTGTAAACGTACACCTGCGTCGGCACACCGATACCGCCCTGCGGTTCCAGATAGATGGTGTGATATTTTTCTGCGGCAAACGCCAGCGGGGTCATGCAGCAGAACACTGCCAGCGTTACGACCCCCAGCATCATCCTCTTCAGAAATTTCTTCATGTTGCGGCCTCACTTTCCAAACGTTCCGGGAACGCCACACCCTTCCCGGATATGACGTCTCTATATAGGTTATACGATAAACGGCCCGTTTTGTCAATTGCTTCCTGTGAAATTTCGCAATTGTTTTGTCGTTTGTGGAAAAAGTGTCCGGTTTCAGGATTCGGTCTCAAAAAATTCCTTGACCAGTTTGACCACCGTGCCGGAAAGCAGCAGCAGCGCGATGAGGTTCGGGATGCTCATCAGGCCGTTGAAGGTGTCGGCGATGCTCCACAACAGGCCAAGGTCCATGGTAGCGCCCAGAATGGCTACCAGAGCATACACCACAAAGAAGGGGCGCGCCACCTTGTTGCTCTTGCACAGGAACACCAGAAAGCGGGAGCCGTACAGACCCCAGCCGATGATGGTGGAAAAGGCAAAGCAGCA
>OIYQ01001065.1_pt1 | contig 10565 bp, 10 predicted proteins | sample 1588311 | NCBI WGS metagenome assembly OIYQ01 (sample SAMN03283244) | human gut metagenome | biome: human-associated habitat; material: feces | host: Homo sapiens | place: Peru | collected 2012
GTTCACCCCCTTCCTGTCTATTAAAACGTCCCATATCATCAAAATGATTTCTGTTTTTTCAAAAATTTCAAATAATTTCCTTTATTATGTTCTTATAGCTTTATTATAATAAAGAGCCTTGTGTTTTTCCTTGTCAAGAGGGCTGGCATCGTCCAGCCCTCTCTCTTTTTGCCAAAGTTTTCATTGTTTTTTTTGCACACTGCCGAAAGTGACGTATTCTCAAAAGTTCGCGTTTGCGCAGCGGAGCAATGAAAGCCCCAGCGGGGCTTTTAAGCGACAGAACGGTCTTGCGTAGCAAGATGGAGGGGCTTTGCCCCGACAAGTTCACGTTGACACGGCTCGATTTTTGTGGTAATCTATCCCAACAATTGAATATAACATATTTTTACATATTCGTTCAGACTCTGCGGGGCTGAACATTTTGGCTTTCAGCCGTTACATAACCGACTAGCATGACCTTCCAGAAAAAGCGAAGGCAGAGCTGGTCTGTTTTGTGACGGCTTTTTTGTTGCCGTTTTGTCCGTTGCACCTTGAAAACCGCATGACCGTCTGCATGGGATACCCGGCGATGACCCCCCAGTGGGAGAGCCGGAAAACGCCGCCGGAAGGGGGGCAGGAAATCCATGCAGGGAGAACGGCAGGACGTTGATTTCCCAGTTGCGGAGTAAAGCGATGTACTCAAACTGAGCACATCGTTTTCCGTAACGCCAACGAAAGGATGGAATGCCTATGAGTAATTTTATCCCTGCCTGGTTCAAGAAGGGCTTTTTCAACGAATCCCTGTTCTGTGACGATTTTCTGAGCATCCACCAGCTGCTTTACTCGAATGGCGCATTTTTCACCCCGGACGGCTTGCCCATCGCACCGGAGCTGCTGACAATGTGGTACCGCCTGTGGAGAGCCGAGCACCCGGAGTTTGAGCAGATCGTGTTCCACAGTCTGCGGCACTCCAGTGCCACCTACCAGCTCTTGCAGTCGGACGGCGACTTCAAGTCGGTGCAGGGCAACACGGGTCATGCGACGGCCACCGTCCTGATGGACACCTATGCCCATACACAGGACAAGCCCCGGTTGGAGCCGACCGAGAAGATCGAAGCAAACTTCTATTCCCAAGACCTGACCCCGGCAGCATCCCAGCCCCGGCAAAACGAAAAGCCGGCGGCAACAAAAATCTCCGGTAAGGAGATCCTTGAAGCCATCCGGCTGATGGACGCAGACGAACGCAGAGAATTGACGAGAGCCTTGTTCGCCTAAAATTTCTTCTTTTTATGCAAAGGAAAGCAGGCTGTGCAAACGGTGTGCAGAAAGTGTGCAGCCGCTTTCTTACATAAAGAAAGAACGCCAAATCTTACGATTTGACGTTCAATATCTGGTGCACCTCCAGGGACTCGAACCCTGGGCCCACTGATTAAGAGCGCAAGCCGCGGGTTCGTCTCAATTTATGGAAGTTTCGAGTTATCGTCATTTTTACGCAAGACAACGTGATTTTTTACCCAGCAATTTCTGCACCCTTTGTCGTATTTTGCACCAAAAAGTACCCTCTGCACGCTTTGAAACCGTGCAAAATCCGTGCAGAAACCGTGCACTTACTTTCCGACAAATAAAATCGCCCTATCCCCCACCGACTTGACGGCATTGGTTTGAGTGGCCGTATCCGTCCTTTAATCACACCGTTCCAGCTTCTTTGCCTTTGCAAAGAACCCCCACAGAAGGGCCGTGCATCCCACCATGCAGGCAGGCATGATGAGGAAGGAGGTCCGGTAGCCGATGGCATCCACCAAGCTGCCAAACACGGCATTGAAGAGGATATCCGCCAGCGAAGCCACACTCAGCACCAGACCCGATGCAGAGGAAGCTGCGTGACTAGGCCAGTATCGCGGGATCAGCATGACAAGGGTCGGATACAGGATGGAAAACAGCAGACCGCTGACTGCCAGGAGCCACAGACCCGGTGCACCCAGCAGAACACCTGCGGTGTACAGAACCGCAGCGCTTGTGGCGAAGAGCCGCAGGCAGCGGTAGATGCCCAGCTTATCCACCAGACTGCTCAGCACCAGACGCCCCACCATCACACAGCCAAAGAAAACAGCGGTAAAGTTTGCCGCCTGTCCCATGGGCACTTCCAGTGCATTGGTAGCATAGCTCACCAGCCAGTTCATAATGCCATGTTCCGCAATGAAGTACAGCCCAATGATCAGCACCAGCGGCAGAAATGCCGGACAGCTCATGATCTCCTTGGGCGATACCTTCCCCTCCGTTTTGTGCTCCTGCACTTCCGGCATCGGAAACAGTACAAACAAAACCATGGCAGCTGCGCCAATGGCCAGCAGTCCCCATGCCACGGTGTGCCAGCTGGAAATATCCGTAGCCCAGTTGCCAATGATGCTCTGGCTGCCGCTGGTGCCGATGCCCTGAATGAAGAACAGGAAGTTCACAAAAAAGCCGGGCGCAGCGGCAAACATCCCGGTGGTGATCAGGTTCATGTTGGTGTTCAGCAGCGTGGAGGTGCCCATGGCAAAAAACATTCCCACAAGCAACAGCAGATAGGAGTCCGTGGTGGCAAACAGCAGCATGGCTGCGCTCCACAAAAAGGTATACAGCAGCATGGCCTTGCGGCGACCCAGAATATCCACCCCGAAGCCGCCGACGGCCAGAAACACGAGGTTGCCGATGTAGCTTACGGTGACAATCTGGGACAGCTGGGCAGTACTCAGCTGGAAGTGGGCGGAGAAGATGGTGGAAAAAATGCCCCGCATGGCATCGTTTGCGCCCAGACCCACCATCAGGATCAGGAACGCGGCAAAGGTAATGGCGTTCTTTTTCTTATTCATTGGTTTATCCCTCAAAAGAAGCCGCCGCCCGGCCCAGCCCGGCAAAAGGGGCCAGAGCCGATGCGGCGGCTTGCTCAATATATCCAGATGGCTCAGCCCAGTTGGATGCTCTCATACTCCGGGGTGGCAGCCTCTGCGGTCAGGCCCATGGTCTGCACGTTGGTGCAGTTCTGGGTAAGGAGACCCTGTGCGAAGTCCGAACGGTCCTCGCCCGCAAAGCCCAGAGTGGAGTTCCGAATGGTGATGCCATCCACCCAGCGCAGGAACATGGCTGCATTTTTCTGATGCAGCATTCCTTCCTTTTCGGGGGGAATGGGGCGCAGGTCGTACATACCACGCTCCCACTTGCTGGTAGCTTCCAAACAGACGTTGACGTTCTCAAACAAAACGTTCTTGATGTGGTTCTCTTCGTTGCCGGAGAGGAACACACCGTTCTCACCCTTGCAGGTGACGTTGAAAAAGCGGACATTCTCGATGCTGCCGCTGTGGGTGTTGGCGTTCCGGTCGTGGGTCGTCATCACGATGGGTTCTGCGCAACCCCACCAGCACTCGGCAAAACGGCGGGTCTCGATCATGATGTTGGAGAAGCTCACGTTCCGCACACAGCCGCCGTCACGGATCTGGATGGACAGACCCCGGTTGCTTCCGGTGATGATGCAGTTATCCACCAGAATATTCTCGAAATCTGCCACGCCCTCTGTGCCGATCTTGATCGCGGCACTGGTAGAGGTCAGCGTGCAGTTGGAGATGATGACGTTCTTGGTCGGGCCGTACTCGTTATTGCCTGCCGTGGTCTTGAGGCAGATGCAGTCATCTGCACACTGGACATGGCAGCCGATGATCCGCACATTGGTGGAGTGATCCGGATCGATACCGTCGGAGTTGGTGCAGTCCAGCGGGTTCAGCACCCGGATGTTGGAGATCAGCACATCGTTGCATCCGGCAGGGTGCAGCGTCCAGAACGGAGAATTCTGCAGCGTCACATCGTGGAACGAGATGTGGTTGCAGTGCTCCACATATACCATGGTGGGGCGGGGGTAGAAATCGCCGTTGAAGTAGTAACGGCTTGCCCGCTTCATAAAGGCATAAACATTGCCGTCCACTGCGCCCTGACCCGTGATGGAGAAGTTGTCTGCATCCTTGGCGTGAATAAAGGTGTAGGCCGGCTTTGCCACCGGACGATCCACCGCCTTTGCACCGGAAACCGCTGCCACGGAAGCATCATCGCCATTGGGGTTGAAATAGGTGGAGATATCGGAGTGCGCTTTCAGAAGGGCGCCCTGTTCCAGATGCAGCTCTACATTGCTTTTCAGCTCGATAGAACTGGAATAGTAGGTGTGACCGCCCTCCAGTACAACGCGGCCGCCGCCTGCTGCGTTGCAGGCATCAATGGCAGACTGGATTGCAGCGGCATCATTGGTTGCGCCATCGCCGACAGCGCCATACTTGGTGACTGAATAAACCATGAAAACTTGCTCCTTTTCACATCATCAGACTGCGCCGAACAGGGTGGGCAGAGCCATGGAGAACCAAGGCACATAAGCTACCAGCATCAGCGCCACGAAAATCGCGGCATAGAACGGCAGGATCGGTTTGATCATGTCCTCCATATCCATATCTGCCACCGAGCAGCCGCTGAACAGTGCGCTGCCAACGGGCGGGGTGATGTTGCCGATACCCAGGTTCATGACCATCATGATACCGAAGTGGATGGGGTCCATACCGAAGGACTGGACAACGGGCAGGAAGATCGGGGTGAAGATCAGGACAGCCGGGGTGATGTCCATGAAGCAGCCAACCACCAGCAGCACAAGGTTGATGATGAGCAGGATGACATACTTGTTGCTGGAAACGCTGATCAATGCGTTGCCGATGGCACTGGGCAGGCCGGTGAAGCTCATAACAAAGCTCATAACGTTGGAGCCGGCAATCAGGAACATGATGACAGCGGTGGTCTCGCAGGCGTCCAGCAGGATCTTGGGCAGATCCTTGATCTTGATGCTGCGGTAAACAACGATGGACAGGAACAGGGTGTAGGCAACAGCCACGGCAGCGGACTCCGTTGCCGTGAAGATGCCGGACATAACGCCGCCGACGATGATGACGATCAGCAGCAGGCTGGGGATGGCGTCCACAAAGTACTTGAAGAAAACGGAAGCCGGAACCTTACCGGCAGTGGGATAGTGGTTCTTCTTTGCGATGACATATGCCACCACCATGCAGGCCAGTGCCCACATCAGGCCGGGGATGTAGCCGGACATGATCATGCCCACCACAGAGCAACCAGCCAGCACCGGATAGATGATCAGGATGCCGGAAGGAGGAATGATCAGACCGGTAGGTGCGGAAGCGATGTTGACGGCAGCAGCAAACTTTTTATCGTAGCCTTCCTTCTCCTCCATGGGGATCAGAACGCCGCCGATGGCAACGGAAGCTGCAACAGAGGAACCGGACAGAGAGCCGAACAGCGTGTTGCCCAGAATGTTGGTGTGTGCCAGACCGCCAGGGATGCGGCCGACCAGAATTTTTGCGAAATCGATCAGTTTCTGTGCAATGCCGCCGGTGTTCATCAGAACACCGCAGAGGATGTAGAACGGGACAGCCAGCAGCGAGAAGCTGTCAACGCCGCCCACCATGCGCTGGCTGGCAACGAAAGTGCCCAGATCCAGAGACAGAGTGGAGGCCATGGTCACGACCGACGAAATGATGATACTGACCGAGACCGGGACGCTCAGCGCCAGCAGCAGCGCAAACGTGCCGATCAGGAGCAGACCGACTTGAAAAGTACCCATTTTAGGTTCGTCCTCCTTTTTTATGCTTCTTTGGCAGCCTCTGCCTTGGGGCCCTGCTTCATATCGCGCAGGTCTTCACCGATGAAGATGAGCGCGTAGAAGATGAACAGGATGGCACCCACAGGGACGCTGGCGTAGATCAGGGGCATGGGCAGCTGCAGCGCAGCGCTCAGCTGATCCGCAGCGGTGTTGACAAGGCGCGTGCCGCCGCCGATCATGACAACAACGCAGAACAGGATGACCATAGCCTGCACAAAGATATCCAGAAGCTTCTGGCCCTTGAAGGACAGACGCTTGCTCAGCGCAGTGATTGCCAGATGCTTGCGGCGGCCGTATGCGTAGGCACCGCCCACCATGGTCACCCAGATCAGCAGATAACGCAGGGCTTCTTCGGTCACGGTGCTGGGGTTGTTCAGGATGTAACGGGTGATGACCTGCCAGCAGACAGCAATGACCATGACACCCATGATAATGGTGCTGAGGACCTGAATGATCTTATCAATCAGGCCGCGAAATTTAACGATCAACATGGTATGCTTCCCTCCTCATCAAGCCTGTACATAGGACAGGAAGTCCTCGTAATAACGGGCATTGTCGGCGCTCTTGGCGCAGAACTCGTCGCGCAGGGACTGGGTGGCCTCAATGAAGGCGGTCTTGTCGATGGTGTAGAACTGGACGCCCATCTCCTTGGCACCGTCAATGTTCTCCTGCACCAGATCCTGCCATACGGCCTCGTGTGCTTCGTTGCCCTGCGTCATACCGTTTACGATGGCGCTCTGCTCGGCCTCGTCCAGACTTTCCCAAGTCTCGGTGGAGATGATCACGATATCGGGCACCATCTGATGCTGGGTGTAGGTGTAGCTCTTGCAGACTTCACCGTGGCCGTCCTGCACCAGAACTGTCTCGTTGTTCTCTGCGCCGTCAATAATGCCCTGCTGCAGACCGGTGTAGGTCTCGCCGCTGGACATGGGCGTTGCACTGCCGCCCATGGCACGGATCATGGCAATGGACGTGGGGCTGTCCTGAGTGCGGATCTTCAGACCCTTCAGGTCTGCGGGGCCTTCACAGGGGCCGTCTTTGGTGGTGTAAATGCTGCGGGAGCCGGAATCGAACCAGCCGATGGCAAAGAAGCCCTGATCGTAGGTGCTCTTGAAGATCTCCTGCACCGCTTCGCTCTGGTTCATAACGGCAAAATACTGCTCGGTGCTCTCGAACACATACGGCATCGAGAAGATGGCGTATGCACTGTTGAACTGCTCCATGCTGGAAGCAGAGACCTTTGCAATATCCAGAACGCCGGCCTTGACCAGCTGGATCATTGCTGCGTTGTCGCCCAGCTGACCATTGGGGTAAACGCTGAAGGTCAGGTCGGATTCAGCAGAAGCAACTTCCGTCATCTTCTGCAGTCCAACGTTGACCGGGTGCGCTTCGCTGTGGCTGTGTGCCACCAGCAGATGCTTGGAGCTCAGGCCGTCTGAAACCGAGCCGCTGCATCCGGTGAGCGACAGGCTTGCGCCTACGGCAGCAAGACCTGCAGCAGCCAGAAAGCTGCGGCGAGTAATATGTCTTGTTCCTATCATGATTGACATCTCCAGTTTTCTTTGTTTGATTGACTGCGTACAAAACCGGTTTTGATCTCCTGTCGGTCAGAGTGAAATTTATCCCTTCCGCAAAGGGCTTCAGGCTGCGCATTCCCTACCATTTCTGTTCTGCCATGTGCAACAGGCTTTCTGTCAATAAAAATAGCGCAAACACGTTGTAATGTATAGGCCTTTTTTGGTAAAAACCTTGCATTTCTTGGTATAATCCAGCCTTTTTTGCAAAATTGTTGGCATTTATTGGTCAAAACATTGCATATATTGGTATGTCGTGCTATTATGAACTAGCCCAAAAGAATTTTTTGACCGGAGGTATTTTTCTGTGAAAGTCATCAAAACCGATAAACATTACATGGCCGAGCCGGATTTTGAGATCGACCATTACAAGGACGCCAGCTATCCCCCGGTCGCTTCTCATTACCATGAGTTCTATGAATTTTTTCTCTTTGTCAGCGGAAATGCGGATTATGTTGTCCACGACAAAATGTTCCGGCTCAAACCGGGAGACCTGCTGATCATCCCACCTGCCATTATGCACCATCCCATCTTCCGGGACTTTGAGATTCCCTATGAGCGGTATGTGTTGTGGCTCAGTCCTCCGGCTTTTGATACCATGAAAAAGATCGACCCGGACATCGATTACTTTCTCCGTCCAGGTCATGCAAAAACATTTTTGATTCGGGATAGCGTGGACAGTTCCCGCGCCCGGTTCGGGCAGTTTGAAGCCCTGACCCACGCTTACCGGGAGGAAAGCCTGTGTTATCACAGCGAGGGCATAGCCGATATCCTCCGCATCCTCATTGGCATCAACCGTTCCTTGTATAATCGAGAGCACGTTTTTGCCAAGGCGCAGAAGCCAAGCGTCCTGAGCAACGCCCTGCATTATATCGATTTGAACCTCAGCGGCGATCTTTCACTGGACACGGTGGCAAAGGCGCTTTTCATTGATAAATACAATTTTTCCCACATGTTCAAGCAGAATATGCAAATCAGCTTTTACCAGTATGTCATCCAGCAGCGGCTGCTGGAAGCCAAACGGCTACTGATGAAAAAAGAACCGATCTCTTCCATCCCGGCCAAATGCGGTTTTTCTGATTATAACGCCTTTTACCGCTCCTTCAAAAAGAATTACGGCGTCAATCCGCGCGAATATGTCGCTTACCATATGAAGGCGATCCACGGTGAAGTCGGCGGCTTATCCCTTGATATCGACCACCAGAGCACAGAATCCTGATATGTTCCGCTGATTTCCGTCATTTTTATAAAATCACAGCCGTTGTTTTTCAATCAAACCACCACAATGCTCTGCGGCTGCATGGCATAGGGGGGCGGCTATGGCTTCAATGCACCGCAGCTGTTCCACTCCCGGCAGAACATCATCCAGCGAAACACGCTGGTAACAGATGCCATCCTTATCCTCTGTCACCATCTGCTGTTCAAAAGCGGTAAAGGCATCCCGCACCATGTCCATCATGGCGTTGCGGATGGCAGGAGCCGCATAAGTCAAGAACTTCATGCCCCGCGCTGCATCGAACTTCGGCACAGCTTTCCATAAGCCCAGATTGCCCGCCTGTTTCAAATCGTCCGCGTCAAGGTTCAGGCCAGACTGTGCCAGATTCATGCTGCGGAAAAGGTCATTTGCCACCTTGCCGATAAAGGACTTGTTGTTGTCGATCAGGCTGTCCAGCGCGGCAGCATCGCCTTTCTGTGCCAGCACACAAAGCCGTTCATTCGTCTGCTTCATGGGCGTTTTCCTGCTCTGCGGCAGACTGCAGGATTCCCAGCAGACCGTTCTGCAGCTGTTCCAGTGCTTCCGGCGTAGCTCCCTCCATGCCCGAAACGCTGTCCAACATTGCATCCGTCAACTGCTCTGCCGTGATCGTTGGGTGCTGCACATCCTGCCCTTTGGTCAATTCGGTGAACATCTTCTCTGCCACTTTCTTGCTCATGGCTTCCTGTTCGGCGTAATGGCTCCCGATGCCCTTTTTGATTTCTTTGACCGTTGCCATGAAGTTACATCTCAATGTCATCAAGGTCACCTTGGTATACTGGCTTTCTCCGAAGGCTGATGTCCTTTGCGGCTTTCACTGCTTCCGGGGTCTTGACCTTTGTGCGCAGCAGGGTGCTCAATGTCGTGAACATGGCGTTCTGCGCTGCGATACCGGACGCAAAGGTATCGTCAAAATACTGCGCTATACGGTAAGTAAGCTCTGCAAAGCGTGCATTTTCCAACAGCAGGTTAACTGCCTCCGTATTGACACGCCCTGTGTAGAGGTTCTTTGCGGCTTCTACGGACAAGCCCAGTTCGGCAATGTCGTAATTTTTGCGGTCGGGGATGTTGGTTTCTCCCAGCAGAAAATCCGTGGACACGTTGAACAGCCTTGCAATTTTCAGCACCTGCTCATGGGTCAGGGTCCCTTTTGCGCCGCTGATGAAGCGGCTGATGGTGCTTTTAGAGCAGCCGATTTCCTTGGCAAGCTCCGGTTGGCTGATGTTGTGCTCTTTCATCAAGTCCGCAAGACGGACGTTGGACGGTGCGGGCAGATATTCCTGTGCCATGTGGTCGGCCCTCCTTTTTGAGCTTTTTCCTCATTATAATACGCTCTGCCGTTTTGTTCAATATACGGTTACCTCTCCGCCCTTGCTGTTGCAGCCCTGCAACCAGTAAGGGCTTTTTTCTTTTTCCGTTGCAGTTTTGCCGCTTTTTTGCTCTTTCTGCAAAATTCCCCGTATATTCAGGCAGGAAGCAAAAAACACCAGAGTTCCCACTTTGGGGTCTCTGGTGCAACACATATGCTCATATCCAGCAGTCCTCCCGTGTAGAGCTGGGGAAGAAGTTCGAGGAAGGCTTCTATGCTAAACAGGAAAGCCCCAGCCCGCAGGCTGTACCCGCCGCAGGCGAACCGACCATCTCTATGACTGCTCTGCTGGAACTTCTGAAGAACGCAGACCCCGAAGTAAAGGCGCAGCTCCGTCTGGCTCTGCTGACCTGATGCAAAATTTACCACGCATTTCAAAGCAATTCCAGCCCATGCAGAGGATTCCCACGAAAACGCCGACCGTGCAAAAACCGTGCATTGACCGTGCAAACCCCGATTTTTCGGGGTTACATAACAAAAAAGAACGTCAAATCTTACGATTTGACGTTCAATATCTGGTGCACCTCCAGGGACTCGAACCCTGGGCCCACTGATTAAGAGTCAGTTGCTCTACCAACTGAGCTAGAGGTGCATATTATCAGAATGCGGTTTCTTCATTCTGATAATCAAAAGTCGGCGACTACCTATTTTCACAAGCCGTTTCCAGCTAACTATCTTCGGCACAAGTAAGCTTAACTTCTGTGT
>OIYQ01001067.1_pt1 | contig 10550 bp, 7 predicted proteins | sample 1588311 | NCBI WGS metagenome assembly OIYQ01 (sample SAMN03283244) | human gut metagenome | biome: human-associated habitat; material: feces | host: Homo sapiens | place: Peru | collected 2012
GATCATCTCCATGATGGAGGACGGCTCGCTGCGGATGCAGTCCACCGGCCCCAAAAAGGGCAGTGAGGTCTGGTACGTTTTTCAGCGCACCGAGGCGTGGGACGACATCGGCTACACCGCCATCCCCCGCAGGCTGTGGGGCACTTACCGCGCCGGAGACGAGGCCGCAAAGGGCATCCGCTGGATGACCTTCCTGCCGGACGGCAGCTGCTGCATGAGCGTGGAATGGGACGGGTGGAACGGCATTCTGACCGGCACCGCAGAGGGAACGCAGGGCCGCATCGAGGACGGTACCGAGCTGTACTTCACGCTGACCGACCAGAACGGCAGACCCTGCGAGTTCTGGGCCATTTTGCTGAACGATGACGGCAGCCCCAGCGGCTGCAGCCTGAAATACCGCGCCGGAGAAGTGCTGTTTGACCGGGACACGCGTCCCATTTACTGGAAAAACGACTCCCCGGATCTAACCCTTGTACCGTGACCGAAACCGAACGCAATGCGATGACAAAGCGTTGTCGCTTACACCAAACAAATAACAGGAGGAAATTACTATGGGTCTTATCAAAGCAGGTATGGGCGCACTGGGCGGAACCCTTGCAGACCAGTGGAAGGAATTTTTCTACTGCGATTCTCTGGACAAGGATGTGCTGATGGTCAAGGGCCAGAAGCGCACCTCCCGCCGCAGCTCCAACAACGGCGAGGACAACATCATCACCAACGGCAGCGGCATCGCCGTGGCAGACGGACAGTGTATGCTCATCGTGGAGCAGGGCCGTGTGGTGGAGGTGTGCGCCGAACCGGGCGAATTCACCTTTGACGCATCCACCGAGCCCAGCGTGTTCACCGGCAACTTCGGCGACAGTCTGGCAGCAACCTTCCAGACCGTAGCCAAGCGCTTTACCTACGGCGGCGACACCGGCAAGGATCAGCGCGTGTACTACATCAACACCAAGGAGCTGGGCGAGATCCTGTACGGCACCGCCACCCCCATTCCGTTCCGTGTGGTAGTCAGCGAGGAGCGGGGCTACAAGCTCTCGGTGAACCTGCGGTGCAACGGCAGCTTCACCTGCCGCATCTGCGACCCGCTGCTGTTCTACACCAACGTGTGCAGCAACGTCTCCACCCAGTATGACGCATCCGAGATCGCACCCCGGCTGAAGAGCGAGCTGATGAACGCCTTGCAGCCCGCCCTTGCCACCCTTTCGGCCAACAAGGTGCAGTATTACGAGATCCCCGCCCACACGCTGGAGATCTCCGAGGCGCTCAACGAGCAGCTGTCCAATGTCTGGCGCAAAAAGCGCGGCATTGAAGTGTTCTCCTTCAACATCAACTCCCTGTCCATCCCGGAGGAGCAGCAGAAGAAGATCACCGAATGGGAAGAAAACGCCATGACCACCGACCCCACCACCGCTGCCGCCCGTCTGGTGGGTGGTCAGATCGATGCCATGAAGACCGCCGCCGGCAACACCGCCGGTGCCATGACCGGCTTCATGGGCATGGGCATGGCAGCCGGTGCAGGCGGTATGGGTGGCATGAGCGCCCAGAACCTGTTTGCCATGGGCCAGCAGGCCCGTCCGGACAGCGTGGACGCGCCCCAGCAGGTCAGCCGTCCCGCACCCGCCCCGGCGGACAGCTGGCAGTGCAGCTGCGGCGCCACCGTTACCGGCAAATTCTGCCCGGAATGCGGCAGCAAAAAGCCGGAACCGAAGCCCGCTGCGGACAGCTGGCAGTGCAGCTGCGGTGCTACCGTTACGGGCAAGTTCTGCCCGGAGTGCGGCAAGCCCCGCCCGGCGGCAGCAGAAGGCTGGACTTGCAGCTGCGGCGCAGTGAACAAGGGCCGCTTCTGCTCCGAGTGCGGCAAACCCAAGCCCGCCGGTACGCCCAAATATAAGTGCGACAAATGCGGCTGGGAGCCGGCAGACCCCGCTCACCCGCCCAAGTTCTGCCCGGAGTGCGGCGACCCCTTTGACGACAACGACCGCAGCTAAGTCCGGCGCACAGCCCGCTGCACAATAACTGAACACACTGCGGGGCAGGGGAAAAGCCCTTGCTCCGCAGAGCATAGGAGGAAACGCTATGGCAGGAATGCTGGAATACAAGTGCCCCTGCTGCGATGGCGCCATCCAATTTGACAGCGCCACCCAGAAGATGAAATGCCCCTACTGCGACACCGAGTTTGAGGTGGATACGCTCAAGGGCTACGACGAGGAGCTGAAGGACGAAAAGCCCAGCGAGATGGAGTGGACCACCCCCGGCGGCAGCTGGGCAGAAGGGGAGACCGCCGGTCTGCATACTTACAGCTGCAAGAGCTGCGGCGGCGAGATCGTGGGCGACGACACCATGGCCGCGTCTGCCTGCCCCTTCTGCGGCAACCCCATCGTCCTCACCGGACAGTTTGCCGGAGACCTGCGCCCTGACCTCATCATCCCCTTCAAGCTGGATAAAAAGGCAGCTAAGGCAAAATTGCAGGAGCATCTCAAAGGCAAGACCCTGCTGCCCAAGGTGTTCCGCAGCCAGAACCACATCGATGAGATTAAGGGCGTGTATGTGCCCTTCTGGCTGTACGACAGCGATGCCGACGCCCAGCTGCGCTTTACCGCCACCCGTACCCGCTTTTGGTCGGATGACGACTACGATTATACCGAGACCAGCTACTACTCCGTGCGCCGGGACGGCGTGCTGGGTTTTGACGCAGTTCCGGTGGACGGTTCCTCCAAGATGGCAGACGACCTGATGGAATCCATCGAGCCGTTTACCATGAGCGATGCCGTGCCCTTCAAGACCGCGTATCTGGCAGGCTATGTGGCTGATAAGTACGATGTGGACGCCCAAAAGAGCATCCAGCGCGCCAACGAGCGCGTCCGTCAGTCCACGGAGGACGCCTTTACCCAGACCGTTACCGGTTACGACTCCGTGAAAATGGAGAACAGCAGCATCCAGCTGCACGGCGGAAAGGCAAAGTATGCCCTGTTCCCGGTGTGGGTGCTGAGCACCAGCTGGCAGGGCAACAACTACATTTTTGCCATGAACGGCCAGACGGGCAAGTTTGTGGGCAATTTGCCGGTGGATAAGGCCGCCGCCCGCAAGTGGACGCTGGGTCTTACCGCAGCTGTTGGTGCCGCATCCTATGCGGTGATGTGGCTGCTGTGGCTGGCCGGTATTCTGTAAAGGAGGGAACGGAAGATGAAAAACACTGCTACCCGACTGCGCTCCCTCTGTGCTGCGCTGGCAGCACTGGTGCTTTTGCTGGCACTGGCTGCACCGGCCTTTGCCGCAGACGGCTTTGCCGACCTGTATTACCGCATGAACGACAGTGCAGAAGTTCTGACCGAGGACGAGGCTAGCGAACTGGAGACCTCGCTGGAGGAACTGAGCGTCCGCCAGAGTTTTGATGTGACCATTGCCACCATCGCCTCGCTGGAAGACGAGGGCTACACCAGCATGGAGGAATATGCCGATGACCTGTACGATTACTGCCAGTTCGGCTACGGTGAAAACCGGGACGGCGTGCTGCTGCTGGTAAGCATAGGCGACCGCAAATGGCATATCTCCACCTGCGGCTACGGCATTACCGCCTTTACGGATGCCGGCATCCAGTATCTTGGTGAGCAGATGACCCCCGACATGGCAGACGGCGATTACGCCGCCGCCTTCCGTACCTTTGTCCAGTGGTCGGACGCCTACATCGACGCTGCCCGGGCGGGCCGCCCCTATGACGTGAAGAACCTGCCCAGAGAGCCGCTGTCTCTCATGTACCTGTTCCTTGCGCTGGGCATCGGCCTTGTGCTGGCATGGGTCGTCGTCAGCGTAATGAAAAGCCAGCTGCGCAGCGTGGCGTTCCAGGAGAACGCCGCCAGCTATGTGCGGGAGGGCAGCATGAACCTGACCAACAGCCGGGAGCTGTTCCTGTACCGGGATGTGCAACGCACCGAGCATGTGGAGGCAAAGGACTCCGACAGCTCCGGCGGCAGTTCCACCCACACCTCCTCCAGCGGCACCACCCACGGCGGCGGAGGCGGTTCGTTCTGAAAACGTTCCCCCCCGTAAGATAAAATCTCAAAAAACGACCCGCAGCAGCCGGACGCACCCGCGCCCCGGCAACCGCTGCGGGTCGTTTTTTACTTTTCTGCCGCCCGACACAAACGACTGATTTTTTCTGTGCCTTTGGGGCTATACTTCCAGTGCAGACGATTTTATATGCAGCAAGGAGCAGACACATGGGCATTTGGGAAAATCTGGGCATGGGCGGTTACCGGGGCTTTTCGCGCCCGGCGGCGCGGCTGCTGCAGCAGGCGGTGCAGCTGGCGGGGGATTTAGGCTGTGAGCAGGCGGATACCAGCCACCTTTTGCTTGCCATGCTGCGGCAGCAGGGCGCTGCGGCGCAGTTCCTCACCCGGAAAAACATCACCGAGCCGGAGGTGCGCCGCCAGCTGGCGCAGCGGCGCAGCGCCCCGGCACAGCGGCTGGAACGGCAGGCCATGGCACCGGACCTGCGCCGCACCATGGACTATGCGCTCATTGGGGCGCAGAACGCCCACGTCAGCCGGGCAGAGCCGGAGCACCTGCTCTGCGCCATGCTGGAAGATGACGGCTGCGCCGCCGGGCTGCTGCTGGCGGAGATGGGGCTTTCGCTCACCGAGGCGGTGCGGGAGTGCCGCCAGCTGAGCGGACAGTTCGTGCTGCCCGCTCAGCCCCGGGTGTCGGCAAGCATCCCCCGGGGCAGCCGCGCCAGCGATAAATATTGCCGCGACCTGACCCGCCGCGCCGCCGAAGGGGAGCTGGACCCGGTGTTCTGCCGGGAAGCCGAGCTGGACCGCATGGTGGAGATCTTATGCCGCCGCCAGAAAAACGACCCCTGCCTGATCGGGGAGCCCGGCGTGGGCAAAACGGCGCTTGCCGAAGGTCTGGCGCTGCGCATTGCCGCCGGGCAGGTGCCCAGAGCGCTGCAAGGGCGGCGGCTGCTGGCGCTGGATATGGCAAGCTTGGTGGCGGGCACCAAGTACCGGGGCGATTTTGAGGAGCGGCTGAAAAACCTGCTGGAAGAGCTGGTGCGGGACGGCACCGCCATCCTGTTCATCGACGAGTTCCACACCATCGTGGGAGCCGGTGCCGCCGAGGGTGCTATTGACGCTGCCAGCATCTTAAAACCGGTGCTTGCCCGGGGTGAGTTGCAGCTTATCGGCGCCACTACCAATCAGGAGTTCCGCACCCACATCCAGAAGGATGCCGCGTTGGAACGCCGCTTTGGCCGGGTGCAGGTGGAAGAACCCACCCCCGCGCAGGCGGTGGAGATCCTCAACGGCCTTGCGCCCCGCTACGAGCGGTATCATGGCGTGCGACTGCCGCCCCAGACCCTGCAGGCGGCGGTGGAGCTTTCGGTGCGGTATCTGCCCGGGCGCTGTCTGCCGGATAAGGCCATCGACCTTGTGGACGAAGCCTGTGCGGCGGCGCGCATCCTTGCCGAAAAGGAGCAGCGCACCCAGCCGGTGCTCAGCCCGGAGGATATCGCCCGGGTGGTGGCAGCCGCCAGCGGCGTGCCCGCCCAGCGGGTGGGCGAGCAGGAGCGGGAGCGGCTGGACAAACTGGAAAGCCGCCTGAACGCGGAGATCGTCGGCCAGCAGCGGGCGGTGGCTGCGGTGGCGGGAGCCATCCGGCGCAGCCGCACCGGTCTGGGCGAGCCGGGGCGTCCCATCGGTGCCATGCTGTTTTTAGGGCCTACCGGCGTGGGCAAGACCGCACTGGCCCGGGCGCTTGCCGTCAGCTGGTTCGGCAGCGAGAAGGCGCTGCTCAAATTTGATATGTCGGAGTATCAGGAGCAGCACACCGCCGCCCGGCTGCTGGGCGCGCCGCCGGGCTACCTCGGCCACGATGAGGGCGGGCAGCTGACCGAAGCCGTGCGCCGCCGCCCGTACAGCGTGGTGCTGTTTGACGAGATCGAAAAGGCGCACCCGGATATCCAGAATATCCTGCTGCAAATTTTGGAGGACGGCCAGCTGACCGATGCCATGGGGCGCAAGGCAGATTTCCGCAATACCATCGTGCTGCTCACCTCCAACTTGGGCGCACGGTTCTTGGCGGGGCAGAACGCGCCGCTGGGCTTTGCCGCCGGGGCAGAAGCCGTGTTTGAAAAGCAGTCCGCACAGGCTGTGGAGGAAGCCAAAAAGTGGTTCCGGCCGGAGCTGCTGGGGCGGCTGGACGAGGTGATCGTGTTCCGCCCGCTGGCAGAGGAAAACCTCTGCGCCATTGCAGAAAAAATGCTCTGCCAGCTGGAGCAGCGCGCCGCCCGCAGCGGCTACCGGCTGCGCCACACCCCGCAGGTGGGGGCGGCACTGGCTGCCCGGGCGCAATCGGCCTACGGTGCGCGGGAGCTGCGCCGTCAGGTGGACAGGGCGGTGGAGCAGGCGCTTGCAAACCGCATTGCCGCCGGAACTGCCTGCGCAGGGCAGCACTGGACGGCAGACTGCGCCGCCGATGGCAGCATCGTTTTGCGGGAGGATGAAACCGTTACCCTATAAGAAAACAGCAAAATAGCGTTTTTGCTTGCAACCGGCACGGTTTTCGACTATTATAGAGGAAATAGAGTTACAACAGGGAGGACCCCGATGCACACGCTGTTTCTTCTCAACCCCGCAGCCGGAAAGGCCGACTGTACCCGCACCCTGCCGCAGCAGATCGCGGCGGCTGCTGCCGGTGCCGGGCTTGCCCCGGAGGACTACACCATCCGCGTCACCACCCACGCAGGCCACGCCCGGGAACTGTCCCGCGCTGCCGCTGCTGCTGCCCAGAAGGCCGGGGTGGAGCTGCGCATTTTTACCGCTGGCGGTGACGGCACCTTCAACGAAGCGCTCACCGGTGCCCACGGCTTTGATAAGACCGCTGTGGGCTGCCTGCCCTATGGCAGCGGCAACGACTTTCTGCGCACCTACGGTACAAAGGAGGAGTTTCTGGATCTGGACGCCCAGCTGGCCGGCGGGGCGGTGCCCATCGACCTGATGCGCACCAGTCTGGGGCTTTCTGCCACCATCTGTGCCGCCGGTCTGGATGCACAGGTAGCCTACGGCATCCCCAAGTTCCGGCGCATCCCGCTGTGCGGCGGCGAGGCAGCCTATGCGCTGTCCATCGCCCAGCAGTTGTGCGGGCATATCGGCCGCAGGGTGGAGTACGTCATTGACGGCGAGGTGCTGACCGTGGACTGCCTGATGTGCGCGGTGTGCAATGGCCGCGCCTACGGCGGCGGTTTTATGGCCGGGCCGGAGGCACAGCCGGATGACGGCTGGCTGGATGTGTTCATCGTGCGCAAGGTCAGCCGCCGGGTCATTGCAAAGCTGCTGATGCTGTACAAAAATGGCCAGCACTTTCAAAACGGTCAGCTGACCGAGGCCGCAAAGCCTTACTTTATCTACCGCCGCGCAAAATCGGTCAGCCTGCGGGCAGTAGATGGCCGTGGGCCGATCATTGCCACCGTAGATGGCGAGTGCGCCCCCTGCAAGCAGGTGTCGGTACAGGTGCAGCCGCTGACAGGCCGCGTGCTGCTGCCGCAGCCCGCTTATCAGCGTTTTACCGCAAAAAAAGCGGCTGTGAAGTAAAAAATAAACCATCAGAGCCAAACAAGGCCGCTGCACGAAACAACGTGCAGCGGCCTTGAATTTTGTTTGTTAGGTGGTAGCTTTGGCGTGGCGCTGCCGCACCCGGCGTTCCAGCGCCTTGTAAAAGCTGCTCAGGCAGAGCGTGAGCAAAAGTACGGTCAGGGTCCAGACCACAGGCTGCACTGGAAGGTTAAGCTTGTCTGCGACCCGCTCCATATACCGGATCAATACCTGATGGATCAGAAAACCATAAGGGGAGAGCTCGGCCAGCCACAAAAAGGGCTTTGCGGAAAGCAACCGGGAAATAAACCCCTTGCCCACGGCAAGCAGCCAGACCAGCAGCACCGCAGAGGGGATAAACAGCACATTGTACCGGAAGGCCACTGCACCCAGAACCCCCACCTGTCTGGCGGCGATAAACAGGCAGCCGCCCGTAAGCAGCACAGCAGCCAGTTCCAACAGGGAGAAAACACCGCGCGACAGCGTGCTCTCCTGCCTGCGGAGGTAAAGGCAGCCTGCACAACAGCTGATGGTAAAATCTCCTGCCCGGAAAAGCGGGCACAGATAGGTCAGGTAAAATGCGGCCGTTCCGCTAAGCCCGGCTTTCCAGACCGCAAGGGAGAAAAGGCACTGTGCGCAGAAAATCGCCGCGGCTATGCAGCGCAGCCTGCGGGCATCCGCTTTTTTCAGCACGGCGAGAAGCGGGGGGAAAATGGCATACAGAAAAGCCTGTAACGAAAGATACCACGCCACCCCGTTCAGGCAGAACCAGAAACGGCTGGAAGGGACCCATGTTTGCAGCAGGAAAATGCTTACCACAAGCTGCGCTGCACAGGAAAGTACCCCGCGGACAGAGGGCTGCGCCAGAAGCCCCTTCAGCACAAATAACAACGCAGCAGCCATCATAATAAGGTGCAGCGGGTACAGCTTGCGTATTTTTTGCAGGGAAAAGGCGATGGCAGACCGCAGCCCCGGTGCGGTGGGAGGACGGTCGTAATAGTTGCAGGTCATCAGGAACCCGGACAGCGCCACGAATACCGTGATCGCCCACGGGCTCAGCCACGGCACCCCGCAATGGGAGAGGACGATGCACAGAAATGCGACTGCCCGAAGCCCCTGTAAAGATGAGATCAGCTTTTTGTCTGTCACGGTATCCTCCATTCTGCCGCAAAGCGCGGCAGCTGTGTTTTTGCAATGCGTTATAAGTATAAAAAAGGCGGCGCGTCCTGTCAAGAACACACCGCTTTTTTGCGTGGCAGGGTGCGATTTTTGAGTGTCATAAATTCTTAACAAAGAAAAATTGCAAAACCTCTTGATTTTTCAGGGTAAGATGAGTACAATACACTTAGCACTCAGAGAAAAGGAGTGCTAAACCACTGCGGAGCACACACGAAGCCCCCGCAGGATGCAACAAAGTTTCAAATAAATTCAATATAATTGGAGGGCAAGAATTATGAAGATCATTCCTCTTGCAGACCGTGTTGTCATTAAGACTGTTGAAGTTGAGGAGACCACCAAGGGCGGCCTGATCCTGACCGGCAGCGCAAAAGAGAAGCCGCAGGTTGCACAGGTCATCGCGGTTGGCCCCGGCGGTGTCGTGGACGGCAAGGAAGTCAAGATGACCGTCAAGGTCGGCGACAAGGTCCTCACCAGCAAATACTCCGGCACTGAGGTCAAGGTGGACGGCGAAGAGTGCACCATCGTGCGCCAGAGCGACATTCTGGCTGTTGTGGAAGACTGAAACTGATTTTTCCTTTTCAATTGAGCTTGTATTATAAAGGAGCGATGTATTATGGCAAAGCAGATCAAGCAGGGCGAGGACGCCCGTAAGGCACTGTGTGCTGGTATTGATACCCTGGCTAACACCGTTAAGATCACCCTCGGCCCCAAGGGTCGCAATGTGGTGCTGGGCAAAAAGTTCGGCGCACCGGTCATCACCAACGATGGCGTGACCATTGCAAAGGAGATCGAGCTGAAGGACGAGTTCGAGAACATGGGCGCACAGCTGGTGCGTGAAGTTGCAACCAAGACCAACGATGCCGCAGGCGATGGTACTACCACCGCTACCGTGCTGGCACAGGCCATGGTCAACGAGGGCATGAAGAACGTTACCGCCGGTGCAAATCCCATGGATATCCGCCGCGGCATGAGCAAGGCTGTTACCACCGCTGTGGAGACCATCAAGGCACACAGCCAGAAGGTGAAGGACAGCAACGATATCGCCCGCGTCGGCACCATCTCTGCCGGTGACCCCGAGATCGGCCGTCTGATCGCCGAGGCTATGGAGAAGGTCACCTCTGACGGCGTTATCACCATCGAGGAGAACAAGACCACCGCCGAGACCTACAACGAGATCGTGGAAGGCATGCAGTTTGACCGCGGCTACCTGACCCCGTATATGGTCACCGATACCGATAAGATGGTGGCAGATCTGGACAACGCCGCTATCCTGATCACCGATAAGAAGATCAGCGTCATTCAGGATCTGGTTCCTCTGCTGGAGCAGGTGATGCAGAACGGCCTGAAGCTGCTGATCGTGGCTGAGGACATCGAGGGCGAGGCTCTGTCCACCCTGATCGTCAACCGTCTGCGCGGCACCCTGAATGTCTGCGCCGTCAAGGCTCCCGGCTTCGGCGACCGCCGCAAGGAGATGCTGCAGGATATCGCAACCCTGACCGGCGGCACTGTGATCTCCTCTGATCTGGGCTATGAGCTGAAGGATGCAACCCTGCAGATGCTGGGCCATGCCCGTCAGGTCAAGGTGACCAAGGAGAACACCACCATCGTCGGCGGTGCAGGCGATAAGGACGCCATCGCAGCCCGCATTGCTCAGATCCGCAACCAGATCGAGGCTGCTACCAGCGACTTCGACCGCGAGAAGCTGCAGGAGCGTCTGGCAAAGATGGCCGGCGGTGTGGCTGTCATCAAGGTCGGTGCTGCAACCGAAGTCGAGATGAAGGATAA
>OIYQ01001068.1_pt1 | contig 10550 bp, 12 predicted proteins | sample 1588311 | NCBI WGS metagenome assembly OIYQ01 (sample SAMN03283244) | human gut metagenome | biome: human-associated habitat; material: feces | host: Homo sapiens | place: Peru | collected 2012
ATTCGCAAACCTTCTTTGCTTTATCATCCACTTGTTGTACACTAGGGACGTTGTTCAATGCTATTCGTTCAGGTTCGTTCTTGTGTGGTTTAGATTCTTCACCTTCAGCAAATTCTATGTTGTCTTCATGCTTCCAAATAAAGACTTTTCCGCTACCGATAGATAACATTTGTTTCTCAAATAGCCCCTCAATAGCTTTTTTTACCTTTGCCACCGACATGCCTATTTTTTCCGATAATTCTTTGTTGCTTCCATATACATATCCGTCTTTGTCAGCATTAAATGAAAGACGGACGAAAGCGACTAATTCATCAGCATCCAAGCTACATGCTTTTTCATCTAATTTTACTACCATATCTTAAAAGAATGTATTTGTTAATTGTTTATTTCCACTCATTATTACCCACTTTCCTTTGCCGTTTTGATCTAGCAATTTCAAGTCTTCAACCTTCCCGAACCTCTCATAAGTACCGCAGAGGTCAACAAACCAAGGCTGTTTCCCTTTTGATAGTCTAAGAAGTCTTCCTACAACTTGATAGTATTGCGCTAATGAGCGTGTTGGCTTTGCATACACGACCGTATCTAACTCCGGATAGTCAAAACCTACGACTAATATTTGACTATTTACCAATACTTTAGTCTGACCATTACGGAAACGCTCGATGCTTGCTTCACGTTCTTTTGGAGGAGTCTCTCCGCAAACCATTTCGCAGTTAGGTATGGAATAGGTCAGCATCTGAGCTTCCTTAACGAACTTCGTAAAAACCAAGATACCTTTACGCTGTCCACCTCGTTTAGGATTAAGCAATCTTTTAACAATACTAACTAGCCATCCGTACAAATCTACACGTTCATATTCTTGCTTGACACTTTGGTCAGTGTAATCACGGCAAGTTGAATTGAGCTGCAAGTTTCCTTCGTTCCATTGTGGTGGCGGGCATTTGTAATAGTTCGGAAGACAGATATATCCGTTTTTTGCCATATCCTCAACTTGAACATAGTAAATAAGCTCCTTGAAAATCTTGTCTCTACTTCTTGTCAGAAACTTCAGTATGCTACCATAGTTCTGATAGGAATACAAACGGAAAGGTGTTGCGGTTAAACCTATGACCTTACTCTTTAATTTATCAAGAAACTCCTTATACATGCCGGATTCTGGTTTTACTAAATGAACCTCATCAATTAATATGTATTTAAAGTCTGTAAACAATTCGGGATGTCCTTTCACGCTACCAATTGTAGCAAAAGTAACATCGCTGATTTCTTTTGATTTAAAGCTAGCGGAATAGATGCTGGCATTATCAAATCCATAAGAACAATACTTCTTGTAGTTTTGTTCCAAAATCTCCTTAGTAGGAGAGAACACAAGCACTTTATCCTTGAGCCTAGCAGCTATATCTGCTAAAATCAATGATTTGCCCGATGCAGTAGGAAGCACTTCCAGAGCGTTCCAGTTTTTCTTCTTATCCAAGAAAAACTCAACAGCCTTCTTGCTTGCCTCTTCTTGATATGGTCTTAATTTAAACTTCATTTCACAAATAATATGAAATCACTTTTGTTACTATATAGGAATGCACAAGTCTTATGCATAACAAAAGCCCTTAGAGAAGACCTTACAGTTTTTATGGTGTGTCTCACCGAATACGATTGCAAAGATACAAAGAATAATTTAATAATGCAAGTGTTTTAGTGTTTATTCTTTGTTATATAACATACTTTAAACTTTATTCATTATCTTTTTCTTCATTCATTTTCAGAATAAGAGCTGCATAGTATTTATAGAGTTCTTGTAATTCAAACACCGACCAATTCTTTGCTTGATGTTTCATTACTTCCAGTAAATCGACTTGTTGTTCTCCGAGCCGCTTTACTTCTTCCATATCTAAAGGAACGTGAGGATGCTTTTGCAAATAAGCCAATCTTCCAAGCTTCATTACCAAATTCTTTCTATAACCGATAAGATGGTCAGAAGAGAATCTGTTGCATCGTTTGCATTCCGCATTCTGATTACGTGTATCAAAGCGCAAGCTCATATGAGTTCGTCCGCAATAATGCCCATTGTCGGCTTGGTCGATTGGCAATATTCGTCCACAACTGATACATCTGAAGTACTTATAGTGAAACTCTCTAGAGTCTCTCATGCGGATATAAACCGACATAAGCCTATCTAGCTTGTCAACCCACTTTTGCTTCTCGCTCCTCTGGTGTTTAGGCTTCTTTCCTCCTTTGTTAAATCTATCATAATATCCCATAATCTTTATCCTTTATCAAACCAAAAGTCATAGTTGCTGCTGTGGGGGTCGAACCCACAACCTTTTTCCGATTTGGGCGGACGTTCTACCATTGAACTAAGCAGCACCACCCCATAAGGGGAATTTCAAACCAGTTAAATATTTAGAAAAATGAAAAGCTTTACTCCTTTGGTTTATCCATATGCAAGAATACGTCCATGATTGATGTTTCCTTAAGACTTGTAATATTGTACTCAATCATAGTCTTACCCATAATCTCATCAACATTCTTGCGAGCCTTTTCAATGGTATCACCCTGCACAAGATAACGAACCTTAGTCTTCCTCTCTTTGTCTGATTTTTCGTCAATAGTAATCATGTTAATACTGCAATCGTAGTATTTATCCTCACTATCAACTTCTGAAAGGAACAACTCTGAGAAACTAGCTTTCTTCATAGTAACAATTTCCATGTCACCATTTGTGTAAACTGTCATTTCTTCGGTTGTCTTAGCCTCACATTCTGACCATGACAAGGCATCTACAACATATTGTTCTGTAGTTTTAGCGTTCGTTCCGTCTTCTAGAGTTTTCTCATAACGAACACCTACGATAAAATACTTTCCTGTTAATGATTTCATATTCTTTATTTTTTATATTAGAGAATGTGGTATCGGTGAGACTTGAACTCACGACCTAATGTTTTTAAGAAACATTTGCTCTATCCAACTGAGCTACAATACCAAGCATTCTATAGAAACTCTTTATTTAATTCTGCTTGCCTCTCCACCTGCGTCTGCCATACCATATAAGCATGGTCTTGTGGGGTCGGTATGTATAATCCTCTTTCCATAGAGCAATGATGAAGCCATCTGTCTATACATAAAGACATTTCTTCTTTGTCAAGGTCTGGTATGTGCCTCCAATATTGGAAGGTCTTGCCTTGCTTATTCTCACGCTCCCTAAGAAAAACATCCTTATTTACACGTTTGAACTCTTGTTCGATATAGTCCTTAGTATATCCTTCTTCGATAGCTACGTAAGTGATTGTTACCCACAGATAAGCATTCTGCTGGATTGTCCTAGATTGTTGTCTCTCTTTAAGGTCAACAACAAAGAACTTCTCATTATAATAATCACCTTGTAGTTTCTTAGCTTTGGCTATCATTGCCTTGGCTCGTTCCTCGAACTTTTCTAGCTCGACAGAATTCAACATATTATATACCATCTTTCTTTAATGAAAGGTGGAGAAAATTAATTCTCCACCATAATAAGTTTAAAATGGCGCATTAGATGCGTTAGTGCCACTCGGCTGCGCTGGTGGTATTGGGGCTGCACCTGCGGCTGGAGCTTGTGGAGGAAAAGGATTATTAGCAGCAGCTTGCATGCCACCTTGTGGCGCATTGTTCTGTGATTCAATCTTTTGCATCTTGTAGCCACGAACAGATGTAAACCAGTCTGTTGTGCCATCCTTCTTTGTCCCTTGATAAGATTCAACGTCAAAGAATACTTCAGCAATATCCCCGACATTAAAACCATCTGGAACATGAACATTCTTTCCACTGAAATCAAAGATGATGCGCTTTTCGTAACCACGTACACCTGTCAAACCATCGAAACGTGTTGCATCAAGCATCAAACGTCTCTTTTCAAACGGTTCTTTACCTTGTCTCTGAATAGACTGAATGCCTTCGATAGCAACAATCTTACCTTTATAACTATTTGCCATAACTTATAATATTTAATAAAACAATAAATTATCCAACTCTTTTCAAAGTCAAACTAGGTTTTACCTTAGTTACCTTTTTATACTTTTTCAATAGATGGTTGTAAGCTTCTTCGTCATCCGCATCAAAAGCCTTCGTGTCTAACGTAACCCTCTCAGAAGCAGACTTCAAGGAATAAGTGTAAATTGAAGTTTTATAAGACGTGAGGTTGTCATTTGACATACCATCAAAGATAGCTGCCTTCAACTCCTTTTCCTGTTCTTGCAATTTAGCAATGCGCTCTTGAACGTCCATGAGTGCGATTTCGTTATCTATAATATAATAAGGTGTTTTTGTATCATCACAAACGACCTTCTTTCTCGCATCGGAACAATTCTTTAACATCGCTCGCAGGTCTTGGCTTGCCTAATGGGATGAGTTTACAGATTGTTCCACGCTTCTCGTCATCACGCAACCACATACAACATATACGTGTAACCTTCAGATGAGGATTCAATGTTTCAAAACCGAACTTATACATCGAGTTCTGCCAACGCACATACTCCTTATTAACGGAATAAGTACCCTTAATATCCCAAATCTCGACCTCATCGTCCGGTGCATCATCCTTGTGCATCACCAAGTCGATTGCACTTGCATGGTCTTCTCCGACACGAAGGACATATTCGCTACCAATTATCTCATATCCATTCTTTTTAATATAAGCGACAAAAGCCTTGACACTCTCTGAGGCTGGCTCAATACCCAATGAAGCGAACAACTCTACCTGCTCATGGATAATAGTGCCTTTTTCGGCAGCTTTCTTCAATACCTCTTCGCTTACGTTAGAGTACATATTGGGAAATACATACTGATGAAGCATACCTGTAATGCCACTTAATTCACGACCATCATAAAAGTATTGATGTGTGGAGTCCTCATAAAGAACTCCACTGTTATTCAATTGTATCATACTAATCTTGATTTAAATTGTGTCAACTTAGCTAAGAACTTTGCATTCTTTTGATATTCGGGATAAGCATCATAAACTGCTTTTAAATCCTCCTTGCTCTGTGCGAGTTCCATCTTTCGTAATGCACATTCGCGTTTAAACTCTTCGGACTTCTGAAGGTCTGGGAATCCGTTCCAAACTCTATCTACTTCCTCCCAAATTTGAGCCTGTTGCAATTGTGGATAAGCATATTGTTTTTGCTCATTAAGATTTTCGTCTTTTTCTTCCTCGCTCTTTGGAGCTGGTTCAGAGTAACCATATACTTCTTTCTGATTATTCATCCATTCAAGAACTTCTTGCTCGGTCATACCGCAATACCAACGTACAATGTTATTCTCATCTTGAATGATAAGTTTTGTAATACATCTGTTAGTATAGCCCACATATCCTACATGGAAAATCGTCTTCAGCTTTCCGCTCGAAGAATATTCTACATTTCGGTTAAGGTTAACGAATATCTTCTTGGGAGCGGTATATAATTCTCGACCAATACCTAAACAAGAGCAAGCACGCTTGAAAGAGTCGCTAGCTTGGCCTTTAACGGCTTCGGTGTTACTTGGCGTACCAACATCTTGCTTATCTATCCAACCGATACCTTCTTTATAAACGGAAACCGTACAAAAGAGGTTTTGACCAATAAGCTCATGCTTACGTTTCCAACCATAGATGCCGAACTTCTCGTCTAATCGGCTCATGTCACATCTTGCGTCCTTGTAAAGCAACAAGGAACACCAGTCTGGTGACTTCTGATTACCACCTTGACCGACACGAACTTCTATCTCATCCGCATCAAGGAGGCGAAACTCATAATCCTTAATTTCTACGCTCTGCCCTTCTACAGGCTTCGCTGCCTTATTCTCTGCCATAGTCGTATATTTTAAATAATCATTTTCTTTATCTGACAAGAAACAACAAGTTCATTGATTTCTTTAAGGGAATAATATCTAGGTGAGTTCTTACAATCGCCTACATATTCTTTCATTAGTCTGTTCTTGACCCATTTGTCAATCATCTGCTTTTCGAATCCTTTAGATACAAGATAGCATTCGGCATCTTTTCTGCGTATCCTGTCGGAACGCAAGCCCATATCAAATTGGGCATCCATCCGCCCAGCTTGAAATGCTATAGATACTAATTGCTTAATCTCGCTTAATGACATTTTCTTTCTACAGTTTTTATGGTGTGTCTCACCTTTTTATGTAATATTACAAAAAATATATTAAATTTCTTGCAAGTTACGATATTTTTATGTATATTTGCAACATCTTTAATGTTTTCGAGTGCAAAGATAAGAAATGTTTTGCAAGTACGCAAATTAATTAGTGTTTTTAAATACTATATTAACTTTTATTATCTTGAAACCCGAAATATTTACATAAATTAAGTTACACATACGCTTACTGCGTATTAAATTTTAGGTTATGAATAGTGCATACGAAAGACTGAAGGCTGTAATCACTGCTTTGGGTTACACTTCAAACGAAAAATTCGAAGACACCGTAGGCTTAGGGCATGGGTTCGTAAGCCGCATCACTAATCGTGTGTCATCAAAAAGCTTGCAAGCCATAACAAGTAAATTTCCACAGGTGAATCCAAGCTTTATCAGAACCGGAATGGGAGAAATGTTTATTTCTTCGCCTGTCAAGATTAATGAGAACGGAAACGCAAAGACAAGACTGCGTGAGTACCTTAAATATAAAGGAATTACCAAACGTGAATTTTGCGACAAAGCCGATGTGGCCTCTAACTTTCCAATCATAGGGAAAAATGGTGTGTTCACGGCAAGGGTATCTTATAGAGTGAATTCTAAATTTCCAGATCTTAATATGGATTGGCTAGCTAATGGAGCTGGTGAAATGTTGCAGCCGGAGGCTAATATTGAAAAATTCAACAACTACAAAAGCAGAATTGCGCCATTCTGTACGGAGATGGGAATTAGTACTACATTCTTCTTGCGGAAGTGTAAGAGTTATACCAGTGCGATTAACAGATTGCCGGATATGCCTAGCGAGACATTCTTGAAGAATATCTCTTTGGCTTACCCTCAGCTTAACTTGAACTGGCTTAAGACCGGAGAAGGAAAGATGTTCAACGATGACATCAAGTCGAATATCAATTCAAGCGTCAGCTTTGTTCCTCTTGTTCCTCAGATGGCTTATGCGGGTTATCTCAGCGGATATGCAGATGATGTATATATCTCATCACTTCCAACAATCCCTATCGTAAAGGAAGATAAAGAGAAGTACGTAGCATTCGAAGTAAGCGGTGACTCTATGGATGATGGCTCGTCTAGAGCTTACCAAAATGGAGACATCGTTATATGCAAAGTCTGTCCTGATTACATGGTCAAGAACAATGGACTGCATATAGACGGAAAGGAATATATCATAGTTCACAAAGAAGGTATTCTGTTGAAGCGCATCATTGACTTGAATATGGATGACGGAAAACTTATTTTGCATTCCTTTAATCCTACTTATCGTGACTTAGAGTTGGATTTAGCTGATGTAAAGCAGCTCCTCATTGTAGAATATCAGCAGAAAAAGAAAAGATAATGTAAATTATATTTGTATATTCTGTGGAATAGGCTTGCATTCAATGTCGCAAAATTGCCGCAAAACGATTATTCACCTGTAGCGTAAAAGTAAAAGCCCCCGTTGCATTCCAAGCATTGATGGCTTCTTCATAAGCATTTACCAAAGTTTTATTGGTCGTTTTAATATAAACCGTCGCTGAATTACTTGACCAGCGCGCACCAGAATAATGCGTGAAATCATCGGTCGATAAATCTTTTAAATTCTTAGCAATATCATCTTTATTATCTTGAAAATAAGCTGTCGCACTATTAGCAGCATCTAAAATGGAATTTGCTAACTGTGAGCTACTGTTATTGGCATAATAAAGCAGACCAAAACACACAATCGCAATCAAAATGATTGTCTTAATAATAGCCCAGAAAAAATTCCAGATAATATTAATAATGAGGCTTGGAATGAAAAAGATAATCTTAAATAGTGTTCTCATACGTATCCTCTCTTTCTAGAATTCTAAGCATTAACAAATTACCTCGAGCTATAGTATAACAAGCCCAGCTTAAAAAAACAAGAAAAAATAAACATTTCGGTACATAACAAAAAAGAAGCTAGTTTATTTACTAGCTTCAAAATATTCTTATCTCACTTCCATAACGACTGGTAAAATCGCTGGGCGGCGTTTGGTTTGGTCAAAGAGGAATTTAGCCACTTCATCGCGGACAGCTCCCTTTAATTCACCCCAGTCAAAACTATCTTGTTCCAAGTAGTTTTCAACGGTTTGGTTAACCAATTCAGCTGATTCGCGAAGAATATCACGGCTCTTCTTAACGTAAACAAATCCACGTGTGTGAATTTTTGCTTTTGATACAATTTTCTTTTCGCGTTTATTAACAGTCAAGGCAACGATGAAGATACCATCTTCTGACAAGACTTTACGGTCACGAAGAACGATGCTTCCGACATCACCGATAGCATTACCATCAATCATGACATCCCCTGCTGGTACACTACCTTCATGGTTGAAACCATTTTTACCAAGAACCATAACATCGCCGCGTTTCACGATATAGATGTTTTCAGGATACATTCCCACTTCTTGTGCCAATTCAGCATGAGCTGCTAAATTACGGTACTCACCTTGAACTGGAAAAAGGTATTTCGGTTGAAGAAGGTTAAGCATCAACTGCAAATCACGTCCATTGGCATGACCTGAGACTAACCGTACCACCAGCTTTATAAATTAGGTTTTCAACACGCGCAACTGCTGCTTCTTTTGAAAGACTTGGTGTTGTAACGATGTAAACCAAATCGCCATCTTTAATTTGAATATAACGGTGACGACCAAGTGCCATCCTGTGTAGACCATTAATTGGTTCACCCATACGACCAGCTTCAAGAATAATCAATTCATGGTCTTCGTATTTGTGCATGTCTTTTGGTTTAATGATTAATTTTTCATCAACCAAACGAAGACGTTTCATGCGAATCGCTGTGCGAACAATGTTTTCAGCGTCAAAACCAGTCAAGACTACACGACGACCATATTCAGCAGCTGAGTCAAAGACTTGTTGGATACGCACAAGGTTTGAAGCAACCGCAGCAATGATAACGCGACCTTCAGCGTCAGCAATAGCGCTATACATTTCAGCAGCAACTTCTGCTTCGCTTGCTGTCATGACGTGACTTGTAGCATTAGCAGAATCAGAAAGAAGGGCAAGTACACCTTCGCGTCCAATTTCAGTCAAACGTCCCAAGTCAGTACGGTAATATTTACGCGCCGCTTGGTCAAACTTAAAGTCACCTGTATAGACGATGTTTCCTTCATCGGTACCAACTACAATCCCTAAACTTTCAGGAACTGAGTGAGTTGTTTTGAAGAATGAAATTGTCGCATCGGCAAATTCAATTTCAGTTTCAGCGTCGATAACGTGGAAATTATTGAATTTCTTAACGTTGTTATTTTTCTTAACAAAGAGCTTCGCTAACTCAATAGTAAGTGGTGAACCAAAGACTGGCGCTTTGAATTCTTGCAAAATATAAGGCAAAGCTCCAATAGCATCGGCGTGCCCGTGTGTCAAGAAAATCCCTTGCACACGTTTTTTGTTTTCAATTAGGTAATCAAGGTTCGGAATGACTTCATCCACACCAAGTTGCTCATTTTCAGGATACTTCAGTCCAGCATCCAAAACGAAAATTGAGTCATTAACTTCTACCACATAGAGGTTTTTTGCATTTTCACGAACCCCACCTAGGGCAATAATTTTAATATCGCTCATGACGATGTTTTCTCCTCATTTTATTTTTTTATACGTGCAAACCAAGTTTGCTTATTTCTTTTACTAACGGTCCTCGCCTCCAAAAAGGTTAGCAAGTCGAATTACAGCAATTTAATTGTAACATATTTTCAGCAGTTTTTCTTCTTTATGATTTGGAAAAGTCACTCAAGGTACAAAAAAACGCCCGAGGGCGTTTCATTTTATTCAAATAATTGATAGTAATCAGCGATTGCCATTTGGGCTTTTTCGTCTTGATTGAGGTCTTTGATGATTTTTCCGTCTTTCATGACAATCAAGCGATTACCGTATTTCAGAGCATCTTCCATGTGATGTGTAATCATGAGCGCTGTCAACTGATCTCCCGTCACAAATTCATCTGTCAGATTCATTAATGACACACTTGTTTTGGGATCAAGAGCTGCTGTGTGTTCATCAAGTAAAAGTAGCTCTGGACGTTTTAGCGTTGCCATCAAAAGACTAAGGGCTTGACGTTGCCCACCTGATAAAAGGCCAGTCGGCGTATCCAAATGTTTTTCAAGACCATTGCCAGTTCGTGCCACCAATTTCTTAAATTCATCTGTAAAACTGTGAATTTTTCGTGGCAAAAGCCCACGTTTTTCACCACGGTATTTGGCAATTAAGATATTTTCAGCCACTGTCATACGAGGTGCTGTTCCCATTTTAGGGTCTTGAAAGACACGCGCAAGGTAATTAGCACGTTTTTCAGCAGGCAGATGCGTCACATCTTTTCCAAGGATTGAAATGCTTCCACTAGTTAACATCAAAGTCCCA
>OIYQ01001072.1_pt1 | contig 10538 bp, 14 predicted proteins | sample 1588311 | NCBI WGS metagenome assembly OIYQ01 (sample SAMN03283244) | human gut metagenome | biome: human-associated habitat; material: feces | host: Homo sapiens | place: Peru | collected 2012
GTGGTTTTTTATTTCGCACATTGCATGTGCTCAACTGACTAAAGTCACTAATTCTCTTTTCAGAGAATTACACAAAAGAAATAAGGGGTGAGATTTCACCCCTTACTACTTGATAATTAAAATATAGGAAACCCCTAGTTATTTTAAATTACCAAACAGGATTACAAGATAAATCTTCTTTTTTCTCGTGTCCTTTTTACAGGGTCCATTTTACTCGTTACAGTCCCCTTTTTCATTGTTTTCTGCATAAGTTCGTTCTATTATAACTATTTCATTTCAAAAAGTATTATCAGCAATATTGTTAAACCAATATGTAATCCAAACCAACCAAACCAAGCTATTCCAAATGTACTAGATAACCACACACAAACAAAATATCCTATAACAGCGACTACAGGTGTATATTTCCATTCTTTATATACAAGATAACTTAAAAACAAATAAAATAATGTAATAAAAATATTTGTATAATCATCATCAATATTGCTTAATAACACTGAAAAATTAATAATATTAAATATTAAAAGTACAAAAGATAATAATAATCGTCTGATTTTCAACATATAAGTTTACTCCCTTTACCAAAATAATTGCGGATATATTGCTCTGCTTTGTGTGTCATCTATAATTTCAATTGCTTTTATATCTGAAAATGTATTTTTTATCTGTATTAAATTCTCATAAGTGTTTTTCTTATCAGTTTCCACAAAGTAAATTGATAAAATTCCATTTTTAAAATAATAGTCATAATTTAAACATATATCAGTATTATTAATATATTCAATTTCAATTACGTCAGTGATTTCTACACTCTTAATATCTATTTTGTTTATATTCACTTTATCTTGAGAGCATCCTGTACATAGCAAACAGATTAAGATTATTAATATTATTTTTAATTTAATAATGTGATACTGATGATGATGAGCAAGATGTAAAATCTGCATCGTTTACTCCTATATGATATGTACATTTACTTTTAATTTGATTAGATAATTTTGAAGGTGTATTAGCATTTGAATTAATGGTTAGTTTTATGTTACTCACAGAGTTCCATGTTTTTGTAGCAAAATGCGTACAATTATCTGCAGGTGCCCAAGTTTTTCCGTACGAATTTATTACAGAATTCAACCTAGAATAAGCAATAGGACTAAAAGTTTGTTTTGCATAGGTGACTTGTGAAGAATTATTTGCATAACCAGATCGTTTGTTTCTTTCATAATTATACCATACTCCATTATATCCAGTTATAAAAGAAGGCCATGTTCCTATTGAACAAAATTGATTTGAAAATAAAGATTTTGTTCCATATGATCTTGTCTACTGATAGTTTCTTACTGTGATCCATGCATGTCCTTGTAATCCTAGCGAGGTTAGAGAACTATTTCCTGATGTCGAAGAATAAATCGTTAATACTCCGGCTACTTGGTCATCTAATCCATATGGCTCAGCATAACTCATTTCAGATAAATCTATCATGTCATTTTCTATTAACTCACGTAAAGTTGGATATTTAGGTTCTAACGCTTCAATATGATTAGGAAAAACCATAGCAAATGTGATAGCAATACAAATAAATGATCACAATTTAATTTTTCTATTCATTTAAAATCCTCCACTTTTTAAAATTATTCGCTAAGTTCAAGAAAAATGTTGCTACTAGATCATCAAATTTAGCTTAACATCAGATTTTCTACTTCATATGAAACTGGAAAAGTAAACATTGAAGAGAAATGGCATCTGTGATTCTTAGAATGATTGTGGACACAGAAATCTTCAGTATCAAAATGATAAGAGCTACACCTATGCCTATTTCACTTAAGGAAGCATATTACAAGTATTGTTATGGGATTTTTTTGAATAAGTTAACGTAAAGCAACAATTCACTTAAAAAAGCGAAATTATTTAATAAATTTATTATGATTGAAAAAATGCTTTATACCTCCTCTCTTTTAAATATGCTTTTATTATTAATCAATCATATTTATATTTCTAATTTTATTATAATGTTTTTTTGGGAAAATGAATAGTGCTTTTGTATATAATGCACATATTTTGATGATGAATTCATAATAAATCATAATGAATTCATAATGCCTAAAGTGGAATTTAACTTTTCACTTTAGATTTATGATTTTTATGCAAAAAGTGCTTGCATACACTAAATCTATATGGTATATTAAGTAGGCAGTCCGATGCAGACATACTCAAGAGGCTGAAGAGGCTCCCCTGCTAAGGGAGTAGGTGGGGTAACCTGCGCGAGGGTTCAAATCCCTCTGTCTGCGCCATTGCAAATGGTCTGGTAGTTCAGTTGGTTTAGAATGCCGCCCTGTCACGGCGGAGGTCGCGGGTTCGAGCCCCGTCCAGACCGCCATTTTGGTTCCGTAGCTCAGTCGGTAGAGCAGAGGACTGAAAATCCTCGTGTCGCTGGTTCGATTCCGGCCGGAACCACCATTAGAATGATGCAGGTTTACCCAAGTCCGGCTGAAGGGATCGGTCTTGAAAACCGACAGAGGATTAACGTCCTGCGGGGGTTCGAATCCCTCAACCTGCGCCATTGAATGTTACTCAGGAGAATTCCTGAGTTTTTTATTTTCAGAATATGTAAGAGATTACAGAATTATTTCTGTTCTGTTATAATATTATTATCACATGTAAGGGAGATTATATAATGGATCAGTCAAAAAGTATTAATATCAAATACTCAATGTTGCAGGGGATTTACTTTGTAGGATTCTGTACAGTTATGGGCTATGCTGCAGTATATCTAGGGTCAATTGGCATGAGTTCATCTTTAATTGGGATTGTACTTGCAATCGCAAATATTCTAACAAGTATTGCACAACCCGTACTTGGAGGATTTGTAGATAAGTCAAACATTTCTATGAAGAAGGTCTTAATGATCATGTTTGGTCTTTGTAGTATTCTATCTGTATTACTCATGTTTGTAAGTAAGGTGACATTCTTAGCTGCTGCTTTGTTTATTGCAGTTTCTACAATTCTTTATACTACAATGCCTTTAGTTAACTCACTTGCTTTCGCATTCCAGAAGCATGGTATTGATGTTAAGTTTGGTGTAGCACGTGGGATTGGATCAGTGGCTTATGCTCTTGCGTCTCTTGTATTAGGAAATGTAGTCAAAGCAGTGAGCCCTACTTTAATGCCGCTTGCTTATATTGTTATCTTCTTAGGTATTTTACCTCTCATTCGCTCATTTAAGATGCCAGAAGCTGAAATAGATGGAGTCATTGAAGAAAAAGTAGTCGAAAAAGAAAGCACAGGAGCTTTTATTAAGAAGCATCTTAAATTCATGATCTTTTTAGCTGGTTTTGTATTAGTTTATTTTGATCATACAATCATCAACAATTTCTTTATTAATGTTATTAGAAACGTTGGTGGTAATACTGGAGATATGGGTAATGCAGTATTTTTGGCTGCGATGTTGGAACTTCCTACAATGGCTTTATTTGAAAAGTATAAAAATAAAATCAATATCAAAAATACAATCATCATTTCTGCAATATTCTTCACACTTAAACATACTTTAACTTATTTTGCGACAAATATGTTTATGATCTATTTAGCTCAGGCGACACAGATGCTTGCTTATGCATTATTTATTCCCGCATCTGTTTATTATGTAGATAAATTATTTGATACAAAGGATGCAGTTAAAGGACAGGCACTCGTTACTACAAGTATGACTGTATCTGGTGTACTAGCTAGTTTCTTAGGTGGTATTCTACTAGATAGTATGGGTGTTTATGAAACATTATTTTTAGGTTTAGTATTAAGTGCAATAGGCACAATTGTAATGATTGTGACTGTTGAGAACGTAAATAAGAAGGGGGCTTAAATATGTTAGATGTTTTAAAAACAAGAAGAAGTATTAGAAAATATACAGATGAAATGCCTAGAGATGAAGATCTTGAGAGAATTGTAGAAGCTGGTTTATATGCTCCTACTGGTATGGGCAGACAGGGCGTTAAGTTTGTAGTAGTAAAGAATAAAGAAATGAGAGATCATTTATCAAAATTGAATGCTGGTGTTATGGGGAGTGATAAAGATCCTTTCTATGGTGCGCCTGTAGTGATTGTTGTTTTATCAAAGAAAGAATATCCTACATATATCTATGATGGATCACTTGCGATTGGTAATATGCTCAATGAAGCGCATGGCTTAGGACTTGGTTCTTGCTGGATTCATCGTGCGAAAGAAGTATTTGAAGGTGAAGAAGGAAGAAGACTTCTTAAAGAATGGGGCATTGAAGAAGACTATGAAGGTATCGGAAATGTTATTATAGGATTTGCGGATGGTAAGGCTCCAGAAGCAGCACCTCGTCTTGATCATCGTGTGATTACAATCGAATAATGAAATAATCCTCCTTGCGGAGGATTATTTTTTTATCGGAAACAATGAAAGGGCTGCACCGACACCTAAACAGATTCCTATACCTATATTGTCAAAACAAATACCAAATACGACACCTAAACTGATGCCAATAGGTAAATAATATGCTAATTTACCATTGTCTTTTTTCATGAAATCACCTCGACTAGAGTATATCATACCTATGTGAAGATAAGATGTTTATTGTGGAAATAATGCCTTAAGAATATCCTCTAACCCATTTTTATCGATAGATTTACAGATGATATCGGCTTGTGCCTTTAATTCATCTACTGCATTTCCCATAGCTACGCCTACCTGACATAACTGAATCATTTCAATATCATTAAGACCATCACCAAATGCATAGGTATCTTTGATATCTAAACCATAATATTCGAGAACTTTCTTAATACCGATGGCTTTACTCATGGTTGGTGAAAAGAACTCAAATGAATTATCACTGCCATGCTGATCAAAACTGATAGTAGTACCAAACTTACCATCTAAATAGTCGCTTACTTTCTGCTTGTCTTTATTTGTGACATTGGCTTCTATTTTAATGGCACGTTTTAAGACATCATCACGGTCGAAATCCATAGAGAACATCTCTTCCATGCCGAGGTTCTTAAAGAACGTATAAAGCTCTTTATAACGCTTATCAATATAAATATGATGTGCTGTTTCAATCATATAATCACAATTCAGTTCTTCAAGCATATCAACTGTCTGAGTCGCAAGTTCTGTATCCATTCTCTCTTCAAAGATAGATTCACCATCAATCTCGATATAACCACCGTTATATAAGACATAACCATCAAAACCCAAATCAAGGAACTGCTGGTTAATCATGGCTTTAGGACGACCACTGCAGATAAAAAGCTTATGCCCATCATTTTGAATTCTTTTAAGTTCTCTTTTTACACCTTCAGGTACTTCATAAACTCCATAAGTGTTATCTACAAGCGTACCATCAATATCAAAAAATAATACTTTTTCTTTCATATGTATCTACTTTACCTCTGGTCTTAATATTTCTACAAATTTAAACTCATTGTTGTCATATGTATAATGAAGAATACAGCAATTAGTTAATCCTCCAGAGTTAAAAATAATGGCTGGGTCATTAAATGCACTAAAGAATTGCATAGAAGCACCGGCATGACTTACTGCAAGAACCACTTCATGGTCTTCTTTATTCATGATTTCAGTTAATGTTTTTACAACTCTATGTTGTACTTGTTTGGTTGTTTCGCCACCATAATGGGGAAATAAGTCATCATATTTAAAATCATCAAAATGAGGATTTAAATCTTCACTTTCTCCTTCAAATAATCCAAAATCTCTTTCCTTAAGACCTTTTACTCTTGTATAAGGTACTTGACCGTCTGTTACTATTTCTAATGTATCAGATGCTCTTTCAGCCGTACTAGAGTAGTAATGATCAAAAGGAATGTCCTTGATTAACTCTTTTGCAGCTTCTGCCTGCTTAATACCTAGTTCAGTAAGTGGAGAATCACATGATCCCTGAATTCTTCTTCGAACATTAAATAGAGTCTGTCCATGACGCATCATATACAAATGTTTCATAATAATTTTCCTCCTGTATTTATGCTGTTTTTTAGGGGATTGAAACACTATGAAACCTTAAACTAGTAACAAATCAGTAACAAGAAAAGCCACTTAGAGTGCTTCAACCGCTAACACAATAAGTATATCACAATATAATAAAAAAGCCGACTGCTGCCTGTTTTCTAAGATAAGAAAAATAATAAGTTTATTTATATCTTGACAACGGTCATTTCATAACAGGTAGTTTTAATTTGTCTAGTTTAATAAAGGCTATATTTGATGATTCTTTTGGTGTTAAATTTCTTCTATGTAAAGCAAGTGTTAATCTGTTTTTTATTTCTTCTGTTGATTTCATAAAAATCGCTCCTCATAAATATTAAAAAGATATGAGATTAAACAATCAACAAAAACGTTTAACATTACACTTCTCTATTGATAATGAAGTTTAAGAAAGTAAAACTAATAGAGGAAGGAGGACATATCAGTGAAGAAAAAAGCGTAAAAGAAAAAGCAAGCACGAATTGCATTGGTCCGCATCGCACTTGCTACATCAATCATCAACCTAATTATTTCAATAATTGACTTGATAAAAGAAATTAAGAAATAACGGTTGGGGAGAGGTTCTTCCTCTCTCTGATAGATATTAACTTTTTGGTTCACTGTTGTCAATATATATCAGAGACGAAAGAAGATAACATATGAAAAAGAAATTTTTAAACTAATTATAAGAATCATTTGGCTTATTATTGCTGTTTTTGGGGTAATTTTATTATTTTTGAAGTAAATCAGGAGGGTGAAGTATGAACACTAAGGAAATGTATACATTAAGAACTGCACGAGAAAGATTAGGTTTATCTCAAAAAGCAGTTAGATGAACTAATTGGGAATTTAAACGTTGATTCTTATGACAGCATTACAAGATATCTAACAGATTCCTATTACACAGGATATATCGGAACTATGTACGATATTCAAGGCCAAGGCATACCGCTAATTACTCCTATCAATGAGAAGCAAGACACAAGGGCTATGACATTAAATACTAAATTGAGTGTACCTCTGTATACTAGAATGGGTATTGATGTTGGTATTCTTAAGAAACAGATTGCAAAGCATATCTCAAGAGGCATAGTCACATCTTCATCATATGCGCATATTGCTAGAAACATAGATGGAGCGTCTAATATTGGTTTTAACAAAGCAATGAGGATTGCTAGAACAGAAGGACATAGAATCCAAGTTCTTAGTGCCAATGACGCACAGCATGCAGCAAAAGCTAAAGGCTGCGAAGTAGTCAAGCAGTGGGATGCTACACTTGATGGAAGAACTAGACCGATGCACAGACTTCTTGATGGGAAGCTTGCAGAAATAGACGAGCCTTTTGTGGTTGATGATATGGAAGTTATGTATCCTGGAGGCTTTGGGATTGCTTCACAGGATGTAAACTGCAGATGCGCACTCCTTCAACGTGCTAGGTGGGCTTTAGATGCTGATGAACTCAAGACATTGAAAGAGAGAGCGTCTTATTATGGTTTGGATAAAAGTGAAGATTTTCGAGACTTCAGAGAAAAATACTTGATGACATCGAACAGATTGAAAAGCTCAAATGATGATGGTAATATAGACATAGAAATAGATGGGTTCGCGCCTTGCCTTATTGAATACAAAACAGGCAGAGTGGTCAATACTACCGTGAAAGAAATGAAACGAAGCGAATTAAAAGGATATAATAAATTGAGCGGATGGGGCAGTAATTGGACTAAGGTTCCACATGATCAGATCATAAAAGCTATATTCGCAGAAGGTAACGAGGAAATACAAGGGCTTATAGCGTATAAACCTGTGCATGAAAATTCAACTATAAAGATTCATTGGATAGTCGCCAATCCTAAAAGTAACGGCCATTTAACGAAAGATAAAGAGTACAAAGGAATCGGTGCCCATTTGTTTGCTATTGCAGCAAAGGCCTCGTTTGATGAGGGCTATGATGGTTATGTTGAAAGCAATGCTGCAAACAGGAAATTACTAAATTATTATATTAGTAAAATAGGTGCAAAATATTTAGGCGGTTATGATTTTTATTTAGATACCGCAGCAGCAAAAGAGTTATTAGCAAAGTGCAATTGGAGGGATGAATGATGAAGAATAAATTTGAACCAATACCAGACCCGACAGAAGAAGATGGATTCGAAGGTATATATGTCGGGGATCTAGAAGATGGTGAAAAATGTAGTACAGAATTTTCATCGTATGATTTACGTGGCTTAACAAAGTATTTACAAGAGCATAATTTGGAACAGCCAACTGAAGAAATACTATTAATGTTTAGAAAGTAGAAATTATTGAGAACCTTTAATTTTTAAGGGGGGTCAATAAAAAACTCGCTTTAAATATTTGGGGGTTTCCACTTGTAAAGGGCAGTCAGAAATGACTGCCCTTTAGTGCACTTATATTACTTCTATTTAAATGTTTTATTAGTTCTTTTTCTTATAAGATCCTCTCTTTTTTCCTTCTCTTTTGATTGTTTCATCAATAGCGTAAGAGGAAGGATTAGAGGATTTATTAAGAGAGTACATTAGTCTATGGTGGTTTTATTACAAAATGTGGGGGTACCTACACTATAGAAATGTATGTAGAAATCCATATGCAAAGAAATAAGGCATATATGGACAAACACATTCAGAAACGAAAAGACCAAGGTATAGTTTTCTACACAAAAGATCGATTAAAGAAAATGGACTATGCTTTCTCAAGATAGTCCGTACATAAATTAAATAATTTGTAAATTGGTAAGCCGCATGCATTAATAGTGCACGTACGGTTTGATAAGGGACTAGCCTAGTGATAGGTTAGTCTACTTTCTTTTGCGTTTTCAATATCTTCTCTGATAAGCTTCTTAATGTACCCCATTTTAGATTCGACATGATCAAGCTTTTCTAGAATGTCTGCATCTGTTTTTTTATTGAATGCAAGATTGACGCATTTTGTCATCTTCTTAGCATAGTTTGCGCTAGCTTTCTTCTGCGCTTCAGTTGACACGGTTATACCTCCCTTAGAATAATTTTGAAATCAAGAATACTAATACGGCAATAAGTCCAATCAATTCGATGACTTTTAAAATTAATTTTTCCATTGTTTTCTTTGAAAAGTGGTCCTATAATAGTGATAGGAAGGGAGGACTGGCCTCTCAACCTACTTAGTTAAATGGTTTGATTTGAATCAAAATCCACCCAATCAAGGAAATGATTTTAATCACTAGCGCTTCGAATAGGTCCAATATTCGAAGCATTTTTTTAACTTCTTTTCCACTTTCCTTATCTTCTTTCTTTATTATAGTATATCAGAAAATCATAAATATATCAATGTATAATGATATATTTATGAGAATATTATATAAAAAATATCAGTAAACAATGATAGTTTTTGCATTTTAATTTCGATGTTTATAATACTAAAAGGAGCGTTATAAAATATATGATGCGCCACAAAGAATGTACTAAACTAGTAACAAATCAGTAACAAGGGGCAAAAAGTCTAGGAAACAAGCTAATTTTAACATCATATACAAATGTTTCATAATAGATATAACCCCTTTCATTGGATGATAAGTTAATTATATCTATTATTTAAGAAAAAATTAAGGTGAAAGTACACAAATAATACACTTTTCTTTGTTAAGATAGTGCAATAGATTAAGGAGTGGTGGATATGAATGAATTAAAAGGCCTCTCACAACAAGAGGTACAAGAAAGAATAGAACAAGGACAAGTGAATTATACAGGTCAGTCTATTTCTAAAACAAAAAAAGAAATTGTGAAGCAGCATACACTTACATATTTCAACTTTCTAAATATATTTTTAGCTGTTTTGATTGTGATTTCAGGACAGCTGCAGAACTTAACTTTTATTGGAGTTATGGTAGCTAATACAATATTAGGTATCATTCAGGAATTCAAGGTTAAGAAAACTATTGATAAGCTAAGTGTTGTGACTGTAGAGAAAGTAAAAACATTACGTGATGGGACTTTGATAGATGTTCCTGTAGAAGAACTTGTTATGGATGATATTATTTTCTTGCAGGCTGGTAATCAGATTGGCACAGACTGCCAGGTTGTAGAAAATCATGCATTAGAAATCAATGAATCTCTTTTGACTGGAGAATCAGTGCCTGTTAAAAAGAAGGAGAACGATGAAATCTATGCAGGAACCTTCGTTGTGGCAGGAAGTGGTTATGCAAAAGTAATTCGTGTAGGGAATGCGAACTATTCTACAAAGCTAGTGAACCAAGCTAAACATAAGAATCTTGCATCTAGTGAGATGAGAGATTCTATTGAGAAGATTATCAAGGTTATGAGTATTATTATTGTACCTGTAGGTATACTACTTTTTAGAGCACAATATAAAGCCATGCCGAATGATTTTAATACAGCCCTTGTTAAAACGGTAGGCGGTGTTATAGGCATGATCCCTGAAGGACTTGTCCTTCTTACTTCTTTTTCATGTATCAACGACCAATTAGCTAAAGAAAAAAGCAAATATATCCTACTAATTACAAAAAAATACTGTAATTAGTAGGA
>OIYQ01001075.1_pt1 | contig 10509 bp, 12 predicted proteins | sample 1588311 | NCBI WGS metagenome assembly OIYQ01 (sample SAMN03283244) | human gut metagenome | biome: human-associated habitat; material: feces | host: Homo sapiens | place: Peru | collected 2012
CCGCCTGTGACCGTTTGGCGGCGCTGTGGAGCACCACGCAGCCGCCGAAACCGGAAAACAAGACCACTGCCCGGCTGGGCCTTGCGGTGCTGGGCAGAATGATCCTTGGAAGGAGTTAACATGAGCTACGAAAAACAGAATTTTGTGGACGGCCAGACCTTGACGGCCGCCCAGCTGAACCACATGGAAGCAGGCATTGCAGCCGCCACAGGCATCAAGGGTGATAAGGGAGACACCGGTCCGGCGGGCGCAAAGGGAGAAAAAGGCGACCCGGGTGAGGGAATGAGTGAAACCGCGAAAGCGCTGCTGCTGGACCTGTTTGAAAATGCGGCCTACAAGACCAGCGATGCACAGGACACCCTGAACGCCTTGCGCGTGGAGTGGGGCGGCAGTGCGCAGGACATTCCGGTGCAGAGCGTGAGCCTGAGCAGCAGCGCCCTGACCCTGAACGAGGGCGAGAGCAAGACCCTGACGGCTACGGTGCTGCCCGCAAACGCCACCAGCCGGGTGGTGGTGTGGCGCGTTACGCCTGCCGGGTTTGCCACCGTATCAAACGGCGTGGTGACCGGCATCAAAGCGGGCAGTTGCACGGTGACCGCCACCGCAGGCGGCAAGAGCGCAAGCTGTACGGTGACGGTGGCAGAGGTGGAGACGGCGCAGCTGCTCTACGACCTGCCCAGTGAAACAGCACTGACCAAGGGCATGGATACCGGCGTAAAGCTGTTTGAACACGCGAGCACCGAATCCCCGCAGTACACCATTTTGCTGGACGCAAAGGCAAGCGACAGCTTTAACGATAAGGGATGGATCGTATTCCTGCACTGCATGACCGAGACCGGGGACAACCGAAATCTGCCGGGCATCAACATCAGCCTGAACCCCAACTATGGCACCACCGGCATTGCTTATTATAACCATGGTGCTGTAAACATATCGGATAGCATCGCGCATCTTAAAACACGCACTCGGTATGTAGTTCAGCTGGACGGTAAGAAGTATCGCGGCGGCAGCACCTACTGCACGCTGAGCGACTGGAGGGCAACCAGCACCAGGATTACGGATGTGCCGGAGAGCCTGCTGCTCGGCGGTGCTCCGGGTACAAGTGGCAGTGAGCTGACACGCTGCTGGGACGGCACGCTGTACCAGTGCAAGGTGTACAAGGGACTGCTGAGCGATACCAAGGTCAACAAATTCATTCAGGAGGGCACGGTATGATTTATGATGTACAGGGAACCCCCCTGAACGCTGCGGGTGGCAACGTGCTGTACGGGAAAAAATATGTGGCCTGCGGAGACAGCTTTACCGAAGGAAATGCTACCGGCTACACGGACGCAAACGGTAACACCGGCACAAACTCGGATTTTTACGACCAAAAGCTGAAGCTATGGAAAACATACCCGTGGTGGATCGCAAAGCGCAACGACATGACGCTGGTGAACGAGGCTGTGAGCGGCTCGGTGTTCACCAACATCACCGGGCGGCTTTCACCGTTTTCGGTGGAGCGGTACAAGGCCGTACCGAAGGATGCGGACTACATCACCTTAATGTTCGGCCTGAATGAGTGCGAGCCGGACACAGCACAGGGCTTTGACCCGACCGCCATCGTCGGCACAAAAACGGATACCACCAACGCAACGGTGTGGGGTGCGTACAATACTGTTTTTGAGCATTTCATGAAGAACATCCCCTACGCGAAGCTGGGCGTGATCCTCGCGGACGGATGGATGAGCGCAGCATACCGGACAACGGTAAAGGAAATTTGCGCCTACTGGGGCGTGCCGGTGCTGGACCTGAATGACGAGCAGCACCCGCTGCTGCTTACCGCACACGGCGCAGGCCGTGCAGATACCAGCGCTACGGCAAAGCAGCTGCGCAATGATGCCTTTAAGCTTGCCCTCTACAATGACCATCCTGGTCTGCGGGCGCATGAGTACCGCAGCACCATCATCGAGAACTGGATGCGGGGACTGTGACGCAGAAAGGAGGAAAGATGATCCGACAATATAGCCTTGCAAAGGACGGCAACCGCCGCCTTGCACCGGACTTTCAGGTGCGGGAGCTGCGCTGCCGGGACGGCACCGACACCGTTATGGTGGACGAAGCGCTGACTGTGGTGCTGCAGTGCATCCGGGAGCACTTTGGCAAGGCGGTGGTGATCACCAGCGCCTACCGTACCCCGGCGCACAACGCAGCTGTGGGTGGTGCCAAGAGCAGCCAGCACTTGCTGGGCCGTGCGGCAGACATCCGGGTGCAGGGCGTGAGCGTGGAGGACGTGGCCGCCTACACCGAAAGCCTGATGCCGGACTGGGGCGGCGTTGGACGCTATCACGTCAAAGTGGGCAGAGCCACCGGCTGGGTGCATGTGGATACCCGGACAAACAAAGCCCGGTGGAGGGGGTGAGCGCGATGACAAGCATCATCTCAGCCATCATCGCAGGCGCGGTGACCCTGATCGGCGTGCTGATCGCCAACGGCAAAAGTCAAGCGGTGACCGACACCAAGCTGGAAGAACTGACCCGGGAGGTGCGGGAGCATAACAACTTTGCCCGCCGCGTACCCATTTTAGAAGAACAGATGAAGGTGGCCAACCACCGCATCGCAGATTTAGAGAAAGAGAGGAACTGAACCTATGAACGATACCCATTACAAAATTTCTGCCGCCACGCTGGCGCGCACGGCTGCGCTGGCGCTGGCACTGACCAATCAGGTGTTGAGCGCCTGCGGCAAGCCTATGCTGCCCATCGAGAGCGCCACCGTGGAGCAGCTGGTGACCACCGGTCTGACCGTGACCGCCGCCCTTGTGGGCTGGTGGAAGAATAATTCCTTCACCCCGGAAGCCATCAAGGCAGACGGTTATCTGGAACAGCTGCGGGAGAAAAAGTAAGAGCCGCCTTTAAGCAATGCCGGAGCGTCTGCGGATGCTCCGGCATTGCGTTTTCACAGGGCTGAACTCCCTCAGTCAAAACCTGACGGTTTTGCCAGCTCCCTCTGGGAGGGAGCCAACCCTCTCAGTCACGGCTTACGCCGTGCCAGCTCCCCCGAAGGGGGAGCTTTTGGCATAGAGGTAAAGTTTCCGGCATAGCGCAAAGGCTCCCCCTTGGGGGAGCTGGCGCGTAGCGCCTGAAGGGGTTCTTTCTAAGTCTCCCAACAAAAAACTCCCCCGGCAGCTGCCGGAGGAGCATTCATTTTTCTATTCCAAACACGGATGCGCCGCCCTGACATGGAGCGCAGCCGGTTTTACTTCAGGAACTTTGCCACGGCGCGGGCGACGATGCCGCCCAGAATGCCGGACACCAGAAATTCGGCAACGCCCTGCACGCCAACCAGCAGCACTACGAACATGAAGGGGTTGGCAGCGCCCTTGACGGACACCAGATTCTGCACATAGTCGCAGCCGTAGAAGGCCAGCACGATGTAGCCCATGAAGAACAGGGTGTTCAGGGCGGGTGCGGTCATGGCGCTGAGGATGTAGCTCCAAGTGCGGGACTTGTCCAACTTCTGCAGAGCCTTGAAGATCAGGCCGCAGCACAGACCCATGAGCACACGCATGCCCACACACAGGATAAAGGTGTTCAGCGGGCTGACCTGGAACAGTGCGCCGGTCATGGCAGATGCGCCGGTGATGGCATCGTAGAAGCTCACAGCGCCGAACACGCCGCCCAGCAGGGCACCCACGGCGGGGCCCATGGTGATGGCACCCACGGCGATGGGCAGGGTGAGGAAGCTCATGTACAGCGGGCCCATGGGCACACTGCCCAGACCGACAAGCTTCATCACCAGTTCAATGGCCACCAGCAGGGCCACACGGGTCAGCGTCTTAGTATTGGTATTCTTCATAATTCAGTTTTCCTCCTGCTGCCGTTCCGCCCTTTTTGTCGGATACGGCGCAAACCTGCCCGCTCTGTGCGGGTTTAAGGTGAATATTCAAATCTTTGGAAGCGCGTAGTTGTCAGGGCGTGTTCCAGAGAAAAATGCTTTAGAACCGGTCACCGGGGAAGCGCACCCCGGCGCTGCGGCGCGCCACCGTGAGTACCCGGCTCACCGCGATGCTGGTGTCCAGCATCCGGGTGCACAGCTCCTGATCTCCGGTGGTCATGGCGCGGTAAAAGGCCTCGAACTCTGCCGCCTGCCGGGGACGGTCCCCGTTCAGGTTATAGTGCTCCTCCTTGCCCTCGTTGGGATGGAAGGTCACGCCGCCGCAGTAGTTCGGGGTGGATTTTTGCAAAATGTAGCCCTTTGTGCCCTGAATGATGCAGCGGGCAGGGGCTGCGCAGTCCTTGGCGGCAAGGCTTACCGCCTTGAAGCCGCTGTAATCCATCATCAGCACACCGCTGGTGTCGATGTTGCGTTCCATGTTGGCGGCATATACTGCCTTATTCGGCTCGCCGAACAGACCCACGATGTAGCTGACGTTGTACACGCCCAAGTCCATCAGTGCGCCGCCCGCGCACAGCGGGTCGAACACCGGCGGGGTCTGCCCGGCGCAAAAGGCGTCGTACCGGCTGGAATACTGGCTGAAGCTGCACTGTACCATGCGCACCGTGCCCACCCGGGGCAGCAGCTCCCGGAGCTTTGCGTAGTTGGGCTGGTACTGGGTGGTCATCGCCTCAAAGAGGAACAGCCGCTTGCGCTGTGCCAGCGCAGCCAGCTCCTCGGTCTCGGCGGCGGTCACCGCCATGGGTTTTTCCACAATGACGTGCTTGCCCGCTTCCATCGCCACCCGGGCGTAGCGGGCGTGCTGCAAATTAGGCACGGCGATATAGACCGCGTCCACCCATTGCAGCAGCTCAAAGTAATTGGTGGTGTGCTGCGGGATCTGATATTGCGCACACAGCTCTGCGGCCTTTACCGCCGAGCGCGGGGTGCTGCACACCGCCTGCACAGTAAACGGCGTGTGCTCCACAAGCCATGGCAAAAATTCCTGCACGATCTTACCCGTGCCAAGAATGCCCAGTTTCATAATGCTCTCCCTTATCCTCTTGTTCCCTCAGCCTACCAGCGCCTCCGGCTCGCGGCGGGTGCGGCGGTTGGGGTACGGGTGCTTTGCCCGGGGGCGTCCCTGCTGACCGTAGTGCCTGCCGCCGCCATGGCTGCGGCCGTGCTCCTGCGGGGCGTTCAGCTGGTACAGCAGTGCCAGCCCCTTCATCAGCAGCTCAGGGTCATAGGTCAGGGGGTGGCGGCACAGCGGGGTGACGTACTTGGCCAGCCCGCCGGTGACCACCAGCGTAGCCGGGCTGCCCAGCTCTTCCTCAATGCGCTGCACCATGCCGTCAATGAGCACGGCAGTGCCCAGCACCGAGCCGGACAGCATACAGCTTTCGGTATTGGTGCCGATGGCTTTTTTCGGGGAGCCCAGATGCACCTGCGGCAGCTGGGCGCAGCGCTCGCCCAGCGCGCGCAGCCCGGTGGAAAGACCGGGGCAGATCACGCCGCCCCGGAACACCCGGTCTTTGTCCACCACATTAAAGGTGGTGGCGGTGCCAAGGTCTACCGTGACGATCGGCAGCGGAAAGTTTGCCGCCGCATAGGCGGCATCCACCAGCCGGTCCTTGCCCACGGCGCGGGGCTCGTCCACCCCCATGGTCAGCCCGGTGCGGATGTCCGGCGAAACGATGACCGGCTTTTTGCCGGTGTAGTGACGGGCGCACTCAGCCAGTGCCCCGGTGATCTGGGGCACTACGCTGGTAAGCACCGCACCCTCAAAGCGCATGGGGCGCTCCGGGTGGCGGCGGTGCGCAAAAATTTTATCCATCTCGGCACGATATTCCGCAGCCGTGCGGGTGCGCACCGTGTCCATGCGCGCCACAAAGCATACACGTCCGTCCCGGATGCCCCCAAGGGCGACGGTGGTGTTGCCTATATCAATGGCTAAGATCATAATTCTGTTTTCCTTTTCAAAATAAAAGAAAAGAACCGGTTTGCTCTTTGTCAAGCGTATTTTACCGCATTTTTGCTCAGGATACAAGTTCCCGGCAAAGATTTTGTTGTGCTGGTGGAAGTTTTGCATTATACTAAGGTAAGATATGTGGAAAAGAACTGTTTTTCCGGGAGGTAAACGAACCATGGATCTGAACGGCAAGTGCGTCCTGCTGGGCGTGAGCGGCGGCATTGCCGCCTATAAGATGGCCAATGTGGCCAGCGCACTGCGCAAGCTGGGGGCCGATGTGGAGGTCATCATGACCCAAAACGCCACCCAGTTCATCACCCCTCTCACCTTTGAGACCCTGACCGGCCACAAGTGCATGGTGGACACCTTTGACCGGGATTTCAAGTTTGAGGTCACCCACATCTCGCTGGCAAAAAAGGCAGATGTGATTCTTGTAGCCCCCGCTACCGCCAACGTCATCGCCAAAATGGCGCACGGCATTGCGGACGATATGCTTACCACCGTGGTGCTGGCTGCAAAGTGCCCCAAGCTGGTAGCCCCCGCCATGAACACCGGGATGCTGGAAAACCCCATCACGCAGGATAACCTTGCCACGCTGGAGCGGTACGGCTTTACCGTCATCCCCTCGGAGAGCGGTGTGCTGGCCTGCAAGGACGTGGGCAGCGGACGTCTGCCCAAGGAGGAGGTGCTGATCGAGCACATCCTGCACACCATCGCCCGCCCGAAGGATCTGGCAGGGCTGCGCATCGCGGTGACCGCCGGTCCCACGCAGGAGGCGCTGGACCCGGTGCGCTACCTGACCAACCACTCCACCGGCAAGATGGGCTACGCCATCGCCCGGGCCGCCGCTATGCGCGGCGCCGAGGTCACGCTCATCCACGGCGAGACCGCCCTTCCGCCGGTCAAGTTCACCACCGACGTGCCCGTGACCACCGCACAGCAGATGTACGAGGCTGTCACCAGCCGGTTTGAGGACACCGATGTGCTCATCATGGCCGCCGCCGTGGCCGACTACCGCCCCGCCAGCGTCGCCGCCGACAAGATCAAGAAAAAGGACGGCGACATGTCCATTCCGCTGGAGCGCACCCCGGACATTCTGGGCACCATCGGCCCGCAGAAGACCCGCCAGTTCCTGTGCGGTTTTTCCATGGAGACGAAGGATCTTGTGGAAAACTCTTCCGCCAAACTGAAAAAGAAGAATCTGGACATGGTGGTGGCCAACAACCTCAAGGTGGCCGGAGCCGGTTTCGGCGTGGACACCAATGTGGTCACCTTTATCACCCCGGACGGCACCCGGGAGCTGCCCCTGATGAGCAAATCCGACGTGGCCGACGCCATTCTGGATGAGATTTTAAAGCGGCGTTCTGAATAACAGCCGGATAACAGCAAAGGCTGCTGCACAGCATTTTGTGCAGCAGCCTTTTTCTGTTTCCGGCTCATGCCGGCGGTTCGGTTTTACTGGATGAGGCCTTTCTGTTTCGCCTGCTCCCACGTGGTGCAGACGCGCAGTCTGGATACGCGGGCATAAGGCCGGAACAGCTGTTTTCCTTCCACGTGATCCACGTTCAGGATCTCCTGTTCCACAGCCCAGCTTGCAGCCTTGTTCTGGTAGACGTCTTCATCCTCCATATCACTGTAAACCACAACAGCTTCAGGTTCCGGTTTTCCAGCCTTTTCCCAGAGCAGCTTTGCCAGTTCAATGCGGTCGGTGGGCATCGGAGCGCCCTGCATGCTCACCGCACGGTAGATACCGGTGCCGGCTTCGTAGGCGCCCCATGCAAGTGCGCCGCCTGCCAGAACGGCACCGACGATGCCGCAGCCGTCGCCGCTGCCGCCTTCGCCCGGGTCGATGATGTCTGTCTGATACACAGCCGTTACCTTCACATTGTAGTCCGGCATGGTAAAGGCAGCTGTCGTCTCATCGTCCTTCGAAGGGTTCAGAAGGCCGGTCACCACGGAGCCGTCCTCCCGCTGCACCGTCCAGCCCATAAAGGTGCCGTTGCCGGGCTGAACTGCCGTCACCGTCACCGGGGTGTCGACGGGCACGACCGTTATGCTGTCGAGGGTCTGTTCGCCTGCGCCGAGATCTGCCGTTGCAACAGCGTCTTCGGCGGTGACAATGCAGCCGTCGGCCGGGGCAAGATAGCGGAACTCCGCGCCGTCGGTCGCCTTCTTGCAGCCGATCACATAGCCTTCATTCTGGCTGATCAGGATCAGATTTTTCTGGTAAGGAGAGTCCTCGTTGCCCGTTGTGATCTGACGGCCCTGCGCGGGGTCCTCCACCCGGATCTTTGCCGTACCGGTAAAGCTTTTTTTGATGTTGATCTGCTGGTCTTTGCCCAGACTGATATCGTCGGTATTATTCTCAAAAGTCACAGCCTTCAGCGTGATCTCCGAATCGCCTGCATCGGTGATGCGGACACCGGTCGCACTGTTGCGGATGGTACCGCCGTTCAGTTGTGTGTCGCCGCTCTCGCCCGAAATATCAATGGCGGTGCCGTTCGGTGCTTCCACCGTGCCGCCATTCAAGCGCAATCCGCCGCGGTTTCTGATGGTGATCTCAGAATCTGAGGTAAAGTTACCGCCGTTGATCCTCAGCTGTCCCCAGTTGTTGTCAATGCAGCTGGCACCGGTGGCTATAAAAGTGCCGTCCTTAATTATAAATAGACCCGCATCATTTTTTATGCAATTGTAGTTCTGTCCTGATGTGTAGTTACCGCCATCAACTGTCATCGTGGCAGAATTTCCGTTTGTAATGGCTCCTTCTGTTGAAGCAATCTTTACATTATTTAACGTCATTGTGGCAGAGTTATTGACAGCCGCATATTTATTGCCAGACACGCCCGTGTGATGGAACTGACTATCCATCACATGAACGTTGGCTGCACTGGTCAACGCACTGGCTTCTTCTGCCCGCCTCCAGTCTTATAAATACCGCCATCTACGGTCACGTCTGCTGGAGTATAGGTATACAGAAAATGACGTTTTCCACAGTCCACCGTAAAACCGTCATTGTTAATCTCTAGTTTTCCAGATCCCTGTGCTGACACAAATGGATCACCACCTGTAACAGTCACATTTCCGGTAATGTTTATGGTTACCGGTTCACTGGAAGTAACTTTAATGCTACCTGTATAGGTGTCTCCCTTTACTTCATAAATGCCGCCTTTGGTAATGGTCATACCCGTTGTCGGGATCACGGTAACAGTTTCCGCCTGCCCGCTTACGCTGCTTTCAGACTCCGTACCCCCCCCCGTTGCAAATGCACTCACCGGAAGAACAGATGCCATCATGCACGCCGCAAGCGCTGCACTGATGAGCCGTGCACCAAGTTTTTTCATGGTTCAATTCCTCTCTATTTCGTTATTTTTTCTGCCGGACGGCAGATTTACAACTAAAGTATAGCATCTCTGCCATAAAACGCAATGTGCAGCCGACACCGGATATCGGCAAAATTTTCTCCTGTTTTTCAGCAGAATGCCAAAAAAACACCGGCTGTGCAGCCGTTCAGGCCTGCAAAACCGGTGCTTTCGGGGGTGGGGGTATTTTTGAAGGCACTCTGTGCCGGGTTACTTTTCCTTCCGTGCAAACACGATGCCGATGGTGCCCGGGCCGGAGTAGCCGCCGATGGTGGTGCCGATGTCGGTCTCATAGCACTCGGCAAAGCTGCCGTATTTCTTCAGGCCGGCTTTCACGGCGTCCATGCAGCCGGGCTTCGGCTGGCAGGAAGAGATGAACACCAGTCCGTCCTCGATATCGTCCCGTCCGGCCAGACGGTCGGTGATGTACTTGCCCACGCAGATGGGCAGGCTGCCGCGGTACTTCTTGACCACTTTCAGCTCGCCGTCGATCACTTCCAGCGCCGGTTTGATGCCCAGCAGGTTGGCGCCGAAGGCCAGCACGCCGGAGCAGCGGCCGCTTTTAGCCATAAAGTCCAGCCGGTCCAGCACAAAGCTCAGTTCCACCCGCTTTGCAAGGCTCTGCAGACGCATCTGGATACTGCGGGGCGGCAGGCCGCTTGCCGCCCACATGGCGGCGCGCAGCACGAGATATCCCTGCCCGGTGCAGATGTTCTGACTGTCCACCACGTAGACGTTTTCAAATTCGTCCGCCGCCAGCCTTGCGTTCTGGTAGCAGGACGAAAGCTTGCTGCTGACCGAAATATGGATGACCGCATCGTATTCCTTCGCGTAATTTGCAAAGAAATCGGTGTATTCCACCAGATTTGCCGCCGCCGATTTGGGCATTTTGCCGCCTGCATTCACATAGGCGAACACATCCGCCGGGCGGACGGTGACACCGTCCAGATAGCTTTCTTCCCCCATCAGGATGTGCATGGGCATCAGAGTGATGTCCCATTTGCGCAAAAGTTCTTCGGACAGGTCGCAGGTGCTGTCCGCAGTGATCTTGATCTTCACGTTGCTTCTCCTTTTTCATAAACCTCTTGCCGGCCCGCGGCCCGCACACAGAAACATTTCCCTCTTATTTTATCACAAATCGCTCAAATTTGTGAAGTATTCTTTTTTCACAAATGTAAATCTTTTATGAAGGCGCCGGGCGGCCCGGTTTTCTTGTACACATATCACAAAATCGCAAAAGGATTTATGGTTCTTTCCGAAAAT
>OIYQ01001078.1_pt1 | contig 10496 bp, 10 predicted proteins | sample 1588311 | NCBI WGS metagenome assembly OIYQ01 (sample SAMN03283244) | human gut metagenome | biome: human-associated habitat; material: feces | host: Homo sapiens | place: Peru | collected 2012
TCCGGCCGGACGACCGTTTTTGTGGACCCCATCCACGAATCCATGGATGCGCTGAGCGTGATCTATTCCCTGCTCAAGAGCCATGAGGTCATCGACCTGCTCATCATCATGCTGGGCACCAACGATGTCAAGGAGCGCTTCAACGCCAACGCCGCCTGCATCGCAGCCGGCATGGAGCGGCTGATCCTCAAGGCCAAGAGCGTGGATTGCTGGGGCGGCAAAACGCCCAACATTCTGGTGGTGGCACCGCCGCCCATCGGGGCCGGGTTCCATGATGCCGTCATGGGCGCAGGCTGCGTGGAGAAATCTGCCGGTGTGGCGGAACAGTTCCGCATCATCGCCGAGCGCCAGGGCGTGCACTTTCTCGACGCAAAGGACTGCGAATTCAACCGGGTGGACTTCATGCATCTGACCCGCAACGGCCATGCACAGCTGGCAGAAATGCTGGCAAAGGCTGTGCCGGAGCTGGTCTGATCTGAAATTGCTTCTTCTGCAGAGCCGGGAAATTCCCGGCTCTGCTTTTTTTGATTTTCTCTTGTAAAATGCGCTCGGACCGGCTATACTCTCAGCAGAAACCCCGCGGCCTTTCCCGGGCCGTCTGCATCCAGAAAGGAAAACTCATGACCGAACAATTCAAAGCTCCTGCAACGCCCGCTGAGCGGGTGAGAGACGAACTCCTCGGTGCGCTTGTCGGCCTTGCCCGCGCCACCACCAGCGAACCGAAAACCGACGACACCGATGAGGTGCTCAACGCCGGTCTGCGCCTGCTGGCGCAGCCGGATGTTCCGGAAGAAAAGCTGCAGCGGATGCTCAGCATCGTCCATACTGAAAAGCACCGTGTTGCCCCCAACTGCGCCGCCTGCGCCATGCCCTGCGGCAACACGAACGATTACGACCTTGCACGGCTGTGGAATGCGCCGCAGGACGTCCGTGCCCTCAAGCTGCGGATGCTTGCCGCCGCCATCCGGCTGGCGCAGCAGCGCCCCGCCGGCGACAAACAGACCGCCGTTTACCGGGTATTGTTCACCCTTGCCGAAGACTGGGACGAAGCGCTTCTCCTGCCGGCAGCGCAGCAGGCCGAAGAGCTTTGCGGCAGGTAAATCCCACCCGCGGAAGGCCGGGATTTTCTTTTGGGGTTTGTTCCGGTGCAGCCTGTATTTTGCGCCCGGATATTCCTGTTTTTGCCGTATATGCCGTCAAAAGAATGCCTTTTTCGCCCCGGCAGCGCGTTTCTTCTGTTTATCCTTCAATTTATGACCAGCTTCCGAAAGTTTTTTCGAAAAAAGTCTTTACAAATGTTTTGCAAAAAACTATTATATACTTAATCGGACTTTTGTGGAGCCGTTTTGTGCATCATGCGTTGCACAGCATTGATTTTGAAGGAGGGTTTGAACCATGCCCGAAAAGAAAAAGACCGCTGCGGCAGCTCCCGCCGCGGAGGCCCCCGCAGCTGCTTCCGCAGAGACCAAGACCCGCAAATCAGCCAAAGCTCCCGCCCGCCGCGGACGTCCCCCGCTGGCCCCGGAACTCTATGTTGAATTTGGCAGCAGGCAGTATAATATAACCGATATCATTGACCGCGCCAAAGCAGACTACCGCCTCACCCACAAGGTCGGTGTGCAGTCCTGCAAAGTCTACGTCAAGCCGGAAGAAGAAGCCGCTTATTATGTGATCAACAAAGTATCCGGTAAGCTTGAGCTGTAATCATCCTGTCAATTTTTCTGTGCCGGTCCGGCGCAGACAGTCCGTTTCTACACAGGCTCCATTTTATGAGTAAAAGGCCCTCTCCGCAGAAGGATCTCTGCAGAGAGGGCCTTTCCTGTTTCTTTTCGTGGTTTCAGCTCCAGCCTTCCAGCCACTTCTTCCAGAACGGCCGGTGCAGAAGGTTCGGGTCCGGATCCGGGATCTCGAACACATACCGCTCGGTGGCATTGATGACAGTGGTCTTGCCGCGGGTGCATACCCGGGGCAGTTTTGCATCGTAATTCAGATGCACATGGCCGTGGACGAACCACTGCGGCTGGTATTCGTCCATCAATTCATTGAAGCATTCAAAGCCCTTGTGGGCGTGGTCGGTGTTATCGTTCAGCCCCGCCGCCGGGGAGTGGGTCAGCAGCAGATCGATGCCGCCTGCCTGATGTGCTTTGCTCCGCAGTTTGCGTACACGCCGGCGCATTTCTTTTTCGGTATACTGATAGCTGTCTTCCTTCATGTTGTACCGGATGCTGCCGCCCAGACCCATGATACGCAGGCCCTTCCATACATATACGTCATCATCCACACAGATGCATCCGCCCGGTTCGTTGCAGCGGTAGCTTCCGTCGTGGTTGCCGTGGACGTACAGGATCGGGGCAGCCGTAAAATTCGTGAGATATTCCAGATACTTCTGGGGCAGGTCTCCGCAGGAAAGGATCAGGTCGATCCCCTCCAGATGTTCCCGGGTGCCGTAGTCCCACAATGCTTTGGAGGGGACATCCGAAATTGCAAGAATTTTCACGTCAGGTTCGCTCCGTTCTCCCGGCCGAAGCCGGTGTTATTTCGTGAGGCCTTTCAGGTTGTTCAGACCGTTGATCGCCATCAGGGTGTGGGTCTTGACATCCAGCTCATCGTAATGGGGCAAAGCGCCTTCCACGCATTCGTCCAGCCAATCCATCTCCATCAGCTCCTTGGGGCTGTAGGCCGCTGCTGCCGGAGAATGCAGCTCGTGGCCCTGCGCATAGACGTCCTCCGGAAAGATCCGCAGATCATCCTCGCTGAGCAGCTTTTCCATCAGGTCCAGCAGCTGCAGTGTTCCCGCCGGGAGCGAAGCATCGTATACGATCTCCTCCGCGCCGCTGCGCATGCCCCACCAGTAGTTTACCGCCCGTGCACCGGAAGCACTGCTGTCCCATGCGCCGTCAAAAATAGAACGGATGATCTCCACATAAAAGGTATCCCACCGCCATGCGGGCAGGCCCAGAGGCTTCAGGGTTCCGTCCGGCAGGCGGCGGCACAGTCCGTAGTCGCGGTGAGTGCCGGCCGGTTCGCGGTTGTCGCGGGCGTAGAAGATATCCACATCCGGCCGGTCGGAGAAGTCCAGCGGATGGGCCGGGTCGGGCAGGCAGGCCCAGCGCAGAACGATCTTCGCATCCGGGCGCACCGTCCGCAGACCCTGCGCAAAGGCGTTCACCGCCGCAGGGATGCCGTAGACGGGGTTTGCCGCCACATAGCCCACCCGCTCGGTCTTTGCCAGCACACCGGCCAGAATGCCCAGCAGATAGGTCACCTCATAGGTTCGGGGATAATAGGTGCGCACCAGCGGGTGCGGCGCATTCAGCGAACAGTTCAGGATGCGGGTGCGCGGGTGCTGCGCCGCCACCTTCAGGCAGGCGGTGTGCATCCGGGCGCTTGTGGTAAACACCACATCGGCATTGTCGTGCGCCACCTCTTCCAGTACCTGCTCGGCGTCCACTTCCGGTTCAATGTTCTCCCGGCAGGTAATGAATACCCGGTCCGGGAACGCCTTTGCCAGTGCTTCACGTCCGCGGTCATGGGCGCGCACCCATGCGCTGTTCTGCGCGTTGTGTTCGTGCAGGAACACCACCCGCAGTTCACTGGGCTTTGTAAAGATATTCAGTTTGGAAAGCAGCGGTTCGCCCGGCCCCTGCTTCGGCTCCAGCGAAAGCTCCACGGCCTGCGGCTCGGTCAGCACCTTGACCTCGTTCCAGAGCTTTTCCAGATTTGTTTTTACCTGGCTTGGCGTTGCGTCGCAGGCGTCCGAGTACCGGTAGACCGACAGATATACCAGCAGCGCATCCCCTGCCGTCAGGCCCAGCTTTTCGCCGCCCATGGCGGTGAACTGCTGGTTGAACATCGTATAGAAGGACGCAAAATTCAGCCGGTCATCATCGCTCCAGCTCTCGCCCGAAGCCTTGCACACCAGCGTCTGCAGCTTTGCATAGCTGCCCAGCTTGGAAAAATGGACATAATTGACCTTGGAGAGCTTATAGAAGTCCAGAAACTCATAATAGAGCCGGTTTTCCAGGCTGTCGTTGCGCTCCGGGATGAGCCGGGTAACTGTTCCCGCGATCTTGACCGCTTCGTAATACTTGAGCACCGAGACGCGCTTGTTGCCCTCCTGCACATAGAACTTGTTCAGGAACTCATACGCAATGATGGGCGTGTGGATGCCCTCTTCCAGATGAGCGTCGCACAGGTTGGACCACTTGGCCGCAAACTCGGTGTCCGGCTCCAGCAGCGGCATAAAGTTGGGCGCAAAGGCCGTGTGCCGCCCGCTGGTCTTGGTGCCGACGATGCTCTCTGCCGGGATCTCCACCAGTCCAAGCGGCTCCTGCGCCACAATGTTGACATTGACGAGGATATCGTCCAGCACCGCCAGATACGGCGGCTGTCCGCGTGCCACACAGGCACGGTAAGCGCGCTGTCCCGCCTTCAGAGCGCTCTTGTAATCTTCCAGCATAACGACTCCTTTTTCCGTAAGACCCAATGCAGGGCAAGGCCCTGCTGCATCGTACAGTTCAGTATACCATGAATTTCAGCCTTTTGGGAAGTTTTTCACAGAAAAAGAGTTGATTTATCCGTAAAATTCAGGTACGATAGAAACAACAAACTGATGAACGGAGCCATAGACCATGCAGACCGAATCGCTGCCCCTTCTGGAAGCCGGAGAATACCCCGGCGGCACCTGGTATTACGAGCCTCATACTTACCAGCCTTACCGTTTTGTGCTGGGGCGTGTGGGCCGGCACCCGCTGGTGTGCATCGGCATCAACCCCAGCACCGCCCAGCCCGGCGCGCTGGACCCAACCCTCAAGAGCGTGGAGCGCCTTGCCGCCGCCAACGGCTTTGACAGCTGGATCATGTTCAACGTCTACCCTCAGCGCGCCACAAACCCTAACGATATGGACCTCATCCCGGACCGCGCCCTCTGCAACGAGAACCTCCGCTGGCTGAAAGCAGTCCTTGCCGAGACCGAACCCACCATGTGGGCTGCCTGGGGCACCCTGATCGAAAAGCGGGATTATCTGCCCGGCCTGATGCGGGAGATGGTGGCCCTGACGCGGGAGTGGAACATCCCGTGGGTCACCTTCGGCAAGCGCAGCAAAAAAGGCCATCCGCATCACCCGCTTTACCTGCGCAAGGACTCCACCCCGGAGCCGTTCGATGTGGAAAACTATCTGGACACCTGTTTCTGAATCTGATGTAAAAAAGCGGAGGGATCTTTTTGACCGCTGAATCCTATCAACCTCTGCGCAGCTGGCTGGATGCCCACCCCGCCGCAAAACGGTGCGCGGTGGCGCTGGACCGCTGGCTGCCGCTTGTGCCGTTTCTCTGTTACCCGGTGCTGCTGGTCCTGCTCAATGTGCGTTTCTTCCGTCTGTTCCTTGTGAGCCAAAGCACAGCGCTGGATTTTTCCATGGAGATCGTCCGTGCGATCTTTGTGCCGGGGCTTACCTTCTGGGGCGGCACTCTTCTGCGGGACCGGCTCAACCGTCCCCGTCCCTACGAGCAGCCCGGCTTTGAGCCGCTGGTACACAAAGAGACCCGGGGGCATTCCTTCCCTTCCCGCCACGCACTGAGCGCCGCCGTACTGGCCATGGTGTGGATGTATTTTTACCCCGCAGCCGGCTGGGTGATGGTGGGCATCACAGCGCTGATCTGCGCCGGGCGCGTCCTGACCGGCGTCCACCATGTGCGGGACGTCGTTTTCGGCGCCGCGCTGGGGTTTGCGCTGGGCGCCGCCGGAATGTGGCTGCTGTAAGCAGACGTACCTTCGCTGTTTTCAGATCTCTGCAAAAAAAGTCAAAGAAATTTCGATTTTTTTCTTGACAGAGCCGGAACCTTATGGTATTATACTTCTCGCAGCGTGTTCCGACACACGGCTGCCGCCATAAAGGAACCCAATGGGATAACAACGTGCGCCCGTAGCTCAGGTGGATAGAGCAACTGCCTTCTAAGCAGTGGGCCGGGGGTTCGAGTCCCTTCGGGCGCATCTATGTGGTGCCCATAGCGTAGTCGGTTAACGCGCCAGATTGTGGATCTGGAGACCGTGGGTTCGAGTCCCACTGGGCACCCCACCAAAAAATCCGCTGATGCTTTGCATCGGCGGATTTTTTATTTGGCGGGGTGCCCAGTGGGACTCGAACAAGGCGGCTCTGGCGCATCAGCGGCAGAGCAACCAACAGCCCAGTGGGCTGTTGGTTAGCCTGCGGGTTCCAATCAGTAGGAATGTCTACCAAGACAAATGCTGTGCTGATGCTTTGCATCGGCGGATTTTTTATTTGGCGGGGTGCCCAGTGAGACTCTGCCCCCGCGCCAATATTTTCTGCTAAAAAAAGCATGTGCAGGCCCTTTGGAAAACTGTGGTTTCCCGGGGTCTGCACATGCTTTTTTGTTCAGCGCTTTTTCTTTATTGCAGTCAGCGCTTCATCTGCTGCAGGATCTGCGCGATCTCTGCACTGGAATAGCCATCCCTGCGCAGCGCACTGCTGATGCTGGCATCGTTTTTGCCCTGACTGCGCATCAGCATCGCCATGTAGGGCACCGTCACGTTCCGAGAAGTGTCGCTGCCCAGACGGGTGGCGCTGCTTGTGCTGCGGTTGGCCGTACCGGAAGAGCTGCCGCTGCCCGCGCTGCCGGAAGCCGCCGTGCCGGATGCCGCACTGCCCGCCCGGCTGGCCTTCTGGGCCGCATTGTTCTTTTTCAGGTTCCACTCGCCCATTGCAATGTTCAGCTTCTGGCTGGTGATGTCGTTGTTGAACTTCTGCTGATTGAGCTTGTCCTGATATTCCCGCTCGCTGGACTCATTTTCATAGAGCTGCTGCTTCAGGCTGTCCCGATACTGCCGCTCCTGCAACTGCTGGTTCCACTGGGCGTCGGCACGGTCTGCCTCGTACTGGCGGTTGCCGGAATAGATGTTGTAGCCGGTGTTCAGCAGTCCGCTGACCATGGAACCCAGACCTGTGGTGCCGCTGAGGGCGATCTGCACCGCATCGCCCAGTACGCCCAGTACAGTCACCACATTGTTGAACGCCTGCTGGCGCCGTGCTGCCTGCTGCTGTTCCTGTGCGCTGTAGTAGTCGTGCAGCGTGCCCAGCTGGTTCAGGTAGTCCTGATACTGTCCGTAGTCCTGCGCATATGCATTGTTGTAGGCTTCGCCCTTCTGCTGCAGCTGGTTGTAGTAATCCGACAGCCGGTCGTTGTACAGCTGCTGCGCATCCTGCTCACTGCTGTTCAGCTGGTCCAGCTGGCTCACCAGCTCGTTGCCGCCGCTGGTATAGGTGTCCAGCGCCAGACTGTACAGCGTAGGGATGGCACTGCTCAGCGCGCCGATCTGCTGCTGGTATGCCTGCTGCGCCACACTTGCGGCATAGCTGGAGCCGTAGCCTCCGGTCAGTGCTGCCGCCTGTGCCGCAGCATCCGCACTGGCGTTGTGGGCGTTCTGCAGATAGTTCTGCTCGTACTGACGGTAGAGCGGGTCTTTGGTGTAGCTGTACTGGAAGCTCCCGCGCTGCAGCAGCTGGCCCAGAAGCTGGTCGATCTTGTCCTGATAGCGGCTCTCGTAGTCGTCGGGGCGGTTCGTCTGCCATTCCTTCAGGGCATTCTCTGCACTCGTCACCGTCTGGCTGGGCTTATAGTTGGCATTTGCCAGTGCATTTTCCACCTCCGAGCGGCTGCCCAGTCCCGCAGCCGAATAACCGCTCTGCGCCGCCGACAGACCATTTTCCTCCGTCTGTGCCTGCACCGCAGCAAGCGCTTCGTCCTGTTTCTTTTTGTTTGCCATAAAAACTCCTTTTCTTACAGATCCTGCAGTCTGGTACGCAGTTCCTCTGACATGTTTTCGGTATCCAGATTGCTCAGCACATATTGCAGCTGTTCCTGCAGCTGGTACAGGTAGCTGCGCAGTGCGCGGGCGTCCTCCGGGTCCATGTTCTCACTGAGCTTGGGCAGACCGATCTTATTGATGCCCATTACGCTTGCCATTTTTCACACCTCCCCGCCTGTAATGCCGCCTTTGGCAGCGGCCACTGTTTTTGCAATGCTGCGCAGGGTGATCTGTCCCCTGCCCTTCAGGCGCAGCCGCAACGTACCGTGCCGCCGGGGAACGAACGGCATATCGTAGCTCCGGCGCACATTCTGCGCAGCCAGCTCCGCCACCGTTTCCCAGGGGCCTCCGTCATAGCTTGCCGCCACCGTCACCGTGCTGCCGCATTCGGCATCCAGCCGCAGCGTCAGCCGGGAAAGATACCGGTCCTCTGCACCGTCCAGACCAATGTCTCCCGTGACCAGTTCAAAGTTCAGCTTTTCCTCCACGCCGTCCGTACTCTGCCAGTCGGTCTCGCGGCTGGGGTCTGCGGCCCACAGGGCCTGACCGTCCCACAGGTAAAGCTGTCCGCCGGTGCTGGTCATTTCGTAGGAACAGACATCCTCCTCGCTCCAGAGCGCACGTTCCGTATCATAGACCAGCAGCCTTGCCACGCCTTCCCCCGCTGCCGCGCGGGCAATGTGCAGGTAATACCGGCCATCCAGCGCGCCGCCCACTGCGCTCTGTACATTGGAAAGGCGTCCCGAATCCAGCACACCGGACACCTTGGTGGGGATGCTGCCGTCCCATGCCATCACGCCGTCCGGCGAAAGATAATACAGCGTCTCATTCAGCACGCACAGGCTGCGGGCCGCATTTTTAGCCACGCCCCTGCAGCGCAGGGATGTGAGCTGAAAGTCCGAGGGCTTGGAGCCGTAGAGCTTGTGCAGGGTGTTCTCCTTAAAAAACAGCGCATAACCCATGCAGGTGGCCGCTCCGGTAAACGCTCCATCGCTGCCCACCGTGACGGCATAGCTGTCCGCTGCGATGCCCCGGTAGGAGAACCAGTTGGTGGGGTCGCCCAGTTTACAGGCATAGATCACGTTTTCCTTGCTGCTGCAGCCCCACACCCGGTTGTCGCACTCGGTGATGTAATCCAGATCCGGCACGCGGCGTTCCATCCGCACCGGCGTGCTCACCGCAAAGCTGCGGGTCTCTTTGCCGTCCAGACTGGTCCACCGGGCACTGTCCGCGCCCTGCACCAGTGTGCCGTAAAAGCATTCACCCTTCGGTGTCACCTTCACCCGCAGGCCGTTTTCCAGCAGATCATACACCACCAGATCGCCGTTCAGTTCTTCCCACATCCCTGCCTGCTGCGCCGCCGTGCCCGACACCGTCACGGTGTCCCACTGGGCAAACAGCTTCTGTGCGCCTGCTGCCGTGATGCGGCAATAGTCCAGCGGCACTGCCGTCCAGTTGCCGGAGGATGTGCTGTACACCTCCAGCGTGCCGGTGCTGCTCCACGGGTGCTCCTCATCCTCCACCTTTAAAAACAGCTGCCCGTCTGCGGGCTTTTCCGGTTCCTCCCTGCCATAGCTGTCTGGCTGATAGGTCTTGCCCGCAGCATCACAGGGCGTAAACTGCACGCTCTGGTCCTCTGCCTTCCATGCTGCGCCCAGCGCAGAAACGCTGCCGTCTGCCGTATCAAAGGCCAGCTTGTCCGGAAAGATCAGGATCTTTGTGCCGATGCCTACCAGCGCCTTGCGGCTGTCGGATACTGCATTCGTGCAGCTCACCGTGTCGGCCCCGGCATCGTCCGGGGTATAAATGATATCCTTCCCGCAGATGGTCAGCAGACCGTTCAGGTGGTACATGCCGTTCAGGCCGGTCAGTGCGTGCAGCTTCCGGCGGGGCTTGCGGGTGCTCAGGGCGGGAAAATCCCTTGCCGAAAAATTCACACCCGCGCTGTACTCTGCTTCCGAGCAGGCGTAGGTCTCGTTCAGCCCGCCGAACACCCGCACAAGGCTGCGGCTGTTTGCAAGCTTTGTCCGGTTTGCAAGGACCATATCCACCACCTCCTTACCAGCGCCACTGAACGGGTGTCAGCGGCGGATAGGTGCAGAATGCTGTTGTACTGCGCCTGTTCCCCGGCATAGCGGTCGGTCTCCCCAAGAGCCGCATCGGTCATGGCACACAGATAGTGGGGATACATTGCGTCAAAGGGTGCCGGGGCCAGCAGGACATCTTCATCCTGCAGGCTGTCATCCCATGCAAGGTCTGCGCCCACATCGTCGTAGGCATCCGTGATGCTGTGTTTGAAAAAGCGTTCCCGCAGCATGGCATCTGCCTCCCGCAGCCACGCCTGCCGGGTGGCCAGTGCAATGCGGCTGCCCGGGCGCAGCTCTTCGGCGCGTTCCAGCGCCTGTCCTACAGTCATAGATCTCACTCCTTTTCTGAAAAAGCCCGGCCGGGCAGCTGCTCCCAGCCAGGCTTCCTTTCTTCAGATTACTGTGCGGCGTTTTCCGCTGCCGCGATGCGGGCGGCGGTCAGCTCGTCCTGCATCTGGCTGTGCTCCAGCACCTCGGCCACCTCGGGCGGCACTTCCACCTCCACGCCCCGGCGGATCTTATAGTTCACACCGTTGACGCTGACGAACAGGTCGCCCTTGTAGCGGCTGTTGTCCTTGAACAGC
>OIYQ01001080.1_pt1 | contig 10492 bp, 9 predicted proteins | sample 1588311 | NCBI WGS metagenome assembly OIYQ01 (sample SAMN03283244) | human gut metagenome | biome: human-associated habitat; material: feces | host: Homo sapiens | place: Peru | collected 2012
AATCCAAATTGCTGCGAATTACTGCGGGAGGATGGGACAATATCAATTTGGGAAGGCGTTTGCTAAGCGCTTGTTCACAATACAACTGATAAACTCCTGTATCTCATATCGCAATCCATACCCATCCCACTTATAAAAGTATTTTTTATTCTCGTTCTGGTCTTCATAGCGAAGCTCGAAATAATCAGTTTTCCACCATGGAGCAGGAACATAAGCATACCCCTTGGTCCCCGAAATGACAAGATTCCCCTCAGTCTTCACTCCCAAGCCTACCTTGAAAGAAGCCGTTGCTGTAGGATAATAAAAAATGCCATGAGTAAAGGTGTCAACTCCATTCTCCATTCGGGAGTAGAACTGCAAAGTGTTGTGTTGGATGCCAAGCAACTTTATTATTGGCAAAAGAGGATAGCTGCCTTCCTCGAACATGGAGCCACCAGCTTGATTAGGATCAAACTCACGACCTTCCCTGTCCAACAGCTGAGAAAGAGAGGCTTCCACATTGACCACGTCACCTATCAGACCTGACTTGATAATCACCATCAGATGATTGAAAGCTGGACAATGAGCTGTCTTGTTGGCTTCCATCAAAATCAATCCTTTTTGTTCTGCAAGTTCATACAACTCCTTGGCTTGCTCTCCTTTCAAGACCATGGGAGTCTCGCAAAGCACATGCTTGCCTGCCAACAATGATTGTTTGATACAGTCATAATGACTCAGATGAGGGGTTGCAACATATACTGCGTCGATGCTATCATAAAACTTGCCAAGTTGACTAAAGGCGGCCACTTGTTGGTGACGGCAAGAATATTCCTGCGCTCGTTCAAAACGAACATCAAAGGCAGCGGTTATTTCCACGCCACTCACCACCTTGGCTTCCGACGGCAGTCTATCTGCCACCCTACCACATCCGATGACACCAACCTTCACCACATCTTGCGTTTCATTGCGTAGCATCGTAGAAGAGATTCCTTCAGTCCTCGGTAGATAAACGACCTCACAATATTCCTTGAGATAGTCAAACTTACCTTCCCAGTCAGAGCCTATGGCAAACACATCCACATCATATTTCTGTATGTCATCTATCTTTTGCCCCACGTAGTCTTCTATGATAACCTTGTCTGCAAAGCCAGTTGCTTTCACCGCATCGACTCGTTCCAAGACATTGTTGCGAACATTCAGCTTGCCCCTATCCCTATCAAAGCTATCATTCGTGACACCAACGATTAGGTAATCCCCTAATTCTTTGGCACGTCTCAAAAGATTGATATGCCCTTGATGAAGCAAGTCGTAGGTTCCGTATGTTATTACCTTCTTCATAGCTTTATTTTAGTATTGATTGATAAACATCTATGTATTTTCGTGCAGTAATACTCACATCATAGTGTTCGCATACATATTGGTAAGCCTCCACCACCTGTGCGTCATTTCTTCCATACTCTATGAAAGACTTCAACTTTACCGCACAATCCGCAGCACTCTCATTTTGGAAATTCAAACCTAAACGTCCACCATCAATTATTTCGAGTGGTCCCTCGATATTGCTCACCAAAACTGGTACTTTTGCTGCTATAGCCTCTGCCACCGTCAACCCGAATCCCTCATATCGTGAAGGTTGAATGAAGAGGTCATAACGGCACAGATTTTCATATATCCAAGTCTGCTCTTTTAATCCTTCAAAAATGACATGATTATCAAGATGTAATTCATGCGTCATTTTAATCAGTTGGGATTTATCCGCCCCATTTCCTACAAAGTGCATTTGAAAGTTATTTATTCCATAAATGTTTTTCAAAATACCTAATGCGTTAAGAAGAATATCTTGCCCTTTTTGCTCCACATCCAAGCGACTCACTTGAATGAAATGGAGCTTGCCATCGGTAAAAGGTGAAGACTTTTGAGAGCGAATCCTCTTGACAGGGATTCCATTTTCCGCAAGTACTGATTGAAGACCTTGATTGGCTGTAAATTCCTCTACAGCCTTGGAAATTGCTATTAACTTGTCAAACTTATGATACTCATCACAATAATTATAAGTATTGTGAATAGTCCTTACTCGCTTACCAAAAGGATAAATTACAAGATTAATCAAATGATGAGCATGAGTATGAATAACATCCGGTCTGAATTTCATCAAGAACAAATTGAGTTTAATAATAGGCCAGGGACTCTTACTCCCTTCATGCCTATTTATCAATACGACCTTCACTCTTTCTTGATTCACCTTTGCAAGGATCGAAGGTTCCACCCAATCATTGATAATGATCAATGCCACTTCGTTCGTCTTTGCCTGTTCGTTGACAATATCAGGAAGCATCGTTTCAATACCTCCAGTCCCAAGTGACCAATGAATATGTGCTATTTTCATCTTATATGAACTTAATAAAATTTCTATTTGGCATCATCAAGACATTTTTGAATCCATTCCATAGAACTCTTTTTATATCTTTCCAGTCTTTCCCTAACTCCCTGATAATTGATTTCTTTGAATTCTATATTTTCTTTGGCATCTACCAATCTACCATCTACCCCAGCAACACCCAAGATGGTTTTAGCTCGGTCATTATTATTCTTTCTCAATATAGTGTAGAAGTTCTTCTGCATGATGAGAGAGAAAGATGTTGCATGGAAAGAATTGGTGACGATACAATCTGCATACTGAATATAACCAAGGAACTCAGCAGGAGATAACTCAGCACGTACTTCACTATGGTAGCGATGGAATGGATTCTGTACGGCGCCTATGCGAATTACCTTCTTGCCCAACTGTTGGGCTATTCTATTGGAAAATCCTAATGCATCAGGATTTCCATCAAGGATAAATAAGAGTACATACCCCTCATCCTTTGGCTTTACAGCCATAGCCTCGCACTCCTCCTTGGTAATCAGCAAAGAAGGATCGCAAACCACGTCAGAATCTCTGCCCAGCTTCTCCTTGAGAAAAGACTGCATAGTCGTTTCTCTCACAGACAGTCCATCAAAAGAAGATATATACTTACGATATTCCGCTTCCACTTTACCCTGGAATAAATCCAGGCGTCCCATACTCACCGCATAAGTATAAAACTTAGCGTGCCCCTTTGACATCTGACCAAGATAAATTTGATCTATACCCTCATTAATAGCAGGATTCCAAATCTGGTCACTACCAAAGAAAACAACGTCATAATACTTAGGTGCATCATTCACTGAAGATACAACCGAAGATAGTTTGATGTTATCTTTCAGAAAGCGATTAAACTTACTGACTGTTTTAAATCTTGAAACAATCAGCGTCATGCAGGAAAACAAATAGCGCAACTTGGCTATGACACCCCTGCATTTCTTAAAATTCTTCCATCTGAAATACATTCTGTATGCCTCTATCGCCTCAGGACGATAATCGACAACTTCGACATCATGCCCCAATCTCTTCAGAGCAGAATACAGAGACATACACTGCAATACAGCTCCATAATTCAACGCACGATGATAGGTTACTATTCCTATTTTCATAATTACCAAACTTCTATTTCTAATCTTGGTTTAACATATAATTGATTGATGACTTCTATATAATCATCAAAACATAGATGGGCAGCAGAATCCAACCACATATAGCGATTAAGACCGAAAAGATATTTTGCCAACCCTGGCTTACCCAACCATGTCATGATCATTTTTATCTTGACATCATTTCGTTTCTTTGAAGGAACAAACATCCCTACAAAACTGGTCAGACAACGCAATGCCATTCCTAACATGGTTCTGTTAGTTATGGACAACAAGGAAGTGGTTCCTAAATTTCTCGCAGCACCAGGTTGGTTGGCCTTTCTCCAAGCATGAACCATCTGTGCCTCATCTTCTATCTTCTTTTGATCTCCCTTTATTCTTTTCAAGCGACATGACAGGATAATACCATTCAGTTCTTTTCTTTTTAATGAAGAGGAACGAAAAGAGAAATTTAATTCTTCAGGAGTAAATGTCTTTATCACACCATCCTTCAGTAATATTTTCACGTGTTGCTGAACTATACTATCTGTAGAGACACTGGCATTGCCATAGATGGCACCTCCAACCGTACCCGGCAAGTCAATCATACAAGAGTACCCTTTCATTCCATCCTTTACCATTTTTCGCACAATCTGTTTCACACTTGCACCACATTCGCAATACATGAAATCATCTTCCACATAAAATTGATGAAGCAATTTCACAGAAATCAGATGCTCAATGTTGGTATTCGGACGAATATAGATGTTTGAGGTACTTCCTACTACATAAAACTTTTCTTTCCTGTCATATAAGTCTCTACACAACTCTGTCATTTCTTCCATTGTCTCAGGAAGATAGTAATTAGCAATGATACCTTGCGAACTACTTTGATCGTATGTATTTGCCAGCCATGTAACTGAATAAGACTTGATATTCGTATATAATTTCATATCCAAGCTTTCCATTTCACTTGGATTTCAAAAGAATAAGATATCTGGTTAAAAGAGAGATAAACTTTTAATCTACAAAGTTCAATACTTGCTCTATGGATAATCGTCTGCTCTTGGCAATTCTCATTTTCTCTGTAGGCATGCCGATACCGATAAAGCAAACTGGTATCTCTGAAACTTTCATACCTGTGATTTCCCTTAGTTTTTTCTGTTTCTTAATAGACAGATGGGCATTCAGGGTACAAGCACAGATATGATAGTAATGCAATGCATAAAGGAGATTCATGGTAAAGATACCACCATCCAAATAGGCTGAGGTTCTAAAATCTGCATCCCAATCTATTTGGTTGGATGTAACAACCAGCATTTGACCGATATCCTCACCAAAGCCTCTATTACCATTCTGCAGACCTATTACCTCATCTTTCTTCTCACCAGAAACAGCATACACCTTAATACTTTGCCTGTTGCAAGCAGAAGGTGATGTTCGTGCCAAATCTATCACCTTAGAAATAAGTTCCTTATCTACAGGTTCTCCACTGTACCAGCGGCAAGTATGGCGACTATGTGCAAATTCCTTGAAATCCGAAGTTTGTTTGAATAATTCTTCTTTGTTTAACTCTAAACAATCAACTTCGCCAAGAGAATTTTGCCCCCCCAGACCGATTGTCCTCTCTATTTTTGCTACCATATCTGCAGGCAGTTCATAGCTGTTATCTTTATGGATTTGCAGATATTCGCGAAGGTCATCAATAGCAAATTGCAATTGTTCATTATCCGAACCATACTTTGCCATATATTTGTCGCACATAGATTGAATCAATCTCACAACACCTATACCAAAACCAAATCTTCTGTTAGGCATGGTAATGCCCTTTTCGATGATATGTCCACCCACTAACAGGCGGTTTTCCAAATCATCACGGTTTCGGCATATCATTCCATATTTGATATCACGGATAAACCAAATCCAATGGTTATATGTTGTAGAACACATCAACTGAATAACATGAGCTACTTTCTGAAATACACGTATCATACGCTATATCCTTTATTTTTTAAATATATCATTATATCTTTCATTCTCATCTCCCAAGATGCCATTTTCTTAGCAGTCTCGTAATTACGATTGACCAGTTCCTGATATTTCTCGATATTCCCTAAAATATCTGAAACTAATGGAGATGCATCATTCCCATCCCAATCAATAACAGGATTATAACCAATCAAATTGATGAGTTCTTTCGGAGCACGACCAACCATCACGATACGAGACAGCATACATTCCCAATACCTTTGAGTCAACGTTTCTATGTTGCCCGCAGTCTTCTTGTCTACATCACATCTGGGCACAGTAACTGTCACTTTAGTATCAGCAAGAGCTGCTCTAAACTCCTCGTCACTCTGGAATGTCCGTGCAAAGTTTCCGGTCTTAATATGGTTGATACCCTCAGGAAGAGGACTCTTGAAGAAATTACCATCCTTACGTCCTATCTCAAGAATATCAATTTTCCTATCAGATAATACATTTCCTGAAGAATACAAATCTATTTTAATTCCTTCCGTTATTGTCAGGACATTCATTTGGGGAAATAAATCCCTAAACACATCAGCAGTTTGAGAAGAAGTAAAAATAGCAGTTTTTACCTGATGCTTACGGAAAAACGCTGCTACACTCTCCACCTGCTTTGGCCAACAATCCCAGACAAGAGGAATCACCTCATAGAAAGCATAATCAGGGAATGTATCAAACAGGATACTATATCCAGAAACAAACCTCAACCTTGCCTCCTTCTTGCTTTTAAAGACAGAAGGCAAAGTTATTCTATATATCAAGCTATGAAGAAACTGAGGAGGATAAAAGTTTCTTGAAACCTTACCCCCTATTTTTTCCCATGCTTCACAAGGATAATATTTAAAATTACTCGCACCTTTATATATATAAGGTGGAATGGCTTTTACATGAAGTTTCAACTTTGTTGCCTGCCCCCCTTCGCATATCATACCAAAATTATGCATAATAAATTCTATTTAAATCGGAAACAACTTTAGCTAACCCTAAAGTAAACATTTATTCAATTGCTATGATACTATCATTCCATCTTTTGATTTCATGTAAAGCATCTTCTCCCAATATTGCCTTTATATGGGCACTGCTCAGATTGAATAACAAGCAAAGAATATCTCTTGCTGTTCTATGTTTTTCTGAAGTAGAGAAAAAGTCAAAAGGAGTAGTAAGAGTTTTGGTACGTTCCTCATAATGACTTTCGCCATGTAAGACTAATCGCATCATTGAATTTTTAAAATATTCCTTAGTATCCAAATGAGCCAAAAGTTCATCTAACTTTCTGATATTCGAGAAGTTTTCTGAATAATTAAAAGAAAAAAATGCTTCCAAAACTCTTCGCATAGTATTACCTATTGAATAATTTTCATCCAAAGCAGTATCATCCAAAGCAAAGTTATACACAGTAAACAACAAATTATTGTATTCATGTGCGATTTTACCATCTTTTAGATTCTGGATTTTCTTTTGGTCTAAATAAAGATACGAGATATTCTTCTTATTAGCCTTGTCTTGGAAAAGTTTTTCCAAATCCATAAATACCTGCAAGTCATGGGTTAAAAGCAATACTTTGCTATTAATATTACCTTTAAATATCTTATCAAGTTGCCATCGTAAAAAGGAAATAACGCCGACTTTGTTTTCAAAGTCAAAACTTGAAATTGGGTCATCTATAATAAGCATAAGTTCATTATCATACTTACATTCATCTTCCTTCCCTTCAAATAAAGAAGCAAAGAAATAACATAGCCCTATAATATTTCTTTCGCCAACAGACACATCTTTGGGAAGAACATCATGTCCTCTTGATTTCAAACGATAACAGCCATCGCCTTGTTCAAGAATAAGTCTGTCATTATCGTAAAAGACATATTTTAAAGACTTATTGATAAAGTCCAAAGCGATTTTAACTTGGCGTTTGCTTTGCTCCAATTCTAGAATTTTCTTTTTAGCGCCCTTAATATCTTCTTTATTCTTATCAAGTTCTTTACTATTCTTAGCTTGATTTTTAACAGCTTGATTATATTGCTTTAAAAGATCTTTGTTACGAATATAAGCCAGTTTTTTATTCAATAACAACAACTCCTTTCTTAAAGCATTATGATTATCTATTGCCAAATTATATTCATCAACCTTTTTAGCAAGCAAACTCATACAGTCATTATACTTCTTGATTGATTCTTCTACTCCTAAGTTTGAAAGGTCAAAAGTTTTCTCAGTAAATACATTAAACAGCTTTTGTTGTATGATTGTTCGTATATTTTTAAGAATCTTATTTAATGCGCCTACAGCCTCAAACGCACTTCCTAATAAGTCCGAATATAGCCCCCCAAGGAATGTAGGCAATACTGGTTCCAAATCATCAAAATAACCAAGCAAATTAGATAATCGTGCTTTATAAAGATCTGCCTCCCTATTAAAATAAGCCTTAATTCTGAGTTGCAGTTCACGTTTTTCCTCATTAGACATTGCACGCTGACAAAGAGGACAAACATCTAAATCAACATCGTCAAAAACAGTAGCTGCCTCATTTATATACTTCACGTATTTTCCTTTAGCAATATCTATTATTATTCTATCCCTTTTGGAAAGTTCAGGCTTTTCGACATGCTCATTTAATAATTGCTGTATATCAGCTAAGCAAATTGGTAGTTCGAATTTTTCAACTATCCATAATAACGGAATAGCATTTTCTGTCTGGCTATAAAGATTATATTTATCTTCTATACCATCCCGTAAGTTTGATTCTGTATCGGAAGATGCAACCCGTGTTGAATAAGAACACAATTCACCAATTAAACATTCATTAATTTTTGAATTAATTTTCGCTGACGGATTTCGAATCTTGGCATCATAAGATGCCCACTCTTTCAATTGTTCTCGTAGTAGCGAAAAATAATATAATGGAGAGATTTTATTCTTTTTATTATTATAATCCTCCTCTATTTGTTTTAAAGAATCTCTTTGCCCTTGTAACTTATTCAGTTTTTCCTTTTCTATCTCTATCTGTCTATCAACTAATACTTGATTTCCAAGCATGACAATGGTACCTACGCCGTCTCTGTCAACCAAGACTTTGTCTCGAACAAAATCTTCATTAAAGACAAATATGCTACCTCTATCAACTGGAGCATCGAAGCTTAAGGCAAATTTATGCTTTTCCTCCTCATCTTCTTTCCAATTAACATATTCTCTGATTGCACGTGATATTGTAGACTTACCACTACCATTACGCCCATAAAGCATATTCAAAGACTTTGCAAACAATGGAAAATCTGCCTCCGTCTCAAAATATCCTCCACTTATCTTAACATTTGAAACTTTTTCTAACATAGTTTTATCCTCCTAAAGATAAATCAAGATAATTATCCTTTATATTCTGCATCAATATCTTCATGACCGCCCATTATATTAAAAGGAGTGTCATTTTTAACCATATTTACCAAATCCTCATAGAGAACTTGCCGAACCTCTGTAATGTATCCAAATTTACTTTTGGAAAAATTTGAGATAAAATAAGGTTTACGTTGCACTCAAATTGCATCCAGACGGTATCTAACTTATTACTATTACTCCGTTTAGATTTATGCTTAACACAATAGAAACCTCGATGAGGTTTCTTATATCTTTTTGCAACATGAAAACGCTTAAATCATTTCTTATATAAATGATTCTTACTCATAGTTATATCCTTTATATTTTAGCCAACCAATAAGCTAAGGCTACATAATTAAGTATGGAGAAGCATGATGCCAAGCGAATACTGCCCAAAAGCATCAAGCCATTTCTGTCCTTGAAGCTTATCAGACACATACCCAAAAGGAGCATACAATTCACTAACTTGCTATACAATTGTAAATGACGCTTCATTTGATATCTACAAAAGTCTCTTCAACTTCTTTACCAACACTCTATTGCTTCCACAAACCACAGTGGTATTATCAGGAATGTCTTTGGTTATTACACAATTCTGCCCGACTACCACATTATTGCCAATCTTAACATGACCGATAATCTTTGCACCAGCACCAATGAATACGTTATCACCAATGACAGCACTACCTCCACCTGGTATTTTATGCCCAATCAACACACCAGGATATAGAGTGCAGTTCTCACCTATCACCGTCGCAGGATTAACAATGATAGGTCCCCAATGCCATATTGTCAAGCCTTTACCAGCAATATGGGGGGGTATTTGGAAACCTGTGATATGCGAATACTTACGAAGCTTCATCAAATGATAAACATAGAAAGGCAAATACAGTTTATTGCGTCTTTTTATGTTCTCATAATACTCTACCAATCTCAATGTCTTTATATATCGCCATATATATTTCTGCTCGCATATCGGATTTGCAAAGAGATTTAACCTAAATCTTTTAAGAAATCCACATTTTTGTCCTTGATAGTTTTTGCTTTCTATGTCAATACAGTCTCTCAGTTCACTTTTATTCGTTATCATATAGAGTTTATTTTATGATTTTACAATAAGTTCTGATTAACTCCGTAATAATTTTCTTCTTATCATGCCTTACCAAAGCCACTTCTTTTGCAGCCTTACCAATAGCAACATTTTCCTCCTGATTGTCAATCAATCGCTTGATGTAATAAACTGCCATATATGGATCTGTTACAGGATAAAGAAAGCCTGTCTTTCCATGCTCTACCATAGAATCTGTACCACCTACTCTACTTGCTACCACAGGAACACCCACCAATTGAGCTTCACCTACAGAGTTCGGACTATTTTCTACGTATGAAGAATGAAAATACAATGTACTTTTAAGCAATGAATCTCGTAAAACCTCAGCTGAAGCAACACCTTTAAGATTTATATTCAGTTTTTCATGCTTCAAACCTGTATGTTTCTCCATAAACTCAGGCTGTACATTACCATATACATTCCATTCGAAATCCAAACCTAACTCATTTTTCAGAATATTGGCAGTTTTTAAAATAACATCATATCCTTTATAAGTAGGAAAAGAAATGGTAGTTGTTA
>OIYQ01001087.1_pt1 | contig 10449 bp, 5 predicted proteins | sample 1588311 | NCBI WGS metagenome assembly OIYQ01 (sample SAMN03283244) | human gut metagenome | biome: human-associated habitat; material: feces | host: Homo sapiens | place: Peru | collected 2012
GATACGACAAAAAATCTGTAACACGCATTACATTCTATTACAATTTCATTTCAAAAGCAAGTAAAAAGTGTGACGGGGAATCATTACTGCCTGATTCCTGTAAAATCATCTGCTGTTTCCGAACACAAGAAAAACACATTCTACAAAAGCAAGAAAAAGGGTTGTTTCTGCGTTAATAAACGTTACAAAACTTGTCATTATCAAAAGTTTTACCTATCTTTAAACTTGTAATTCATCTTTTACTTATATACAATTTATGAGAAACGTATTGACCATGATTGTGGCCGCTATGCTATGCGCTGGCGGTTACGCCACTGATTTTAAAAACGTAACTAAAACCAGGAAATTAGACGCACTAAGTTTGATAGCCATCCAGCAGATGGAACAAGCCAAAGAAAGCACGTCTCAAGCCAAAGGTTTCGGAGGGACGAGTACGGCAAGTACAGGAAGTAAGCGGATTACCGCAACGGTCCAGATGAAAGAGGGAGCCACCATCGACCAACTCAAAGCCCATGGTTTCAGTAATTCGACAGTCCTTGTAGGCAGCTATAACATAGTGACCACAACTATAGATAGCCTCCAAGTATTAGCAGAAATGCAAGATGTAGTTCGCATTTCCTTTGACAAAAAAGAAATGAGCCTCAACCTGACTAATGCTAACAAGACAACTGGTGTTGACCTAATACATAAAGGCAAATCTACAGAAACAACCAACCATAATCTCTATTTTACTCTCGACCGTCCTTATACAGGCAAAGGAGTCATGATAGGTATTTTCGATAGTGGATTCGATCCAAACCACGCCATGTTTCTTGATAAAGATGGCAAAAGCCGTTTCAAGATGATTATCAAAGAAAACGGAACAGCCATTACTGACCCAGAGGAAATAGCCAACTATACTACCGATGACCGCTATACTGCTCATGCTACAAATGTGAGTGGAATTGCTGCAGGTTATTATGAAGGTGATAACTTCCAGTTAAGTGGTGTTGCTCCTGAGGCAGACCTCGCCATGGGACCGATCATGTCCAGCGCCTCCGACTTAGTTGCTTTGAAAACACTTGCAGAATATTGCAAGGAGAAGGGCGAACGTCTCGTCACCAATATGTCATATGGCAACATGATTGGTCCTCACGACGGAAGCGATCTCTACTCACAAGTCCTCAACGACTTGATTAAGGAATACGACATCATAGCCTGCAACTCTGTTGGTAACTGTGGAGACCAAGTACTCGTACATAAACACAATTTTAGCTCTAATACAGATGAAATGAAAGCAATCTGGGGCATTGACTCCGACAACCATGAAATCAGAAGCTATATTGCCACCTCAACAGATGCTCCTATCAATATGGAAATCATAGTTGCAAACTACAAGGATCAATGCAAAACCATTTTTGCGAAATATCCTATCATCATCAACGGCGAACCTACTACTCTAAAAATCAATGACGAATATATTGCCTCAACAACGATTAACATCGCAAAGGAAACCATCCATGATGGGCTTATGGGATATGCTATCAACAGCAATGGTGTTTGGTACACTAAGGATGAATATCGCATAGGTTACATTATCACAAGTGCGGAAGGACAAAAGGTGATCGTTTACAATGACACCAACCTGCCTTTCAAGACTGTTTATCCTGACTATACGGACGGATTGACCAGCAACGGAACTTTTAATAGCACCAGCAGCGCCAGCGAAATGCTGGTAGTAGGTGCCTATATTACCACTACTGAAATCAACAGCAAGTCCAATGGCGCAATAAAGGTAACCAACAAGAAAGGAACATGGGGAACCCAAGAGGGCGATATAGCCTACTTCTCCAGCTATGGTACACGTTATGACGGCATCCAATTTCCTTGCATAGCTGCCCCAGGAGCCTGCATCGAATCAGCCTATAACAGATACGTTACTTATTATAGCGGTAAAAAGTGTATGACTAAAACCGACACTTATAAAGGTAAAGAATATTCATTCTGTGCCATGAAGGGAACCTCTCAGGCCTCACCTTACATGGCAGGTGTAGCTGCTCTATGGCTTGAAGCAAACCCAAATCTTACCCATGAAGAAATCAAGGAAATTGCCCAAAAGACTGCAAATAACGACTCTTATTGTAAAGAGGAAAATTATTTCGCAGCACAGGGGAAACAGGCTGGTGCAGGAAAAATCAATGCATTAGCAGGATTAGAATATATTCTAAATGACAATATCGTACTACTGGATGAAGACGAGGCTATTCCTTCTGAGATCTCCGGCAAGAAAAACGTGGTATTGAAACGGACATTAGTTCCAAACATATACAATACTGTAGTCCTTCCTTTCTCCATGACCGAAGAACAGATTACCTCAACATTTGGTACAGATACAAAGGTTTATACTTTCAATGCCTACTCTAAAGATGAGATGACATTCCATCGTGCTCATTCCATCGAAGCCAACAGACCTTTCCTGATGCAGACATCTACCACAGAGAGTACATTCAATATCAAGGATGTTACTATAGAGGAAGAATCAACACCTGTTGACGAAGGCCTCTATTACAACTTCAAAGGCTATTATGGTGAACCAACCAATCTGGCTAAAGGAATGTATTTTATCTACAATGGAATGCTATACAGTTCTGAGGGTAATAGCTTCATGAAAGGTTACCGTGCTTATTTTGAACCTAAAAGCAATACAAATGGTGCAAAAGTTATTGCCATGAATATAGATGGAAAAACAACAAGTATCAACATGCTTGAAACAAACAAAAAAAACACATCATCTTGCGCCATCTATCATATCAACGGCCAGAAAATATCAGAAAATCAGAAGAATAAACTTTCAAAGGGAATCTACATACTAAATGGAAAGAAATATGTGATACGATGATATAAACAGTAGAGGGGACACTCATCATCCACGACGAGTTCCCCTCTTGCTTATAGATTCATTTACTTACTAATATTCTTCCCAAGTCTCCCAGGCATTAAAAGAATTATTTTTCGCCTGGACAACAGGACCATCTGAACTACCTGAACCACCTCTACCTGAAGAAGGAGAAGGAGAAATAGTAATACTTTCGGCAGAATCTGTTCCAGCACCACCACTAGCAGTACCTCTATTATTTGAACCTGCCATTATATATGTCGTCATTATATTCATGACATTTATTTCTGGAGTTATATATATTTTTTTTGTATTCATTATAATACCTTTCATGCTTTATTTTACAATAAACTTTTTACCACCCTTGACGTACACACCCTTCTGCAAACCATCAAGGTTACCATTCTTGCTGACCAGCTGACCGCTCAAATTGTAGATAGCCTGATCATCATCACCTGCAACGATTACTACCTGATCAACAGATGTAGTCTCATTGCTATTCAACTCATCATCACCGAAGAAAGATGACTGATATTTTGAACTTGCACTAAATCCAGCTACAAAATTGAAGAAATCACAAGCATCCTGCTCACCCAACTCTACATTAACTGTTTCTACAGTACATTTGTATGAAGGCCAAGTCAAGTGTGAATTATAAGGCCAGAACCAAAATGCAGGTTTTGTATCGCTTTTCTTTGCCAGTCCGTAAAAATAGCAATTAACTGGTACAGAAATGGCTTCCCTTTGAGCTGTATTAATATAATTACCAATGAAACGATATTCACCAACATTATCATTTACAGCCTCACTCTGAGAATTGTTTTTATATCTAGTCTCTTTTGCCTTAATAATAGTTGGAATAGGAGAACCTGGTACAGGCTCATAATCCTTTACAACAAAAGCAGCATCCTCATCCGTCTTTGTAGGCTTAACCATATAAGCCTCATGAGCATAGATAACGATATCGTCATCTTTACAAGCAGGAAGATCTTCACTCCACTCATTATCATGGAAAGTGCCATCAGCAGCTCTTTCAAACTTGTGCTTATATACATCATGACGGAACTCCAAATAAATATGATTACCCTTATTACCATCACCACGTCCCTGTCCATCAGTATCCAACTTACGGGTTACACTTGAAAAACGGCAAACCTGAGTACCTTCACCCATAGATTCATCTACCATCTTCTTGGTCATATTGAATGGCACACAAAGTGTCCACCATCTCCCACCTTTACCTATTGGAAGAGGAAACTCTGGAGTAGTAGTAGCATCGTCAGCTGTAAATACGAACAAACGTGTGCCCAAGTGTGCAATCTTTGCCAAATCATCTTCTGTATATTCGCCATCACCAGTACCAATTTTATAACCAGCCTCAGCGAGAATTTTCTTATCCTCTTCAGATAGATTACTACGATATTTTGTATCACCATACCAGTTATAACCCATATAATTCATACAAAATGAACGCATAAACTGGCTTTGACTTGGCCATATATATTGATAACCAACGTATGTATCTCGATAACCTGGATTTACAAATCTATAATTTGTAAACCAGTTCTTCCACTTATCAGAAACCACCTCGTCAAAAACTTCAGGCGTTTCTTTACCTATATACATTTTCTTGGATCCATACCAAGCTTCACCTTCAGGTAAAGTTACATACTTTCTGGTAATATCAGTATATTCTGCACGTGCTTCATCACTAAGTCCAGTTGGATAGTGCAATATAGCCAAATAAACACCATTATTTATATAATTTTCGCGATTAGCCTTACCCTCACTAATATTATCTGCATAAGGTGCATCGGAACCATTTGCAGGATTAAATCCATTATTACCATGTAATATATCAGTAGAAAATGCGACTTCAGACCACCCGTACGTACCAGTTACTACAGTCTGTCCTAGTGGCATCAAAGGAGCCTTTTCGCCATGAAAATAGACATCTTGGTAACGTCGGAAATTAAAGGCACATGGACCAATATATTTCACAGAAGCAGGAATATCAAGTACCTCTTCTACAAGTTCAGTTCTTAAGCCAAAAGCAGAATTACCGATGAATTCCAACCCTTGATTAAGCTTTAAGTTTTCAATCATACAATATAAAAAAGCACAATCATCTACTTTTCTCAATGATTTTGGAAAAGATACCGAAGAAAGACTTGCAATACCATTAAAGGCAGACTTACCTATTTCTGTTGTACCTTCAGGGATAACAATTGCATGTAGTTTTCCGTCCCACATATCTTTAAATGCTTCATTTGGCACCTTATTATCCACTGCTTTTGGAAGACCTAATTCGCTAATGCTTAAATTTCTGTACACCCAGTTATCTTTTTCACTTGCCTTAAATGAAGAAGAATTCCAACCTTTGAGGGTAATTCCTGTCAAATCAAGATTCACCAATAAAGTATCAGCTGTAGACTCGTTTTTGTACAATATAGCACGCAAGAAAGCTTCACTGATAGTACCATTACCATTCACGATTACCTTTGAATAACCATATTTGCCATCCTTCATCTGTGCTGATACTTTATCAGCATAAGATTGCGCTCTCATATCACCATCTGTAGTAATAACCAGCGTGTTGTCTCCATTCTCTGTTGAGAACGACTGAGCCCACATGTTAGAACCTACTAACACAGCGAGCATAGTAAGTAAATACTTTTTCATAATAAATCTATCTTTTACTTTATACAATATATTTATGTCTTAGAAATCTTGTTTGCTTATGCGTTTTTAGAAAAGTCTTCTATTATATAATATAATGTATAGCTTTCTGTAGCCGCATTGCATAGTTTTTAGGCTGTGCGCCTTAACAGAGCGCAAAATTAAGGAATTATAATTACGTACAACAAATGATTTGTGCTTTTCTTATGTATAAAATGTTAACCCTTATGTATAAAATGTTAACCGAAACAAAATAGACACAAAAAAAAATAGAAAATAGACATAAAAAGATAGAAAATAGAGGAAAAATGTGTCAGTAAGCAAAATAAATGGAACGAAGGGGTTTCATTTGTTTTCTGCATTTATATTTTTTAATAGCGTATCGTCACATTAGTTATCAAAAAAATTCGTTTGATTACAATCTTATTTCGTAATTTTGCATCCATATTGAATTTATTAGTATTTAAAGAGAATAAGAAAATGACAGATCAAAGATACGACAAAAAATCTGTAACACGCATTACATTCTATTACAATTTCATTTCAAAAGCAAGTAAAAAGTGTGACGGGAATCATTGTTGTTTGATTCCTTCAAATGATTTTGACCGGAAATGACTTTGACCAAATGACCGGATTGCCATCTTCCTTCCTTGATGGCCGGATTTTGCCGTCTATGACGACCGAGGTTGGTCGTAAATGAAGACCGGGCTTGGTCATCATAGACGACCGGCTTGGGTCGTAAGCGCACCACCCTTTTACAGACCATGCCAAAACACGAAAGCGGTCATTTGGTCAAAGTCATTTCCGGTCAAAATCGTCTGCACACTGCGGTGGACAAAACAGGGTGCTTGTCCTCATCGACAAACACCCTGACTTCATCACAAATATAAATGCAATCTATTAAATAAAAGTGTAAATGGTTTAAAACTCATCCCATGCTTCCCAGGCATTATAGCCTTTGGAATGTAATCCTCCTTCAAATTCTCCGTCACCTCCAGTTCCACTTCCACTGGTCTCCTGGTTAGAAGAACCTGTTCCTCCACCACCAACTGTAGCAGAACTTTTTCCGCTATAATCACTCCCCGCAAGTATGTTAGCTACTTCGGCATGAATAAGGAGGGTGACTGGTCTTAAATATATTTTTTTCATCTTTTTAGCTGTAAATTCATAAAATAATTTGTTCTTAGGAGATAGTTCATGGATTATTTCACCATGAACTTCTTACCGTTCTTAATATAAACACCCTTCTGAAGGCTGTTTAAATTGCCATTGACAACCTGACCGTTCAAGTTGTAAACTATCTGAGTGTCATTTTCGTTACCTGCAATGATTTCTACATTTTCAATACCAGTGACCTCATCATCCGTTCCAAAGAAAGACAATTCCTTTGCTCGAGCAGAACCATTACCACCGAAATAGGTATTAAAATCAGATTTACCACCATCTCTTGCTGTAGCCTGTACGACACACTTGTTGGCACCCCACAACATCTCTTTTCCTGTATAGAACCAGAACTGAGCTTTTGGTGTCTTCTTCTTCTTGGCATAGATGTAGCTATATTGAGGAACAAAGACATTCTTTAAATCTCTTGCTACAGCTTCTTCTGAGCTATTACCCTGTTCAGAAGCTGCTACAGCTACCTCTGTTTGATAATTACCTACAAAACGATATTCCTTATTCCAACTTGTATCACCAGAAGCGCTTTCTTTAGCTCCACCAGTGAACTGTTCGGTCGCTTCCACAAGAGTAGGAAGTGGAGAGCCAGTAACCAAAGTATAATCGCTGATGTTGTACATATTATTGGCATCATCATTGTTCTTTGTAGGATAGATCATATAGGATTCATGCGCATAAATCACAATATCATCATCTGCTACAGGAGTTTCGGTGCTTGTTGTATAGTTACCATCCTTGTCCTTGGTACTCTTATGTACATACACATCGTTTGTAAAGAACAACTTGATGGATTTTTCTTTTTTCTCACTGTTTACCACACGTTCAACCTTGTTGAAACGACAAACATGAGTATCTGGGCCAAACACTTTGTCAACCTGCGCCTTGGTCATATCGAAAGGAACACAGATGGTCCACCACTGACCGCCCTTAATATTAATAGGATAAGTAGGCTCTTCCTCAGGTTTTTTGTCTACATTCACGTCTTCATTAACCAATGGGAACTGGCGTGTACCCATGTGAGCCATCATGCGCAGATCATCGTATGTGTAGTAACCTGTTGCCTTATCAGCAGGATGATCCCCATCAGCTACCTTATAGCCAGCATAAGCCAAAACTTTCAAATCTTCTTTCGATAACGTTGGCAAATATTTATCTATACCGTTCCAGTTATAGCCTAAAGAGTTGACAACATAAGAACGACGCCACGCATCCTGGCTTGGCCAAATATACTGACGTCCCAGATATGTATCCTGGAAACCGAGAGAAGTTCTCTTTGGGGCATCATAGTTGCCAAACTTCAATTTTGTTTTTTCTTGACCTACTTCATGATATGAATAAGGATCCTCATACTTTCCATAATGAAACATATGTCCCTCATCTACAGTCTTATACACACGAGTTATATCAGTATATGCCGCACGTTGCTCATCTGTCAAATCTTTTGGGTAATGAAGCATGCAGAAATAAACACCTTGGTTCTTATAATTCTCTCGATTCGCATAACCAGTATTAGCATCATCACTAATTTCACCCTTTTTTGGATCAAAACCATTATTACCCATAAGAGTAACTTCGTCAAAGGCAGAGGCAGTTGCAGACCAATCCTCTATTGTACCAAAAGGCATCAAAGGAGCATTTTCACCGTAGAAAAACACATCTTGGTATTCACGGGCTCCAAAGGCTATAGCACCGATATATCTCATACTGGCAGGAATCTCCAACGTAGTTTCTGCTTTGTCATTATTACGAAGAGCGAAAGCACCTTTACCTATAAATTTTAATCCTGCATTAAATTTCAAACCATATACATAACAGTTTCTAAAAGCTTCATCATGGATAATTTGCAATGTAGAAGGAAAATGCAAAGCAGTAAGAGACGTACCCATAAAAGCCTTTTTACCAATATTCTCCAAACCTTCATTGAGTTTAATGGAAGCAATCTTTGTGCAATTTAAAAAAGCACTTTCTCCGATAAGAGTCAAAGAATTTGGGAAATTGATATTTGTTATTGACGAATTCGCAGACGAATTCGCAAATGCCTCATTACCCACGCGGTCATAACCCTCAGGGATAGTAACAGTAGTTGGAACTGGGTTCAATTTAGAGATAACCTGTGTAGGTACGACCATTTTGTCCACATTGGTTCCTGTTTTTTCACTCAGCACACTCGTCTTATTAGTGAGAGGCAATGTCAAGTTTGTAAGCGCAAGAGTTCCATTTACACCATCAGCTGCAAAAGTTTCATTAGAGAAATCTTTGCATGTAGCTGCACCCAAATCAAGGGTTGTCAAAACAGAATTAGCAGTAGCAGGATACAGAATAGCCTTTACAATATCCTTATCGATTGTCATGGCACCTGTACCATTGTTTACAAACCGAATCGTTTCAAAGGTGTTAGATTTTGTCAACTCATATTTCAGCATCTCAGCCAACCCTTCTATGGGATGCTCAAGATAACCCATGCGAATCATTTCATCCTGAGTAATGGCACCAAAATTTACTTTCATAACGTCATTAGAGGATTCATCCCAATAATAATAAGTCTCATTTTCATCATATACAGCATCTTCAGCCAACTTCACATATTTATTATCAGAAATGACATATAGATTATTCTTATTTTTAAAAGAGACACCCGAAAGTGTCTTGACTATATACTCACTCACGAAAGTGTCAAACAGGATGCGACCTTCATCACTTTGCGTGGTTGAATAATTAGAATACTTCTTATGATCTGCCCATGCACAATCCTCATCGGAATCATGAATAGCATCCGATGAATTAACTTTCATCCATTCCCATTGATTTGTTGTCGTATTCTGTCCATAATAATATAGATTTTCCAACTTGTCTTCATTCCAAGAAGTAGTAACAGACTTCGCATTAACATAGTCAGGATAAAGTGAAGCTATTTTCTTTGGATAATATGCATAATAAGATGTTGCTGCATTATAAACTGCAGAAGTTCCAACAGGGTTGTTATAATGTTGGTTGTTATTTGTACCAACCTTCTCAGCACCCGTCTCCGTAAACTTCAGTTCATCAGAAACATCCTTATACGTAGTTAAATCACCCTGACCAGAAATAGTCAAAGTCTTGCCACCATCTGAAACATTGAATGTAACAGAAGTCTTCTGTGCCTGTACGTTGCTACCCAATCCTAAGAGGACAGATACAACAAGACAAACTTTTTTTAATAGATTCTTTACCATCTTAAACTTATATTTTAAATTTATCCTCAAATCCGCAACCTATAGGGTTTAGTGGGATTTGAGATTCATAACTTTTACTTTATACAATATATTTTGTTTTGTAATGTCTTAGAAATCTTGTTTGCTTATGCGCTGTTAGAAAAGCCTATATAATAATGTATAGCTTTCTGTAGCCGCATCGCATAGTTCTTAGACTCATCATCTTTTTCTGGGTGCAAAATTATGAAATTTCAATTACGTACAACAAATGATTTGTACTTTTCTTATGTATAAAATGTAAACCGAAACATATTAGACACAAAAAAGACAGAAAATAGAGAAAAATGTGTCAGTAAGCAAACAAAATGAAACGAAAGGATTTCTTTTGTTTTCTGCATTTATACTTTTTTAATAGCGTGTCGTCACATTAGCTACCAAAAAATTCGTTAGTTTACAATCTTATTTCGTAATTTTGCATCCATATTGAATTTATTAGTATTTAAAGAGAATAAGAAAATGACAGATCAA
>OIYQ01001092.1_pt1 | contig 10424 bp, 9 predicted proteins | sample 1588311 | NCBI WGS metagenome assembly OIYQ01 (sample SAMN03283244) | human gut metagenome | biome: human-associated habitat; material: feces | host: Homo sapiens | place: Peru | collected 2012
GCCCACCTACTATCTTTTCATCGGAGAGGATGAAAAGGCAGGAGGAGAAGCCGATGCCATGCTGCTTTTGGCAGATAACGATAAGAAAAAAGAAATGACATTCATCTCTATCCCGCCGAATACAAAGGTCATCCGTCAGGAAAAGACGAATCTTCTTCTGAAGGATACGTTCAAAGAAGGCGGCGCAGAGGAGACAAAGTCAGCGGTGGAAAATCTGCTCCACATCCGCATCGACAAGTATGCGGTCGTGAACCATGCCGATTTTCGGGAGAATGTGTCGAAAGCCGGGCTCATTTCTCTCTATGTAGAAAAATATATGGAGCATCTTGATCGGGATGGATCCTTTGATATCGGACTGAATCAGGGCTACCAGCCGCTTGACAGCGAGCAGGCACTCGGCTATGTCCGCTACGTGGATAAGGAGGATGGAGAGATCGGCCGTGTCCAGCGACAGGAACGATTCCTCAAGATCCTTCTCTCGCATCTTCAAAGCCGCATGGCACTGCGGAACTGGCTGACCGTCCGCTACGGCTTCCGTGCGGTCGAGAGTGATATCACGCCGTCTGAGGCGGCCTCTTTGGCCTATCGGTTGACCGGCTATCCGCCGGAAGGATGCAAATTCATTATTTTCCCGGGTGAAATGCAGACCATCGGGAAAGTCAGGACTTGGGTGGTGAATCCGGTGGAAGCACAGAAGGTGCTTTCTCTGACGATGGAATAGACGGGGAGGCGCACCCAGGCATCACCTATTAGAATAAAAAAGGAGTATATGTATGGAAAACAATCTTCAGACCATTTGTGAAGCATTATCGAATAAGAAAAGCGTACTCATTAAAGTACTGAATGTCCGTGATCTCACTTCGATCGCAGATTATTTCGTCCTCTGCTCGACCAGAAATCAGAAGCAGTCTCAGGCTGCGGCAGATGAAGTGGAAGAAAAGATGGCAGAACTCGGCGTGAAAGCCACCCGCAAGGAAGGTTACCGCGAAGGGGACTGGATCCTTCTCGACTTCGGCGATGTGATCGTTCACATCTTCACCGATGAAGAAAGACGCCATTATGATTTCGATACCCTCTGGAAAGAAGCGCCGGCAGAAGAATACCACGACGAGGGAGAAACGGAGAAATAAATGGAAGAGACCAGGATTCCTGCCAAACAGGAAAGTATATATAAGGAAAACTCCATCGCAGAGCTCCCGGTCGTCCGTGTCTCTGGCTTTGGTGCCTTTTTGGACGGAGGTACAGGAAATTCGAAGGATGACATCCTCCTTCACAAAGGGCAGCAGACCCACGAGGTGAAGGAAGGGGAGCGGGTCAAGGTCTTCCTTTACCACGACCCGCATCACCGTCTGACGGCCAGTATGCGCCTGCCGCAGATCGCCATCGGCGGCATCGGATATGCGCCAGTCCTTTTGACGACCCGTTTCGGTGCCTTCGTCGACGTAGGGACGGAGCGAGGCATCTTCCTGCCTTTCTCTCAGATGATAGAGAATGTCACCGAAGGACAGCAGATCTGGGTCAAGCTCTACGAAGACAAGACCGGCCGTCTCGCTGTCACCATGCATGTCGATGAAGAAATGCGCGTCATCGCCCTGCCTTTCCAAGAGGCAAAGCTCGGAGATACACTGACCGGCACCGTGTATAACGAAACCGGGGAAGGTCTTTTCCTTGTGACAAGAGACCGTCATCTCGCTTTCATCCACAAGACAGAGCTTGCGAAATCCGTGCGCCTTGGGGAAGAAGTGACGGGACGGATTTCCTATATCCGCAGCGACGGCCGTGTGAATCTGGCACTTCGTCCGCAGAAGGAAAAAGCGATGGAAGGGGACATGGCTCTTCTCATCGCCTGCATGGAGCGCCATGGCGGGCTCCTTCCGCTCACAGACAAGAGCGATGCCGATCTCATCAAGAGTACCCTCGGTATCAGCAAGTCCGCTTTCAAAAGAGCCGTGGGACATCTTTTGAAAGAGCGGAAAATCACCATCACGGAAGGGAAGATCCGCTTGAAAGAATAGTGAGACAGTCTGCTTCGCGCTTCTGGTGCATGCATGAAATAGAAAACGCGTCGATGAGTATATCGCTCATCGGCGCGTTTTCTATTGCTTGTGGGGGTATCCCCATTGATTCTGTTTGAAGGCACTGCTCGAATGAGGAATTAGGAATGAGGAATGGTAGTGCGGCGCATAAAATAATGAAGCGCCGCGGAATTTTGATATTGCTTTGCGCTATCGTCATCCCGAGCGTAGTCGAGGGATCTTTCTTGCGCTGCGGTCAGTATCACATAAGCACCGGTACGTAAACGACGCCTTGGTGCTACGTATTTCTGCTTTCACACATCTTTCGTTTAGCGGTAAGCAAGAAAGATTTCTCGCTTCGCTCGAAATGACGATACGAGAGTCTGATGTCTCCTAGTCTCCTAGTCACTCCTAATCCCCAATCCCTAATCCCTAATCCCCAGTCACTAGTCACTAGTCACCAGCTACCAGCTACCAGCTACCAGCCACTACTCATCCTTTATGTCCGTCGGAATCGCAGCGATCGTCTTCTGATGCGTATAATTCACAAGGCCTGGTGGACCATTCGGGATCTTTTTGACGTAGCGGATAAGCGTATAGTCCACATCCACCTTGCCGGAGTCTTTGCCCTTGCTGTTCCATGCGGCCAAGGCAGCGGCTTTTTCAATGGTCGCGAGGGGGACGGTCATGCCTTCTGTCTCGATGACGACATGCGAGCCGGGGATCTGCCGTGCATGCAGCCACAGATCCGTCTTGGCCGCTTTTTTGAGTGTGAGGAATTCATTCTGGGTATTGTTCTTTCCTATGAGGACGCGGAAGCCGTCGATGGTGAGCGTGGTCAGGAGAGGTTCGTTCTTACGCTTGCGGTTTACAGGTTTCTGTTTCCGGCCGCCGATGCGCTCGATACCGGTATCTTTCAGCTCTTCTTTCAAAGCATCCAGATCCTTTTTGGTTTTGACCTCCGTGGCAAAATACAGCACATCTTCCAAGTAGCCGATTTTTTCACGACATTCATCCAGCTTTTCACGCCCGATGACGAGGCGCGTTTTCATTTTATTGTATTTTTTGAAATAGAGCTGGCTGTTTGCGGTGACAGAAAGAAGCGGATCGACAGGGATCGTTTCTTTCGTAGGGGGATCATTGAAAAGGTTCTCGACGGTGAGCGCTTTTCTTCCATTGATCTTTTCATAGGCGTAGATCGCAAGCAGATTGCCCCAGAGCTTGTATTGCTCCGTCTTGGAGGTCTCCTTCATTTCTCCTTCGATCTTCTGAATCTTTCGCTCTTCCCTTTTGATGAGGGTGTGGATCTTCTTCTGGTAGTCAGAGAGCTGTGCGGCCATGGTACCGCCGGAAGATTCGGCTTCCCTTTCGAGCCACGGGATGATGGGGCTGCATTCGATCTCCTCACCGAGGAAAGGCAGGGCGATCGGACTGACCATCGGCTTCCCCTTGGCATTCTGATAGATGTGAAGGGCATCCGAGGCCATGATATCCTCTTTGAGGGACAGCATCGCCGTGAGCAAAGCATCCTTTTTCCCGTCCGAGAGCGAGGAGAGGGGTTCGCTCGTAGAAATCTGGCTTCGATGCCCCAGCTCGTCGACAAGGAAACGCGAGAAACCATTGAACGTGTGGAAAATCCACTCTTCGATCGTGGCTTCGCCCGTCTTGCTGTAGTCTAAGATGTTCTTCAGCTCCTCTTTGGAGAACTGCATGAAATTCATACGCGCGCTGTTTGTCGGTAGATGGTACGTTTCCCCGGGGACGAGCAGACGGTCGCCCTTCCTGCCGCGCAGACAGGCATCGATGATCGTATCCCCTTCCGTCAGGATCAGATTCGGCGAGGAGGGGAGAAGCTCAGCCCAGAGCGTTTTGGTGACGATCTCTCCGGCAGCCTCGATGCGGTCGAAGGAAAAGGCAAGGATGCGGTCCATGTCGATCTGCCGTACTTCAGAGAGACGGCTTCCTTCCAGATGCTTACGCAGTGTCATGCAGAAGGTCTGTGACGGGGTATACTGGTTTTGCACCTTGCTCTTCGATGTGAGGTATACGACCGGCGGCGTATGGGTATTCGCGATCATATGGACGGGCTTCGCATTCGGGCAGAACAGCTCGATGTCCATGATGCGGTTATCGATCTGATGGATCTGCCGTACCTGTGCAGGGATGAGGAGCTTTTGCAGCTCTTTGACGAAAAGATATAAAGAGGCACTGTCAATTTGCATGAGGGACTCCTTTTTGGGGGAAAAATATTATGGGGAACAAGGTTCGGGCCTACGGGGCGTGCCGTTCCTTGATTGGGGATGAAAGCTCTGCTTGAATGAGGAGTGAGGAATGAGGAGTGAGGAGTGCTGGTGCGGCGCAAAAAAATATAGAAGCGCCGCGGAGATTTGAAACTAGCGGTTTTCTCATATCGCAAACCTAATCCCTAGCTACTAGCTACTAGTCACTAGTCACCAGTCACTTCTACTCCCTGCTCAAGCGCAAAGCCGATGAAATACTTCTATAAGTATATCACGAAAGTGAAAGCGTGCGGGAAATATGGTAAAATAACAATGATAGTAAGATATTTGATCCGTGTTTCCCTGGATTGTCATATAGAAAGGATGAAACTACTATGCACTTTACCAAATGGCATGGCTGCGGCAATGACTATGTATTTGTGAATGGCTTTGAAGAAAATTTTGATGATGTATATCGCAAAATCGTCGCTATCAGTGACCGCCACTTCGGCGTGGGATCTGATGGCGTGATTTTCCTCTTGCCTTCGGACAAGGCAGATATTCGTATGCGCATGTTCAACAATGACGCTTCGGAAGGCGAGATGTGCGGGAATGGCATCCGTTGTCTGGCGCGCTGGGCGTATGAGCTGGGGCTGGTGAAAGAGAAGCGCTTTTCGGTGGAAACCGGAGCAGGCATCCTCTATCCGGAAATTCTCGAGGACGGGAATGTGCGTGTCGATATGGGAAGGCCGCATCTTCTGGCGGATGAGATCCCTGTCACAGGCTATGGCAAAGAGCCTGTCATCGCACAGCCGCTCACCAATGAAGCGAATGGCAAGACCTATACCGTCACCTGTGTTTCCATGGGAAATCCGCACTGTGTCATCTTCGTAGACGATATCAAAGACGTCGACCTCACCGGGGAAGGTCCGCATCTGGAAGTCGATGCCCATTTCCCGAAAAAAACGAATACGGAATTTGTAGAGCAGCTGGGCGAGCACCATTTCCGCATGCGCGTGTGGGAAAGAGGCACCGGGATCACCATGGCCTGCGGTACCGGCACCTGTGCGACGGTCGTCGCAGCGATTCTGAATGGCCGTACCAAAGACTATGCGGATGTCGACCTCGACGGCGGCACGCTCCATATCGAGTGGGATGGAAATCCGGAGAGCCACGTCTTCATGACCGGGCCGGCTGTCAAAGTCTTTGAGGGAGATTATTTCGGATAAGAAGGATGCGTGACCATGCATCCGATGTAAGGGAAACGCTGATTCCATCGCGGGATCCGTGTTTCCTTTACTATTTCATAAGGAGAACTATGATGAACAGCATGACTGGTTTTGGCCGAGGGATCGGCGAAAGCGAGATCGGCTGCGTGACCGCAGAGATCAAAGCGGTGAACAGCCGGTTTTTGGAAATCAATATCAGAAGTGACCATTTTTCCGGCAGCTTAGAAGAGATAGCCCGCGCGGCGGCCAAGAAAACACTTTCGCGCGGGAAATTGAATATTTTTCTGACTTTTACGCCGGCCGCTTCCGCGAGTGCGACGCATATCGAAGTGAATGAAGGTCTGCTCTCTGCCTATCTTTCTGCTTTAGCTAATATCAGCGGAAGAAAAGGCGTGAAGAAAGGGAAAGTGCATGTCTCTGACCTGCTCTCTCTGCCGGAACCTTTCCTCACTGTCAGAAAAGAGGATGTGTCCGAGGAAGAGATGGCACCGCTAGTGATGGCAGCGATGGAGGGGGCACTTGGCTCGCTCATCGAAATGCGCCAGCGCGAAGGGCATAACCTGAAACTTGACCTGAAACAGCGTCTGGCATTCCTGCGGGAAAAGCTCGCCTTCCTGCTCTCCCGTCAGGATCTCGCCGCCAAAGCCTATGAGGAGCGCCTGCGCCAGCGCATGGAAAAGATCCTGGAACAGATGAACTTCGAGGTCGATGAAGGCCGTATTCTGGAAGAAGTTGCTCTTTTCTCTGAAAAAACGGACTACACGGAAGAAGTCGTCCGTTTGGCAAGCCATCTGGATCAGTTCGATGCCATGCTCGAGAGCGAAGAGCCCATCGGACGTAAACTCGATTTCCTGCTGCAGGAAATCAATCGGGAAGCCAATACGACAGCGTCCAAGGCGAGCGATCCGGAAGTCATTGATACCGTCATTCAGGTAAAAACCGAGCTGGAAAAGATTCGCGAGCAGGTACAGAATATTGAGTGACTGGTGACTAGGGATTAGGGATTAGATAAAAAGCAAGAAAAAAGCAGCGACTTACTCGCTGCTTTTTTCTTGCTTTTTATCTATTGTTTACCATTTCCGGATTCATATCATGATGCAGGAGACGGAAGCGGGCGAAGTCTTTCCACTCGGTATTCGGCGTGCCGTAGTTGCAGTACGGGTCGATGGAGAGTCCGCCGCGTGGGAGGAATTTGCCCCATACTTCGATATAGCGGGGATGGAGAAGCTCGATGAGGTCATTCATGATGATATTCACGCAGTCCTCATGGAAATCACCGTGATTGCGGAAGCTGAAAAGATAGAGCTTCAGGGACTTGCTTTCCACCATGTACTGATCGGGGATATAGGAAATATAAATGGTCGCAAAGTCGGGCTGCCCCGTCTTCGGGCAGAGGCTGGTGAATTCTGGGCAGTTGAACTTGATGAAATAGTCACGATCTGCGTGCTTATTGGGGATGCGTTCCAAAAGCTGAGGATTGTAGTCATAGGTGTACTTGGTATTCTGGCTTCCCAGCTGCTTCAGCTGGTCCAAGCCTTCGCGTGTTTCTGTCATAGGTGAAGTCCTTTGCTATAAAAATAAGGGGAATGCGTACAGTATGCTGTCAGATTCAGAGGGTTAGCCCGTGGGGCGTTTCGTCCCTTGATCGTGTATGAAAGCTTTGATTGAATGAGAAATTAGAAATGAGAAATGCGAAATGGTGGTGCGGCGCATAAGAATATAGAAGCGCCGCAAAATTTTGATAGGGCTTCGCGCCGTCGTTATCGGAAGCGATGGCGAGAGATCTCTCTTGCAGAACGGTCGGCTAACTGCTCTATTTCAATGACCGCTTGCTTCTAATCCCTAGCCACTAATCCCTAGCTACCAGTCACTAGTCACTAGTCCCCAGTCCCCAGTCCCCTTTTCACAGTTTCCCCGCGGCTTCGACGAGCTCATTTCTATGGCTGCTTCCGGGGAACCACTGGATGCGGAAGGGGAGATGGAATGTTTTCTCGAAGTCCTTGACAAACGACGCTGTCGCGTGAGCAGGGACATCGAAATTTTCCCGATCTGTATAGACGCGAAGATCCATCGCAGCCTTGTAGGAGGTACAGATGACACGGGTGATGCAGTGCTCCTGACTTTCATCGAGGCCTTCCGCCATGGCAAGGAAGAGGGAGAGGATGCGGACCTGACGCATCTGTGCGGCCGTCAGGATATGTGCCTGCCCATTTGCTTTGAGGTACTTTCCGGAGTATCCATGGTGAAAAGCGCAGATCAAAGCGCACATCACTTGTTCGCTGTGTGTCCAGCCGAAGATATGCGCATTCGCTGTCATGTAGCAGCTGTGGCGGGCGTGGCTGTAGTAATTGATCAGATTTCCTATGTCATGCAGGCGGGCTGCCGCGGCGAGAATATCACGCATGCGCGGGTCGAGCTTGTGGACTTTCTGCCACTGGTCGAACATGGCAAGTGCAGTCACGGTGACATACTTGGTGTGGAAGTCATAGGTGATCGGAAGAGTATCGAGATAATTCTGCACCGAGCAGCGGAGCATGTCGTGCTGCTTTTCTCCGTTTTTGTCATAGATGGGGTCATAGTAGTGGAAGAAAAGCCCTTCACGCAGGCCGCAGCCGGAGATCGTGAGATACGATGCCTTCGCTTTCCGCAGGATTTCCTGAATGACGAGCGCGCCTGCGATGATGATGTCGGCACGCTCGGAAGAGAGCCCGTTGATTTTCTGCCGCTCCTCATAGGATTTCCCTGTGATCATGCGGACTTCTTCGAAGACATCTTCGACCGGGAAACGATAGTTGTGGAGCTTCGGCAGCGGATAATTCACCGCGCGCTGGTGGATCTTGGCGAGATTTCGGACAGTACCGCCGATGCCGATGACCGGCAGAGGCTCGCTGGGAAACCACTCGACTTTGGAAAGCACATTCTGGATGAAGCGCTGTATGGTCTCGATTTTATCCTGATTCACCTCGCGGGAGGATTGAAACATCTCCGTCAGCGTCACCGCACCGATCGGGATGCTGATCGAATGGATGCGTTTTTTGTTTTTGACAAGGGAGATCTCTACGCTGGCCCCGCCCAGATCGAAGAGGAGGAAATCCTTCTGATCGATGGTGTGGCTGACGCCGGAAAAGCCGAGCACGGCCTCGGCCTTGCCGCTGATGATCGTCATGGGGATGCCTGTCGACATGCGGACGCGCTTCAAGAAAGAAGCCCCGTTGATGGCATTTCTGACGGCTGCTGTCGCGACAGCGAGTACTTTTTTGATCTTTTGCACTTCGATGATATGGGAGTAGACGGCAAGACAGTTGAGGGCCCGCTGCTGCGCTTCCTCTGTCAGAAGGCGAGAGGTGAGCGTCATCCCCTCCGCCAGACGGATAGATTTCTTTTCCTGATAAATCAGTTTGTAAGCGCCGTGCTCTCCGATCTGCATGATGATGAAACGGATAGAGTTCGAGCCTAAGTCAATGATCGCGATGCGTTCCATGGAGTCTCCTTAAAAGAATAAGAAATGGATCAGCGGGGGTCGCGTCCCGCGTTTTCACACATTTCGCTCTATGATCTTATTGTTGTTCTTTTCTATTCTACAACATTCGCGAAATGCTGAAAAGGGGCGCGATGGTCGCGAATTTCCGCTCATTGTGATATACTTTTGTAGAAAAGTACTTCTATTATGGTTTGATAGAAGGAGGATAAGGAGGATTATATGAATTCCGACACACTCATCTGGCCCGCTGTCTTTTTAGGTATGTACCTGTTTCTGGAATCGCTGGACTGGGGGCTTTCACTCGCTGCTCCCTTTGTCGCAAGAAATCAGGAGGAGAACAAAGCGGTGCTCTCTCTTTTAAAACCGGGCATCGATCTCAATGAAGCCTGGCTGATCTTTGGCCTGTCGCTCGTCGCATCGGCTGTGCCGGCGGCTGCGGGAGGTGCGATGCATGACTCTGTCATGGCCATGCTTTCTGTGGCTGTCGTGGGCGGTGCGCTTCGCATCCTGGCGGCTTTCTTTAGAAATGTTTTCGGAAGTGCGCTGATTCTGAAAGGGATGAGTCTCTATTCCGTTCTGGCTCTCTTCGTGATCGGATTTTCCGGCGGCGCTATGGTGACTGGCGGAAATCTGATGTCTGGGGTGGGGATCGTGCTCTCGCTCTGGCTCATTCTGGCCTGTTTCCAGCTCGCTGCCCTCTACGGCGCGGTGAAGATCGTAAATCCGCTCGGCGAGCGCTGCCGCGCAGCCTTTCTGGTATCGAGCATCCTGCAGCTGGTCTTCTTCCTCGGTATGGCATTCCTGCTGAAAGGGGACATCGCTGATGGCCCGCTTTCTGGTTTCTTCTGGATCGGTCTTGCCGTTTCGTCTGTTTTGAGCATCGCCGCCTTCTTCCTTGCCCGCATGCGCCGCACCATCGTCGCACTGGCAGCGCTTTACCTTTCGACCTTCTTTTCTGTCAGCCTGTATGCCGCCGGACTTTCGTCCAAACTGCAGGGGGCATCGGCACCGGATACCATGGTGATGGCCGTCATCACCGGATGGACCGTCGCTGTCCTCCTCTGGCGTCTCTATCGGAAGAGAGTGGACTATGAGTGGAAGGACCATATCTGATTTGTGTTCATGACCGTTGGATATAGCTTATGGGGCGTGCCGCCCCTTGATGAATGAAAGATATGCCCATAAGAAATGAGAAGAGGTGAATCACATGGGTGAATTATATAAGACACAGCATACCATCGATGAAATGCTGGATCGCATGGGAGTGAAGATCGTCCTTGACTCGGAGCATCTTACCGAAGAAGATCGATTCGAGGCAGAAAAACAGGGAGCTTCCGTCGTGCTGAAAAAAGTATCCGATAAAGAGAAAGGGAAAGAGTAACTGACTTACCTTTTTAGACAACAAAAAAGGAGCTGTGAAGAAATGAGGATTCATTTCTTTACAGCTCCTTCTTTTGTGCCCTTTTTCACTCCAGGTAGT
>OIYQ01001101.1_pt1 | contig 10387 bp, 9 predicted proteins | sample 1588311 | NCBI WGS metagenome assembly OIYQ01 (sample SAMN03283244) | human gut metagenome | biome: human-associated habitat; material: feces | host: Homo sapiens | place: Peru | collected 2012
GCCGCCCATCTCCTGGAGAACGATGTTGCATTTCATCATCTGTCCGTTCTCACTTTTCTGACTCTGCACAGCGAAGGCCTCGCCCTGCTGCACCACTCTCATAATCTGAGTATACATATTATATAATGCACGAAGAGGTTTTCAAGATCACCAAACCATTTCAGCGTTGTCTTGTTTCTTCGACGCTGCAAAAGTACTGCGGAAAACAAGGCAAAACAATCCCTTTCCCACAACTCCCCCGAAAAACCCACGTTTTTGGGAAAAATCGGGCTTTTCTTGGGAAAAATAAAAAGCCTACATGCTCAGCAAGGAAAAACAAGAAAAAATCGTATAATATTAACAAAAAGGCAAGAAAATACCCTCATTTTCCTGCAAGCCTTTTCCCTACACTTTTCCCGATAAACTGCTGTATTTGGGAAAAATCGGGGGTTTCTTGGGAAAAACCGGGGCATTATTGGGAAAAATCCCATGTTTCTTGGGAAAATGGTAATTTAGTAAAAAATATAGTCCATGCCCCACACGCCCTGAAGGGGCAGAAGCTCCTAGCCCAGGGCACTCGCCCTGGGTAAACCAGCAATCAACCTTGCGCCCTGTAAAGGCAAAAGCTTTAAAATTCAAACATTAAAGACACCTCCTTCACCACCCATGAAGAAGATGCCTTTAACAAAAAACATAGTTACTCAAATATTTTATCTCCAAAGCGGAAAATTAATTCCTGTTTAAGATTATCAGGGAAATTGCACCCTTCAAATGCCCTATCTTCAATATCATTCACACTATTTGGAATAACAAGATCACGCAAAGAAGAGCAACCTTCAAATGCATCAAATCCAATACTAGTTACACTATCAGGAATAGCAAGACTACTCAAAGATTTACAACCACTAAATGCACTATCCCCAATGCTTGTTACACTATTTGGAATAACAAGACTACTCAAAGAAGAGCAACACCCAAATGCACCATCCCCAATACTCGTAACACTATCGGGGATAATATATGATTCTATTTCTTGATTTCTAAATGAGATGATTTCACTTTTATCCTTATTAAATAATACATCATCTTCATATATAAAATTGGCAGACAAACATTCTAACTCACCATCCCATTCACAAAACGAATTCCCATTTAAGCAAATTACACTTTCAGGAATGGATATATATTTCAACGAGAGACATCCGGCAAATGCAATATTTCCTATACTCTTCACGCTATTAGGGATATCTATGTTGGACAGCAAACTACATCCGGCAAAAGCCCATTCCCCAATATCCTTCACGCTATTAGGGATACTAATACTTGTTAAATTTAAGCAATCAAAAAATGCCCTATCACATATTATCTCTGTTGTCTTTTTTATTGAATAAGTGCCACTAAGTGTAGTTGGTGCCTTTAGCAATTTTCTTCCATCTTTACTATATTTTACTCCCCTGTCATCAATATAAGCATCTTTCAACTCTTCCTCTGTTGCTTTGGTTGATAAGTCTTCTATAGATTGAGGCTGAATTGGTTTTTCACCCACAAATAACATATAAGAGCATAACGAAAGTTCCTTTTTTGCCAATGCGAGCATAAAAAGAGAATAAAGAGTACAAAGATCCTTATTGCACATCAATTCCTGTAAAGCAGATATAACTTTACTCTTTGAAGGATTACGATAATCTTCCTCTGAAAAGAGAAGTCGGTCAGATTTACCATATAAATCTAGCAACGTGGAATTCAAGGAAATAGCTTTCAATGCCAAGGCTATGCTTGCCAAAGAAAAATCATCTATCGTCTCATCAAAGTCATCTACTGTACGCAAGGGATGGGAGAAATTTTTTGTTCCTTTTGTAGGAGATTTTCTACCTTTCATAGAAGGCACAAACATACCATCATAATCCACTAAAGCAAGAGAGCCATCTGGACGGACTATGATATTGTCAGACTTTAAATCACCATGAGCAAAAGATTGAGTACGGAGCCAAGCCGCCATCTTGCCAAAACGATAGCAAAGCATTGACATAGAAGATTGATTGTGATAGTTAGCAGCTATGTAAGCTTCCATCGTATCTCCATCTACCCAATCCATTAACAATACTGGAAATTTATCCTCCTCACATTGACAGTCAATACAGACCTCTTTCTCTATATACTTTACAGAAATAATGTATGGATACTCAATCATATCCAGTTCTTCAGCAATCTGACGATACGCATCGGTACGTCCTTCCTGTTCTTCTGTAAAACATTTGAGGGCATAATATTTCCCAGTACTCTTGTCCTGCATCTTAAACACCACGGCAAAAGCACCACTAATGTGATATGGTTCTCCGTGATTATCTAATACGGGAGTCAGGTGAGCCAACTTGTCAAGATTGTTACCAGCATCTTGAATGGCCTTTACATATTCTGATATTGTTGGATACTGCATACTATGTTCTTTTATTAATTGTTTTTAATCGTATTTTCATTCGACATTGCAAAGATACACATTAAATTGAAAAACAACAAAGAAAATATGAAAATTACAAGGTATTTTAAAGCTTTTGCCCTTTCAGGGCGTCAGGGTTGCGTCCGTAATAACCCAGGGCGATTGCCCTGGGCTAGGAGCTTCTGCCCTTTCAGGGCGTGTTGGGGCTAGTCATCAGCTGCATTTCCTGCTTGCGAGACGACTCCACAACGCACTACTTTCCCCAATATCTTTCTGCCATAGGCTGCAACCTTTCCTTTATTACTTCCATAACAGTCTTGAAATCAAGAGTTTCTTTCCATTGAATCTTTTTCAGAAATGCTTTCCAGCGAACTATACGTGCTGCGTCTGTCGCAAAACTTTCTGTAAACAACTGCAATTCGGGATTGTATGTAAGCCCTCTATTATCGAAAGTCGCCTTAATCGCATCATATAATGTGTCATCAGACAAGTCTCTCTTTGTCAGGAGTTGGTAACAGTCGAAGAAATCTTTCATGCGACTGTTGAGCACATCTCGGTCTATCATCGTATGGAATTTCTCGGCAACAACAGTCTCCAAGGAATATGCCTGTATGTTCACAGATGGAATGTCAGGCAAAAGCAATGGGAAGTCAATAGTTGTTGGATATGGAGTTACAACATCACCAAAGCCAATGTCAACAGACATGTTGTAAGCGATAGTATCCATGTGGGCCGTAAAGTAAAATCTTGTGCCAGGATACTTCTTTTCAACAGTTATAGGCTCCAACTTAATGCTGTTAACATCAAACGATACTCCATCCTCATCGCATACAATGCCCAAAATTTCCTGGAACACGTGCGCAAGGAAATCCCTATCACGGCTAATTCTATCTGCCATGAAATCAACATCTACTGTAGGACGTGCCTCAAGTCCGTTCATAGCATAAAGCAAAGAGCCACCTTTCAGCAAAAAATTGTCCTTATATTGGCTTACAGATACTCTGTAAAGCAACCTCTCGTTGAAATATCTTGCCAAGAGATACATATATTTATAGCCTGTCTCATTCATCAGATTGAGCAAGCGGGTCTTAACAGACTTACCGTAGTTTTTCTTTCCCATCTTATTCTATAGCTATTTCAAGATAATTTTTCAATGTATTAAACACTCTGAGGCGTTGGGCGTAATCCTGCAAACGAGTGAGATTGCGGTTGGGCTTTCTCAAATAAGAACGAATCACTTCCGCACAAACATCCAGCCCCAATTTGTTTCTGTATTTCACTGCATCACAAACACTTCGCTCCAAGTCGGTTATGCGAACATGAAAACCGGATATTTCTGCTTCCATAATGCCAAACTCCAGATTCTCCTTCTTCCAATAATACAATTCTATCGGAAGCGTTTCAGGAATCTCTACTTTCCTTTTATTGGCGATGGCAATGCAAAAAGCTGGTGGAACAGTTGTCGAAAGCTGATGATAAGCCCAGGCATTGTATAGACACACAACACCTTTAGGTACAATCCGCTCCACATCTATCATTGTATTCAGCAGGGCTTCCGGAACAGCATAAATGCCCTGGCGCAACTTGATCAAGTCGCCACGTTCCTTAGCTCTCAACAATCGCTTATACTCTGCCATATGAGGAATATCAGTAGTAGAGATTGTGCCTCCTAGTGCTTCCACTTTACAAACTATATTGTCCATATCACATTTATATTAATATCATTTTCGCTGCAAAAATACAATATTTTTTTGAAAAGCGGCAATATTCTACGGAATATTTTCAAAAACGCCGTAGAATATTACCAGTATTATCCTTGTTTTATACCCAGGGACGATAATTATCTCTAAATCTTCCTCTCTACTTTCCAATATTACCCCCCAACACCAAAACTTCTCATCAATTCCTCCCTTTTCTCCAGCTTATAATACAGCTCCTGGGCGGTATGATAATCGGAATCGGAACCTTCAAGCCACTCCGAGAAATGGTGGTTGTGGTTCTTCTGGGTTTCCTGCTTGCGGAACGAGTCTACCACACATTTCTTTTCTGCATCAGGAAACATCTGGTTCATGCGGGCGGCAAAGGCATTTTTGTCCTGATCATCACGGATGATGTGGAAAGTATATTTCATCAGACACCATACTATATACCATTTCTGCTGCGTATCAATATTGCCCTTAATCCAGAACTTCAATTTCTCCTCCAACTTCACAGGATCCACCCAGTTCACAAAGAACGGATCACTCTGACGCTCATAATCATCAGCCTTAGCAATCTCATCCTCCCACATCTTATACTCACCTAAATACTTAAACAGGGTTTCAAACTCCTGGGGAGAAGCCTTTTCCTTAGAAAGAATATAGACAAATTCCTCCATATCCTCCTCATCCTGAATGTAGTTATCATTCCAGTAAGCACACAATTTATAATTACCATAAGCTCCCATGGTATCATCCAAAACCTTGCGCAGAGATTCCGTGTTATAACCGATTCTTCTACTCTCCAGATGGTGCTTCTTAACTCTTGCCACACGATGAAGATGCTCGGAAAGAAAAGACTCGTCAAACATTCGTTTGATATGGCGATAGATGATGCAACCCTCGTGATGAGAGCGCTTAAGTCTCGTTTGATAGATTGACAAAACATCCTTGCTGATCTGGTCCATCAAACGCAGGCATTCCTTCACAGACATCATCAAGCCAGTAGAAATATAGTTTTCATGGCAGGGCTTAAACAGAGAAAAGGTAACTGGGGCTATCAGGTTCTCGTTCGTTTCACATTGATTGAAAATCTCCTGCTCATCAGGAATCTGTTCATAGTTATCCAAATCCGGAAAGAAGTTCAGATGCTTTCGGGCTATCTCCCGAAGTTCACGGAAAATGGGTTCTAAAGACTCCGTGAAAATCTGCATGATCTCATCGTCATAACATTTATAAATCGTAATATAAACTTTCTTATGGAGTGAATGAACGGTTTTCAGAAAATCAGTTAGATATTCAGCCAAGGTTTGATAAATACAAAAGTAGTGTGTAAGACTATGATGTTTGACGGCAAACCATTTTGAGTCGTCTATAACATGTTGAATCTCCTTACATAAAATTTCTATTTCTCTCTTAAATAGGTTTACATCAGTCATGGTAATAGGAATGTATTTCCTCACTCCTGTTGCCTCGTCCATTACGAGCAAATCGTCTTCAGTATTGATTTTTAGAAGGTCATTGTAATCGCAATAGTTTTTGGGTAGTTGTTCTATCGCCATTGTTTTGCTTTTGGTATGAATTGATTTACAAAAAGCGGCATGGGGGTCCCTGTAAGCACCGGTATTCTGGCACCTGCAAGAGCCTTCGACAAGGCACAAACAAGTACTGCCCACGCCGTGGAGGAGTGGACGCCTTGCTGTCACCGTCTTCTTGTCGATTTTTCTTGAATTTGCAGGTTCTGAATACCGTAGAAGTGCAGTTATTCAGCGTCTATTTGATTATTATGTTGTTATGTTCTTTACTTTCTGTTTCTTAATCTAAAATTTTAAAGGGTTTATAATACATTTTCTTCCTGATCTGCCCAGTGGTCGCATTGCCGCATCACGGTTTCCAATGCCTTTTCTGCTCCCTCAGGCGGATACTTATACTTCTTGAGCAGTCGCTTCACCATCACACGCATCTTGGCTCTTGCCGACTCTTTGCGGTTCCAGTCGATGGTGCGGTTGCGGTGCAGTACCTCCGTCAGTTCCTTGGTGAGCGCCACAAACTCCTCGTCAGAGTAAGCCTGTCTGGCTCCTTCCGGTGTGGAGAGTGCATCATAGAATGCCTTCTCCTCAGGCGAAAGTCCTAAGCTGTTGCCCTCTTCCTCTGCCTTCTTGAATTGCTGCGCCATCTTCAGCAACTCCTCTATCACTTCCTCGTTGGTGAGCAAGCCTTTCAGGTAGTTGGAGAGACTCTGGCTGAGCATATCAGAGAAGAGGTCGCTCTGTATCACGTTGGTTTTCTGCTGCTGCTTGATTTTCTCCTTCAGCAGTTTGGTGAGCAATTCCACAGCGAGATTGCGCTCCTTCATGTTCTTCACCTCCTTGATGAAAGCTTCGTCGAAGAGCGAGAACTCTATCTGGCGGTCGCCGAAGAGATTGATCACTCCGTCGCTCTTCACGCTCTGCCTCAGCAGTTCACCTATGCGCTCATTGATTTCATGTCGGCTCACCTTGCCCTTCTGTGCTAATTTGAGCATCATCACTCGCAGCGCATCCATATAGCACACCTCCGCTTTCTGCTGCTCATCGAGGAGCGAACGGCAAAGGGTGGTGGCATTATGCAGCTGGGCACTGTGCTCCATGAAATCCTTCCGGTGCTGAAGATGGTCGGGAGACGAGAGGAAGTTGGCACCGCCTGTGATGGCTGAAGCCCGCTTCACATTGTCCTGCTCGAAGAATCCGTGGTAGTCGAAACCATGCAACTGGTCACGGCAGATCTCGATTTCTTCTTTCCATTTCAGCAGTGCCGTCTTGGCTATATCCGGGTCGCCGAAGCGACGGCGGTCTCGGTTGGTGTACTGCTGCATGGCATTCTTCAGCGCCTGCGCAATACCTACGTAATCCACTATCAGTCCACCTTCCTTCTTCTCGCCATCCTCGGCCTGGAACACTCGGTTCACTCGGGCTATGGCCTGCATCAGGTTGTGGCCGCTCATCGGCTTATATACATACATGGTGGCGAGCGATGGAACGTCAAATCCCGTCAGCCACATATCTCTCACGATGGCTATCTTCATCGGGTCGCCGTCGTCCTTGAACTTGCGTGCTAATTCCTTCTTGTAGGCTTCGTTGCCTATAATCGGTTGCCAGTCGGCAGGGTCTTGGTTCGAACCGCTCATCACCACTTTCACCTTCCCCGTCCAGTCTGGTCGAAGTTCAAGTATCTTGCGGTAGATCTTGATGGCGATAGGTCGGGTGAGCGCCACGATCATGGCCTTACCGGTGAGTATCTGCGCTCGGTTTTCCTCGTAGTGCTGGATGATGTCCTTCACCAAGGTGTCGATGGTGGCATCTTCGCCCAAGATTACTTCCAGTCGGCTATGCTCCTGCTTTGCCTTCCTGATCTGTTCCTCTGTGGCTCCATCATCCTCCAACTTGTCAAACTCATCATTCAGCAGTTGCATCGTTTCCTCGTCCAGATTGAGGTTGACCACCCTACTCTCGTAAAATACAGGGCGTGTGGCTCCATCATCCACTGCCTGACTCATGTCATAGACGTCGATGTAGTTGCCGAAAACTTCCTCCGTATCTCGGTCTCGGTCGCTGATAGGCGTACCTGTAAATCCGATAAACGAGGCTCCTGGCAGGGCTTCTCTCATCTTCCGGCTGAATCCCTTCTTCACCAGAAGAAGCGACGGCAGGACGAACAACACGATGATTATCGACGTCAGCGTGCCTACGCCCAGCAAAAGCCCGAGTTGCGCCACCACACCCGACGACAGCATGCTCATAACGAAGCCGGTTGCCGTAAGAATGACGCCCGACGTCAGAATTGTGCTTCATCGCCTTCTTCAAACTTCTGGATGGTGGTGAAGATGATGCCGCCACTCTTGCGCCCCTGCAGCAGATGACCCAAGTCTTCACGGCTCTGGGCGTTCACGGGTTCCTGACGGAGGAAGTCCTTGCAGCGGCAGAACTGACCGTAGAGCTGATTGTCGAGGTCTTTGCGGTCGGTCACCACCACGATGGTTACTTCGGGCAGTCGCTGCACCAACTGGTGGGCATAGAACACCATGGAGAGGCTCTTGCCCGAACCCTGCGTGTGCCAGAACACACCGATTTTACCATTGCCTTCCACCGCCGTGCGAGTCCTTTGCAGGGCTTTGCCTACAGCATAGTACTGATGATAGGCAGTCAGAATCTTGGCATATTTGCCCTGGTTCTTGTCGAAGCAGATATAGTTCTGCAGGATGTCGAGCAACCTTTCTTGCTGGAACATTCCGAGGAAGAAGGTGCGGTAGTCGGCCATGAGGGTTGACTCATACGCCCCGTCCACGGTTTTCCATTCCATGTAGCGGTCTTGCTTGGCGGTGATGGTTCCGGCACGAGTTTCGCTCATGTCGCTGATCACGTTGAAAGCATTATAGCTGAAGAGGCTCGGCACGCTCTGCTGATAGTTTTTGATCTGCTTGAAAGCATCGTCGATGGAAGCATCTTCGGAGGTGGCGCTTTTCAGTTCCACCACCACGAGGGGCAATCCATTGACCATCACTACCATGTCGCAGCGCTTGCTCTTATATTCCTCCACACGCCATTGGTTCACTACCTTGAAGAGGTTTCTTTCAGGGCGGTTGAAGTCGATGAGTCGCATCAGGACCGTCCGTTCCTCTCCGTCCTGAGTATATTCCACCTCCATGCCGTTCTGCATCCACAGGGTAAACTGCTCGTTGTTTTGTTCTAAAGTACCGATATGAATGTCTGTGATTTTCTTGATTCCATCATCCAATAAATCGGCTGGCAGTTCGGGATTGAGTCGTCGCATAGAGGCGACCAAATCGGCACGATAGAAAGGCTCCTTTATGTCGCGTTCCACATCGTACCCGCATTCATACGCATAGCCCAGTTCGTCTCTGAACAGGGCGATGAGCGTTTGCTCGTATGCGTCTTCGGTGAATTTCTTGTCGTCTGCCATTATCTTATATTTTTATATTTTTCTTCTCGTTATTCCTTATGCAGGAGTCGCTTTTTCAAGTGTCTCCAACATCAGGAGAAGTTTTCGTTTCTTGAGGAGGCAAGAGAGTTTGGCTTCTTCTTTCTGCTTTATTGACTGATATACCCCAGCCTGTTCCTCATAAGATTTCAGATCTGCTTCAGCAGGAATCAAAACAGGTTCATTTTCAAATCCGTTCGTGATGCCCTGATCATATTTAGATTTCCAAGCATAATAAACATAATGACTGAACTGGTAAGAAGTTTCCAATACCTTGTCGAGGTTGATATTCTCGGTCTTTTGCTTATATGCCTTCAGCAAGTCGGTAAAGGTTCCTACTATCCATCCTTCCGGTATCATTCCCAATTCACTTTGTACCAAGCGCTCATCCTTGTAAGGATTGAAATCTACGAAACAATAGACGAATTCATCTTGTTTCAGTTTCTCCAAATCAGCAATGATCTGTTTGATCATTTTAATCTTACTCTCAAGCAAATTCTTTTGCTCGAATAATTTTTCAATGTCTTTATTTCTGTTTCCCATAATTTGTTGTTATTATTATGTTTATTAATCTTTTCTTTTTCTTTCCGTTCCTCCCAGATTGCTATTCCGGGACTTCCAGTTCGCCAGACATGAGGCGAGGGAGAAGGGTGTCGCGGAGGAGGGAGAGGGTTGTATTCTCAGTACCCTTTATCTGCTTCTGTTTCTGCAAATTATCAATTATCTTCTGAAACTCCACAATATCTTGCTCTTTAGGAATTAATACAGGTTCCTTTTCTATGAAGTCTTTTATTGCAAAGTTTTTTATACCAGAAGTTCCATTCTCGTAGCCAAACATAATGTCATTATCATATTTGTATTTCCATGAATAATAAACATAAGAACTGAATTGGCTCAAAGGACGCAATACCTTACAAAAATTCGTACATACAATATCATGTTTGTATTTCTTAAGCAGCTCCTCTGTAACGAGACTCGTTCTTCCTGTAGATACAGTAGCAGTACCTCCCGAGATTTCCACAAGAATATCTTTATCTTTAAGATGCTTGGCTTGATAGTTCTTTTCCAAAATATAACGCTGGGGAGTTTTACCTCTTACACCATTATTTATATCTTGGAAATCACAGCCTCTTACACAAGCTACTTCATGCGTATAGTTTCCTTGTGGGGTTTCTTTTCCCCAATCTCCGGAAATCAGACTTTCTATCATTTCAGAATAACTTCCTACTTTCCATCCTTCCGGAATCATTCCCAATTCACTATCCACGAACTTACCATCCTTGAAAGGCTCAAAGTC
>OIYQ01001106.1_pt1 | contig 10372 bp, 7 predicted proteins | sample 1588311 | NCBI WGS metagenome assembly OIYQ01 (sample SAMN03283244) | human gut metagenome | biome: human-associated habitat; material: feces | host: Homo sapiens | place: Peru | collected 2012
CGATGTATGGCAGAAAGGCTGGTCAGGGCTACCTGCGCCTCAACATCGCCTGTCCTCGCAAGACCCTGATGCAGGGTCTGATCCGCATTGCTCGGGTTCTCAGCCAGTATATGGATGAAGAGGATTTAAGCGGATGCCCTGCATAAAAGAGCGAAGAAAGAGAAAAGATTTCTAAATAAAATGTTTAAAACAAGATAAGATGGAAAATGAAGTTTTAAAAGCCATTAGGGAGAGAAGAAGTATTCGTCGCTTCAAGTCAGATCAGATTACCGACGAAGAGTTGAAGACGGTATTGGAAGCCGGCACATGGGCAGCAACAGGTCATGGAACCCAGGAGCCTTTCATCATTGCCGTTCAGAATCCTGAGATTTGCGCCCAGCTTCGCAAGATGAACGCAGAAATCATGGGTGTAGAAAGCGATCCTTACTATGGAGCACCAACCATCGTTATCGTTCTGGCACCAGAAAGCAACGTTAACGGTGTGAAAGATGGCAGCCTTATCTTAGGCAATATGATGCTTGCTGCCCACTCTATCGGCCTTGCATCTTGCTGGATTAACCGTGAAGACGGCATGTTTGCATCAGAAGAAGGCAAGAAGTTGATGAAAGACTGGAATCTTCCAGAAGGTTTGATGGGAGTAGGAGCCTTAGCCTTGGGTTATGCTTCTGCGCATCCTCATACCGTAAAACCAAGAAAAGAGGATTACTACCGCATTATCAAATAAAGGCAGGATGCCTGGTTTACGGCACATACATATACAAGAGAAAAGGTCTCATGAAGGAAAACATTCATGAGACCTTTTTATATATGTATATAATGAAGCTATTACAACTTTACACTTGCCAAGACCTTATCTGTAGCGCCAGCCAAATGAGCCACGAAGGCGCCAGCCTTATCGCCAGCCTGTTTCAGGAAGGTCTCATCATTCATCAGAGAACTCATCAAACCTGAGAAATCCTCATAGGTATTGATTTCAAAACCTCCACCCGATTTCAGCAAGCCCTGAGCCTCCTGAAACTTTTTGTTGTTCGGACCAAAGATAACCGGCATATTCCATACGGCAGCCTCCAAGGTGTTATGAATACCTACACCAAAGCCACCACCGATATAAGCCACATCACCATAGTTGTACATACTGCTCAACAATCCGAAACAATCGATGATCAAGACATCAGCCTCCGCTGCTTCTTCAGGAGTAGTTTGCGTATAGCGCACTACCTTCTTGCCCTTTATCAGAGAAAGAATCAACTTCAGATGCTCTTCAGCGATGACATGAGGAGCAATCAGCAGGCGCCAATCCTTATGCTCATTAAAGAAAGGTATAAAGATATTCTCATCTGGTGGCCAAGAGCTACCGGCAACAAATACCTTGAAATCATGATGAGGTACATCAGCAGACTGAGATGAAGCTACTCCTGTTCTGAAAGCCTCGCAAATCGGCAATTGCTTGGCAGCCTCCTTTATCTGGAGAACACGGTCGAAACGGGTATCTCCTACCACATCCACAGCCGTGATGCCGATACCTTCGAGCAACCGCTTGCTCTCTTCGTTCTGCACGAAGAAACGGGTAAAGCACTTCAGCACTCCAGCATAGCTTCTGCCGTACCATTTGAAGAACACCTGATCCTCGCGGAAGATACTGCTCACGCTATAAGTAGGAATGTTGCGATATTTCAGGATATGAAGGAAATTAGACCAGAACTCATACTTGATGAAGAAAGCCATTACTGGGCGTACCAATCTAAGGAAACGGATGGCGTTCAACCGAGTGTCTATCGGCATATAACAGATGATGTCAGCCCCCTCATAGTTCTTGCGCACCTCATAGCCTGAAGGCGAGAAGAAGGTAAGCAGAATCTTGTACTGAGGATGCTCCTTGCGGATGCGCTCCATCAAAGGGCGACCTTGCTCAAACTCACCGAGAGAAGCGGCATGAAACCAAATGTACTTGGCATCAGGATCCACCTTCTGTTTCAGCAACTTGAAAGCCTCTCGCTCGCCCTTCCACATCTTGCGCACCTTCTTGCTGAACAAGCTGGCTATTGCTATGCCCCAAAGGACGAAATAGATGACAATATTATATATCATGATTAATCTTTCTTTTTTGGTTGGTCTAACACAAACACTCTCTGAGGAAGAAAACGAACACCTGCCACATCCTACCCCAGAGAGTTTTTTAAGTTGATAATATTATCCTAAAACCTCGATGGCCTTGCGAAGACGTGCCAAGGTCTCCTCCTTGCCAAGGAAGGCAGAGATGTCGAACATACCAGGACCCTTGCCCTCACCTACGAGAGTCAAGCGGAAGGCATTCATCACATCACCGAGCTTATAGCCCTTGTCCTCTACCCACTTCATCACGATAGGCTCCTGACCCTCGATAGAGAAGTCCTCGATGCCTTCGAGCACCTCGGCGAGTTCGGTCATCTGCTGTGCAGAATACTCCTTCCAACGCTTCTTCACGGTCTTGGCATCGTACTCCGTAGGAGGAATGAAGAAGAATGAGCACAATGGCCACAACTCATAGACGAAGTTCACACGGTCCTTCATCATGTGTACCACCTGCTTTACTCTATCCAAAGTCTCCTCTACACCATTGTTAGCCACGATAGGTGCAAAGAGGTTGGCAATCTCATCATCACTCTTCATGAGGATGTACTCATGGTTGAACCAGATGCCCTTCTTGAAGTCGAACTTGGCACCAGCCTTGGAACAGCGGGAGATATCGAAAGCCTTCACCAACTCATCGAGAGAGAAGATTTCCTGCTCCGTACCAGGGTTCCAGCCGAGGAGCGCCAGGAAGTTGACTACAGCCTCAGGGAAGTAGCCACTCTCACGATAACCAGAAGAAACCTCACCGGTCTTAGGGTCATGCCACTCCAATGGGAATACAGGGAAACCGAGGCGGTCACCATCACGCTTGCTCAACTTACCCTTACCCTCTGGCTTGAGAAGCAAAGGAAGGTGTGCGAAGCGAGGCATAGTATCCTCCCAACCGAAAGCCTGATAAAGGAGAACGTGCAATGGGGCACTAGGCAACCATTCCTCACCACGAATCACGTGAGAGATTTCCATCAAATGGTCGTCCACGATGTTTGCCAAGTGATAAGTTGGCAATTCATCAGCACTCTTATAGAGCACCTTGTCGTCCAGAATATCGCTCATCACCTTCACGTCGCCACGAATCATATCGTTGACATGAATTTCCTGTCCTGGTTCAATCTTGAAACGAACTGTATATTGCTTACCGTTTGCGATGAGCTGATCTACCTCCTCCTTGGAAAGGGTAAGAGAGTTGCGCATCTGCATACGGGTATGAGCATCGTACTGGAAATTCTGAATCTCAGCACGCTTAGCTTCCAGCTCCTCTGGAGTATCGAAGGCGATGTATGCCTTACCATTGTCCAAAAGCTGCTGTACATATTTCTTATAGATATCACGACGCTCGCTCTGACGATAAGGACCATGCTCGCCACCGAAGCTCACACCCTCATCAAACTGGATACCGAGCCACTTGAAAGATTCCAGGATATATTCCTCGGCTCCTGGTACGAAACGATGAGAGTCTGTATCCTCGATACGGAACACAAGCTCACCACCATGCTGGCGAGCAAACAAATAATTATAGAGGGCGGTACGAACACCACCAATGTGCAATGCACCTGTAGGACTTGGGGCGAAACGCACCCTTACTTTTCTATCTGCCATGTCTTATTTTATAGCTTATTTCAAATTTTTCTGCAAATTTACATCTTTTTTTGCGATTATAATAGTTTTTTTTCGTATTTTCGCACTGTAAAAAGGAATTAATGGGAGAAATGCTGATTTTTTGCTCAATATTTGAGAAAATGAGCAGCTTTTTAGCCCAAAAACGTAACAAACCATAAAGCGTAACAAACATGAGTATATTCAACAATCTCGAGGAGAATTATTGGCGCAACCTGATCACCAAGACCATTCTCGTTATCTTTACAGTTGCCATCATTGTCTGGTTTTTGCCACGCAATGAGGGCAGACAGTTCCGTTACGATGTGGGAAAACCTTGGATGTACGGTTCAGTGATTGCCACCTTCGACTTCCCGATCTACAAGACCGATGAAGCCATCAAGCACGAGCAGGATTCGCTGCTACGGCAGTTCCAGCCGTACTACACAGTAAAATCCAATGTCGGCAATGAACAGATCAAGCGTTTTCTCCACGACTTCAGTCAGGGCATTCCAGGACTTCCGAAGGAATACGTGGAACTCATAGCCAACCAGCTGAAGCAGGTTTATCAGACGGGCATTGTCAGCACGCCTGAATATAACCGTATCTACAAGGATTCTACCAGTATGATACGCATCATCAGCGGCAAGAACGCCAAGAGCTTTCCTATCGGTAACTTCTACTCTACCATTGCCGCCTATGAACACATCTTCTTTGATGAGAAGATATCAGCACAGCGGCAGATTCTCTCCCGCTGCAATCTCAACGACTATGTGGAACCCAACCTTATATATGATAAGGAACGCTCGGAGGCAGAACGAACAGACTTGCTGAGCAGCATACCGCTAGCCAGCGGTATGGTGATGAGCGGACAGAAAATCATCGACCGAGGCGAAGTAATCAATGATTATACTTACCGAGTGCTTACCTCTTTCGACAAGGAGACGAAGCGCCGAAGTTCTACTGAGGACGAGCTTACCACTACCATCATCGGCCAGGCACTCTTCGTATTGATTCTCGTGATGATGTTTACCTTTTATCTCACGCTCTTCCGCAAAGACTACTTCGACAAGCCACGCAGCATCACCATGCTCTATGCGATGATCACGCTGTTCCCAATCTTTGTGTCACTCATCATGAAGCACAATTTCTTCAGCGTATATATCATCCCATTTGCCATGGCACCTATCTTTGTGCGCGTCTTTATGGATTCACGAACGGCTTTCATCACGCATGCCACGATGATTCTCATCTGTGCGGCAGCTGTGAAATACCAATATGAATTCATCATCGTGCAGCTGGTTTCCGGCTTGGTTGCGATTTACAGTCTGCGCGAATTATCCAAGCGCTCGCAGATATTCTTCACTGCCCTCCTGGTTGCCATCAGTACTACCGTGGTATATGTGGCCCTCCAGTTGATGCAAGACAATCAGGTGTTCAATATCGACCGCAGCATGTACACCTATTCCACCATCAATGGAATCTTCCTGCTGCTCGCCTATCCACTGATGTACATCATCGAGAAGACGTTTGGTTTCACCTCTAATGTCACACTCTTCGAGTTGTCCAACACCAACAAGGGGCTGCTGCGCAACCTGAGCGAGATTGCTCCTGGTACATTCCAGCACTCCATCACCGTAGGTAATCTGGCAGCGGAGATAGCCAACCGTATCGAGGCAAACAGTCTGCTGGTACGTACCGGAGCACTCTATCACGATATCGGCAAGATGACAAACCCGGTATTCTTTACGGAGAACCAGGCAGGAGTGAATCCACACGACCAGCTGAGTGATCTGGAAAGTGCCCAGATCATCATCAGTCACGTAACAGAAGGACTGAAGATGGCAGAAAAGGTAGGTTTGCCGGGTATTATCAAGGACTTCATCACTACTCACCACGGCACAGGTATTGCCAAATTCTTCTATGTAAACTATTGCAATGCCCATCCTACGGAAGTAGTAGATAAGTCACTGTTCCAATATCCAGGACCCAATCCGTTTACCCGAGAGCAGGCAATCCTGATGATGGCGGATACAGTAGAAGCAGCTTCCCGCTCACTGAATGAATATACTGAAGAAAGCATCAGTAATCTGGTAAACAAGCTTATCGATGGACAGGTGGCAGATGGATTCTTCAAGGAATGCCCGATAACCTTCCGTGACATTGCACTTGCCAAGCTGGTGCTTATCGATCGTCTGAAGGCGATTTATCATACCCGCATCTCCTATCCTCACATGAATGTGAAGGAGAACCAAAGCATGAAAAAGGAGGAAGAAGCTCCTCAAGCTGAAACCGACGCTCAAAAGCCTTGAAAACAGCTGATTTTTCAAGATATCGAAACATACAAATAAAGCTATCAAATAGCCCGAGAATTTGCACAGTCTTTAAGTTTTGTGCAGATTCTCGGGCTTTTTACGTTAATATACTTTAAATATAAGATTACTATTGTAGAGAAATAGAACATTATAGTTACCTTTGCGGACGTTTTTATTTAATATTATTAAGATGAAGAAACTAAAATTAGTTAGTTTAGCCATTGCGATGGCCTGTGCAACGCCTTCTTTAGCAGGTGGTTTGCTCACTAACACCAATCAGCACGTTGCATTCAACAGAATGATGAGCCGTGAGGCTTCAATTGGTATTGACGGCGTTTACTACAATCCAGCCGGCGTTGTATTCATGGGTGAAGGAAAGCATCTTGCCATCAACTGGCAGTTGGCTTACCAGACACGTAGCATTGAAAATGATTATCCATTGTTCACTAACAATGTGAACAATCCTACTACTCCACGCGAGTTCAAGGGTAAGGCGTTTGCACCTGTTATCCCTTCTTTCCAGTATGCTTATAATAAAGGCAGATGGTCTCTCCAGGCAGGTTTCGCCCTCACTGGTGGCGGTGGAAAGTGTACTTTCGACGATGGACTGGGCTCTTTCGAGAAGATTGTAGCTGAGACAGCTTTGGCAGCTTGCCAGTTGGCTGGTGCTGTAGACCAGGTGGCAGCACAGTATGGTGTACCAGCTGTTTTCACTAGCGACAAGAGTTTCGGTAAGGAAGGCAAGTATAGCTACAACAGTTATATGCACGGTCGCCAGTACTACTATGGTCTCTCTCTGGGTGCCGCTTATAAGTTCAGCGACAACTTCAGTGCATTCGCAGGCGTACGTGGTGTCTATGCTTCTACCAACTACTATGGTTATGTAGAGAACATCAAGGTTGGCGCAATGCCTCTCTATATGGTACTCGACCCTACCAAGGAAACAGCAGCTAACATCGAGTTGAGCTGTGACCAGAGCGGTGTGGGCTTCACTCCTATCATCGGCGTGGATTTCAAGACTGGCAAGTGGAACTTCGCAGCTAAATACGAGTTCAAGACTCGCATTCGCTTGAAGAACAAGTCAGTAAACCAGGCGCCTAGTATCGGTAACCTTCCAGACAACCTCCGCAACGCCTACATTGCAGGTGGTGTACCAGAGGCTGCTGCAGATGCCATCATCGGCAACCCAGTTATTCAGGGAGCCATGGGACAGTTGAAGACTCAGTTCGATGCCAAGCTTGAAGAGGCTATCGGTGAATACGAGGATGGTAAGAAGATTGCAGGCGATATTCCTGCTTACCTGGCACTCGGTGTAGGTTACAGCCCTGTAAATGCCGTACGCGTAAACGTTGGTTTCCACTGGTTTGATGACAAGCACGCTACATCATACAACAATCGTCAGGAGAAATTGGACCGTGGTACCTTGGAGTACAACGCAGGTATTGAGGTGGATGTCAACAAGAAGATTACCTTGAGTACAGGTTGGCAGAACACCAACTATGGCTTGAGCGATGAGTATATGGATGACAAATCATTCGTTGTTAGTTCTAACTCTGCTGCTATCGGCGGTGTTTATCACATCAACAAGAAGATGGATCTGAACGTAGCTTACTTCCACACCTTCTATCAGCACAAGAAGACTTCAGAGAAAGTTCAGCTCACAGAACAGAAGAGCATCAACTACAGCTCTGATTACACCCGTAACAACAATGTATTCGCAGTAGGTCTTGACATCAATTTCTAAAAAGAATTCACATTCTTTTCAAAAGAAAATACATAACTACAATTATAAAGGCTATCCCGCATCATGCAGGATAGCCTTTTCCATTACATCGGGTCCACATCATAATATATCTGCAAAGCTCCATACCTCGGATCTTTTGCCATCATCTGCTGGGCATACTTCAGATATTCGCGCACCTTCTTCTGGTCGATACCATTCTCCAGCTTGATGACAATCTTGCGGATATTCATTGTCTTTACACGTGCCACAGCCGGCTTATCCGGTCCGAGTACGCGTTCACCAAACCATCCTCTCAGCGTCTTGCCCAATTCCAGACTAGCCTGTTGGCAGATCTTTTCGTGCTTGTGCTTCAGGAACACATTGATAAGATGGAAGAAAGGCGGATAATGAAACATTCTTCTCTCCTCCAGGATTCCCTTGAAAAGAGAATCATAGTCATTGTGTACTACCTGACTGATGATAGGCAGTGTCGGATTCTTTGTCTGCAGAATCACGAGTCCCCGTTTGCCCTTTCTTCCGGCTCTTCCACTCACCTGCGCCATCATCATGAAAGCATGCTCGTAAGCACGGAAATCAGGATAGTTGAGCATTGAATCAGCATTCAAGATTCCTACTACACTCACTTTATCGAAATCCAAGCCCTTTGATATCATCTGCGTACCAATCAGAAGATTTGTCTTTCCCGAAGAGAAATCGGAGATCAGTCGCTCGTAGGCATTTCGGGTACGGGTTGTATCTAAGTCCATTCGGGCGATGCGGGCTTCAGGAAAGATCTCGGAAATCTGGTCTTCGATGCGCTCTGTTCCGATACCCCTACCCATCAACTCAGTACTGCCACAGTTAGGACATTCAGTAGGAACCGGATAAGTATAACCGCAATAATGGCAGGTAAGGAGATTGATACTCTTATGCAGGGTAAGCGAAACATCACAGTTCTTGCATTTCGGCACCCATCCACACACCTTACATTCTATCATCGGTGCAAATCCCCTTCGGTTCTGGAAGAGGATAGCCTGCTCTCCATTCTTCAGGGCTTCTTTTACTGCCGCCAGGAGCACAGGCGAATAAACACCCGTCATCATCTTGCGATGGCGGAGGTCTTTCACATCCACCACCTGTATCTCAGGCAACTGGATATCCTTGTATCGGGTCTTCAGTTCTACCAATCCATCAGCTTCGCAAAGGCCTCTTTATCATCCACTGCGGTCCTGATCTGTTGCATAAATGCATCCATTGTCTCTTTCGTAACATCCACGCCGCCATATTCTCCCATGCCAACATAATAATCTTCTTCCTCTTCTTTTGTCTCATCCAGATCAGCTAATCCAAAATTAACTGCTTTACGAAGTGCTTCTACTTCTTCCTGGCTGAGCATAACGTAGGATTCGCCTTTTACAATTTCTTTCATATACAAAAAACAATTGTCCCGGCTGTGTACTGCATTTAAGATAAGGCCTGTATTCTCTTTGTCCAGCAAAGCCAGCGCAAAACTTAACTTTCCACCTACATCATCAAATGCGTCATACTTTTCTACACCATATTTATTAAACATTTTATCAAGATTCTTTTTGATAAAAAGAAGATCATGATCATGTTCTTCCTTCGCATCATAGAGCTTATCTATCTGAGCGAATTTTCTAACGAATACTTTTTCCAGAGACTGTGCATCTGAACCTTTCATGAACGTCTTATATTTACGTTCCAGACGGCTCAGGCGCATATTCATACTGATATTCCTTACCAGCAGGAAGATAGTAAGAATCAGCAGTATAATAATGATGATCCCGGAATCAATTCCAAGATTTTCAAAAATGCCACTCATATTACTGTCACTCCTAACCAATGGATTCGAAAAGATCTATGATTCTTTCCAGTTCATCCTTGGAATAATATTCAATTTCAATTTTACCTTTGTCATTTTTCTTTCTGTGAATCTGGACTCTGGTACCCATGATACTTTTCATTTTTTCTTCCAGACTCTCATATATTGCATCCTCAGCAGAACTGAATTTGCTCTTCTTTGCTGTTTTTGGCGGTTCCAGCATACGTTTTACAAGTGCTTCTGTTTCACGAACACTTAATTTCTCGTCAAAAATTTTCATTGCAATTGATTCCTGCTTTTCCTTATCTGCTATCGAAAGGATTGCCCTGGCATGACCGGCAGTGATCATCTCATCAATCAGCATCTGCTGCACTTTTTCACTGAGTTTGAGAAGTCTCATTGCATTTGTTACTGCTGTTCTGCTCTTCCCTACACGCTCTGCGATTTCATCCTGTTTCAGATGAAATTCATCAATCAGTCGTTTATATGCCATCGCTTCTTCCACAGGGTTTAAATCTTCCCGCTGAATATTCTCAATCAGGGAAATTTCTACTAATTCCTGCTCAGAAAACTCTTTAACAATTACAGGAATCTCTGTCAGTCCGGCAAGCTTTGCCGCTCTCCAGCGTCTTTCACCTGCAATTATTTCATAGTAGTCCTTTTTATCAGACACAAGAAGTGGATGGAGTACGCCGTACTGTTTAATAGACTCAGACAGTTCCATGAGTGCATCTTCATCGAACTGTTTACGTGGCTGATCCATATTCGGCTCCACACTTGAGATCT
>OIYQ01001109.1_pt1 | contig 10352 bp, 5 predicted proteins | sample 1588311 | NCBI WGS metagenome assembly OIYQ01 (sample SAMN03283244) | human gut metagenome | biome: human-associated habitat; material: feces | host: Homo sapiens | place: Peru | collected 2012
CTCTTCATCGACACCAAGATGGAAGTGATTCCTACAGCAGCAGGTTGGGACGAGATGAGCGGTGGTTATCCTAAGCGATTTGCTGAATACAACTCTACCACAGCTACAGGCACTGCTGTAGATCTGAGCGGAAGAAAGCTGGTTTATGATGCTTACGATGCAAAGGATGGAGACAACTATACCAACCGTCGCAACGAGACAGCAGAAAGTCCTGTCCTCACAGCAGAGGAAGCTGCATTCTACACTATCGAAACCGTTATGGGCGCTGATGATGACTGGGATCCAACAGCTGCCACAGAACAGGCTTCAGCTCCAACTAATGTGAAGATTGCTGGTAACAACCTGACCTGGGACAACAGCACCTATGCTCTGCTCTGGGCAGTATGCAAAGACGGCAAGGTGGTTGACTTCACCGTTGAACCTACCTACAACGTTGACGACGCTTCAGCAACATGGAGTGTCCGTGCTGCCAACGAGATGGGTGGTCTTGGCGAGGCTACAGTAGCAAGCACCAGCACCGGCATTGAGAACATCGCAACTTCTTCCGATGTTTTGAGCACCAAAATCTACTCTGCCGACGGTGTTCAGGTAAGCAAGTTGCAGCGTGGCATCAACATCGTCGTAAAGACCATGACTGACGGCAGCAAGAAGACCAACAAAGTGGTACTGAAGTAAAAGAAACTTCTGAATAAATAAAAAAGGTGCAATACCCGTTCGTGGGTGTTGCACCTTTTGTTTTTAATACGAAAAAAAAATTTTTTACGCAAACATTGAAAACGTTTACGTAGATTTTAACACACCATATTTATTAAAAAACCAAAAAAGATAGTATCTTTGCACCGAAGAAATATATTTTTTTTACTAATCTAACCAAATAAATGTATGTCTGGTAATTTAAAACAAATTAGAATTGCGTTGGTTAGCATCATGCTGTTTTTTGCAGCAAGCCTATCTGCGCAAACCGTAAAGGGTACAGTTATCGACAATACGGGCGAGCCAGTTATCGGCGCCTCTGTCTTCGAGCAGGGTGTGCAGAGCAATGGCGTTGCTACCGATATTGATGGTAATTTCACCTTAACATTGAAAGGCAACAGTAAGAAACTGAAGATTTCATACATCGGTATGAAGACTCAGATCGTGAATGTTGCAGGTAAATCAACCGTTTCCGTTAAGCTCGAGGACGAGTCCAACAGCCTTAACGACGTTGTCGTTATCGGTTACGGTACAGTAAAGAAGAAGGACTTGACAGGTTCTGTGTCTTCCATTTCTGCAAAAGACATTGCCAACGTTCCTGTTTCTAACGTCAGCGAGGCAATGACCGGTAAGTTGGCTGGTGTGAACATCACCACAACAGAAGGTTCACCTGATGCTGATGTGAAGATTCGTGTACGTGGTGGTGGTTCTATCTCACAGGACAACTCACCTCTTTACATTGTCGATGGCTTCCCTGTAAGCTCTATCAGCGATATCGCTCCAAGCGAGATCCAGACCATCGACGTTTTGAAGGATGCTTCTTCTACTGCTATTTATGGTGCCCGTGGTGCTAATGGTGTTATCATCATTACTACCAAGAGTGGTTCTGAGGGTAAGACTCAGGTAAACTTCAACGCTTCTTATTCTTGGAAGAAGGTTACTAAGTTCGTCAAGACCATGGATCCATACAACTACGCTATGTATCAGTATGAAACAAACCCGACATCGGGAGAGTATGGCAACTTCGAAGACTTGGAAATCTGGAAATCTAAGGTTGGTACCGACTATCAGGACGAATTGTTCGGTCGCACAGGTCATCAGTATCAGTACAACGTAAGTATTAGTGGCGGTACAAAGGACATGAAGTATAGTGTAAGCTATGCACGCAACGACGAGAACAGTATCATGCTTGGTTCTGGTTATACCAAAGACAACATCAATGCTAAAATTAATGCCAACCTCAACAAGTGGTTGAGCATGGACTTCAACGCACGCTTTGCCAATACAAAAATCAATGGTATCAGTGGTGGTCAGGATACAAATGCCGGAGGTGCAACCAATGGTATCGTAGCACAGGTTATTACCTATCGCCCAGTAGAACCAATCAACACATCTGGTAGTGATGACGATGAGGAAAACCAGCTATCTAACGACCGAACTCCATTGCAGCGAATTAACGCAACTTACAAGAAGCAGATTCGTTTCCAACAGAACTACAATGCAGGTCTGAATTGGAAGCCTTTCAAGGGTTGGACTGTTCGCAGCGAATTTGGTTTCGGTTGGAAGTATTATGATACATACGACATCCAGGGTGCTGACGCAGTAAAGTCACCATCATTAAATGGTGCCGAGCAATTCAAGCCTATTGCATACTTTACTTACGACAAGACTAAGACTTGGCGAAATGCAAACACAATAACTTACGACAACAAGAAGCTCTTTGGCGGTCGCGACCACATCAACGTAATGATAGGTCAAGAGTGGAGCAGCGAAGTTGGTCAGGTTCATGAAATCGGTGCAGGCAACTACCTTGCATCCATGCTTCCCTCAGAAATAAAAGCTAACATGCAAGCCGGTGAGACTCTGATGAACAAGACCTCTATTGATATTCCTGACCACATGCTCTCGTTCTTTGGTCGTTTGAACTATACGTTAGCAGACAAATATCTTGCTACATTTACTCTCCGTGCCGATGGTTCCAGCAAATTCGCAAAGGGCAACCGCTGGGGTTACTTCCCTTCTGTAGCTTTGGCATGGCGTGTCTCTGACGAAAACTTCATGAAGAGCACCCAGAAGTGGCTTTCCAACTTGAAGTTCCGCCTCTCCTATGGTACTGCAGGAAACAACCGCATCAACAGCGGTGTTACAACACTCTCCTACACTTCTAATGGACCAAAAGACAAGGTTCCATACTTCGATGGCATAAAATCAGATTTGCTGAAGAACAATGGATATCTTGCAAATCCAGACTTGAAGTGGGAAACAACTATCACTCGTAACATTGGTATCGACTATGGTTTCTTCCGTGGTCGCATCAACGGTACTTTAGACTTCTACTGGAACACAACCAAGGACTTGCTGACCAAAGCCGATATTCCTGGTAGTTCTGGTTTCACCGTACAGTATCAGAACTTCGGTAAGACTTCCAACAAGGGTGTTGAATTGGCTCTCAATGCATCTGTGATTGAAAAGAAAAACTTCAATCTGAACTTCAACTTCAACGTATCTTACAACAAGAGTAAAATTGACCAGTTGGCTGGAAACGGAACTTGGGATACAAACTACAGACTTCCTAATGTAACTTCTGGCGAAAATTTCCGCATCGAAGAAGGTGGTCGCTTAGGCGAACTTTGGGGTTACAAGTATAATGGTTTCTACACCATCTACGACGAGAACACAAATCCTAATGGCGACTTGGTATTTAATGGAAGCAACTGGGTTCTACGCGAAGGAGTAAAAGACAACAGCTACAATCTGACAGGAGGACAGTTGGCTCCCGGTGGAATGAAGGTAATTTGTGATGCAGATGGAAACCCTATTAAGATGCGCCTTGGCAATACATTGCCAACCACAACAGGCGGTTTCGGATTTGACGGTTCTTTAAACACCAAGGGTGGTAACATCGACTTCAACTTGTTCTTCAACTACTCTTTGGGTAACAAGATTGTTAATGGCACCAAGTTGGCTAACTCATTCTTCAAGGATACTCGTCCACGTCAGAACTTGGTTTCAGATTTCAATGTAGGCAATCGCTACACAGGTATCGATCCTGTCACAGGTGATGTACTTGTAAGCAGAGCTGGTGCCACAAGCCAAACTATAATTACTAAATATGATGGTATTGAGAACGTCATAGCTCGTTTGAACGAAATTAACGCTGGCGCCAGCATCTACAACCCAGCAACAGCTACCCGCATGGAGTTAACTGACAACTACGTAGAGAATGGTAATTTCTTGCGTTTACAGAACCTCACTATAGGTTACACATTACCAAAGAACTGGGTAAAGTTAGCATACTTGTCTAATATACGTATCTACTTTACTGCTTACAACCTGTTCTGCATCACAAGCTATTCAGGTTATGACCCAGAGGTAGACTCAAGCAGCAAGACATCACCATTATCACCAGGTGTTGACTATGCAACTTATCCTAAGAGCCGTTCATTTGTAGGCGGTATTAACGTAACATTCTAACTTAAGAAGGAAGTACAAATTATGAATAAGATATTATCAGTATTAACATTATCGGCAGGCTTAATGTGCATAACATCTTGCTCCGATTTCCTTGATACATCGTCAGACTCCAACAAGACCCAAGATGACGCTTACAGCTCTGTTTACTTTACAGGTCAGCGTATAAATTCTATCTTTGGAGACATGATTCACGACAGAGCCTACATTCAAGATATTCCTATTAAATGGGGTTCAAATACCGACTGCGAGTTAGTAGATGGTCTTGGAACCAATGCCACAAACTCAACTCACTATCGTGGTGTAGGAAACTATAATGCTGACCCTGGCTACACAGCATTCAGTGGAGAATGGAACCAACTCTATAAGACCATTGAAGATGCCAACGAATGTATCGAAGGTATCAGTAATAGTAGCTTGATGCAGGATGGCAACAAAGACCAAAAGACTATGCAACGCTATCTCGGTGAGGCGTACGTGCTCAGAGCTATGGTATATTTCGACATGATTCGCTACTGGGGTGATGTTCCTTTCGTAACAGAGCCATCAAAATCAGACTTAAGTAATGTTTACTCAAAAAAGACCGACCGTGACGAAATCATGGACTATTTGATGGAAGACCTCAAGAAGGCAGCAGATTTACTGCCTTGGGCTGGTCAGGTAAGCGGATATACTACAGAGCACCCAACCAAGGGTTATGCCTATGCATTGCTCGGTCAGATGGCCTTGACACGTGCAGGTTGGGCCATCCGTGAACAAGCCAAGGAAGGATATGAGACAGCTACAGAGGACAATGACCCAACTTATCCTACACAGCGTCCTAACACCGAAAAGCGTGAGGAATTGTACAAGTTGGCTGCTCAGAGCTTAGCTCAGGTCATCAAGGGTGGTTTTCACAAGCTCAACCCTTCATTCAAAAATGAGTGGTACTTAATCAACCAGCAGACACTCGATCAGACATACCACGAGAACCTCTTCGAGATTCCAATGGGACTGGGTGCCACAGGTGAATTGGGTTATACCTGCGGTCTTCGTATCGCAAAACCAGGAACATCAACATATGGTTTCAACAACTCTCCTGGTGCCTTGCAGCTCACCTCTACCCTCTTCTATTCTTACGACAAGAATGATGAGCGTCGTGACGTAACATGCGCCACCATTCAATTGGCTGATGATGATAATGGAGTAACAAGAGAAGAAATGGTAGGCAACACTCCATTTAGTCTCTGTGTAGGCAAGTGGGATCCACGCATGATGAGCGACAAATGGCTGCAGCAGAACAAGGGTGCCAGCGGTAAGGCCGGTTATGGTATTAACGTAGTCAAGATGCGTTACTCTCAGGTATTGCTTTACTATGCAGAGGCCATGAACTACCTTGCTGGTCCTGACGGACACGTCGAAGGTGATGCTGGCATTACTGCTCGTGAAGCATTAGCCGAGGTACACACCCGTGCATTCTCTAACGAAAACAAAGCTGAGGCTCTCTACTATGTAAACGGCCTGACAGCAGACAACTTTTTCGATGCACTTGTCAACGAGAACAAGTGGGAGTTGGCAGGTGAATGTGTTCGTAAGTTCGACCTCATCCGTTGGAACCTTCTTTCTGCTAAGGTCAGAGAGTTCAAGAAGGAGTACCTCAAAGAGTTAATTGATGGTACCTATCAGGAAACCGTATGGTTCAACTATGCAGATGCAGCTAAGACCAAGATTGATATGTCTTCAGTAACATGGTATGGTATCCCTGACGGGAAGCATTCTTCCGAATACGATGCAAGCGCAGACTCATTCGGAAAGTCTGACTATACTAAGACCTCTGATAAACAAGTATACACAAACTTGCCATCTATCAGTTCCGGCCTGATTGGTACTACAACTGTTACAACCGACGGCGAGGTTTCATTCACTGCTCCAGCAGTAGTAAACCGTTACCTTATGCCTCTCGCTTCGACAACAATCTCTTCATCACAGGGTAGTTTGTCTAACTCTTACGGTTACAACAATTAATAACATTCATGATTAACAAGCAAATGAAAGCAAAAAATATATTAGGAGTCGCAACAGCTGCTATACTCGGCATTTCGTTGGCATCATGTACTGATGGTAATGACTGGGACGTAAATGGAGCATTTGACCGACTCTTCGGTGTTGATGGCAACAAGATTACCGTCACTCCTGGCAAAACTACTGCAGACATAACTTTTCAAAAAAGAAGCGATGCACAGTATTATATCATGGAGGTGAGCACAGACTCCCTCTATGATGATGTGCCAATGGGAGGAGAAAACGCAATTGTATATGGTGAGGATGGTAGCATTACCTCTACACCGACAACACTCTCTGGCTTAGGCGGTGATACAAAATACTACTTCCGTATGAAAAGTATGGCCGAAGGCAAGAGCGAATCTAAGTGGGTCTACTACAAAGATGGCGAAGGATTCAAAACTTTGGCTGAGCAGATTTTCAACGAGCTCACAAGTGCAGACATCACAGATTCTTCTGTGAAACTGACATGGGATGCAAATGAAGAAGCAGACCACATCGTCCTTACCCCAGGTGTAAATGGTGAAGAATCAACAACTATCACTTTGACTGCTGAGGATAAAGCTACTGGTACATTGGCAATAACCAACTTGAATGCATCAACATCATACTCTGTTATTATCTATAATGGCAAGGCTAAACGTGGTGAGTTGTCATTCAGTACAAGTGCAGCTCCTCCATCGGCTGACTATAAGATTTACTACGATGCAAATACAGGTATCCAGAATCAGCTTGATGCTGTTGCAGAGGAAGCCGCTGCTGCAGGAAAGACGAACTATGGTGTTACTGTAGTATTTGCCGCTAACAGCGAAGTTACCTTTAATGGTATGACTGAGGATCAATCAGGTCCGGCATCACTTAAGATTCCTTCTGGAATGTCTGTAACATTCTATGGTAACCCTGGTGGTGAGAAGCCAGTCCTCAAAATGGGTAAGACTCTCGATGCTTCAGGTTCACACGCTTTCATCCAGTTCATTAATGTCAACTTACAGGAAGCTGGTTCTGGATACTTCTTCAACCAGAGCGCTGCCTCTACCGTATCAGAGTTCACACTCGAAAATTGTGTCGTAAAGGACTTCGCAAGCAAGAGTACTTTCTTCCGCTTGCAAGGTACCGAAACAAAGACAATCGGTACATTGAAGTTGATTAACTGTATGTTCGATAACATCGGTTCAGGCTACTCATTCATCCATGTTGATGCAGGTGCAGGAAAGGGTAAAGTTGAAAATATCGACATTGATGGTTGTACATTCAGTAACATTTGTGTAAAGGGCAAGATGTTTATCTATGGCAAAAACACAGATATGACATCTATCAATTTAAAGAACAGTACCTTCTATAATGTCATCGGCGGTGGTCAATATTTTATCGACTTCGGTTCTGATACTTATGGACCTTCAAGCTTCAACATAGAGAACTGCTTGTTCGGTAAGTCTGCTGATGAAGCTACAAACAAGAACATCAGAGCTAAAATTACTCCAAGTGTAACTAACTGCTACAAGACTTCTGACTTCTTCAAGAACATCAAGGGAACAAATGATATAGGCTTCTCTTCTGCCGACTTGTTCGTAGATGCAGCAAATGGCAATTTCTCATTCAAGCCTGGTACAACAAGCCTGTCTATAGGTGATCCTCGCTGGTTGAAGTAAAATGAAACAAATAGCAAGCATCCACAAGATGCTTCGCTATAACAAACTATAAAGGAAGTGCAATGCTCACATCGGGCATTGCACTTTTTTTATTGTTTCACTTGGAAGTTACAAAAGAAAAATGTATCTTTGCAGCGAGGTATTAAAATAGTTAAGATATGGCAAGATACATCAACCCTTTCTCAGACTGGTCGTTCAAGAGAATCTTCGGTCAAGAATACAGCAAAGACTTGCTGATAGAATTCTTAAACCAACTTCTCTTAGGAGAACAACACATTACTAATGTCAAGTTTAAGGACAAGGAAATGTTGCCGGAAACAAAAGATCAAAGAGGAATCATATACGATGTCTTTTGTACAACTGACACGGGCGAGCACATTATCGTCGAGATGCAAAACAAAAGTCAGGCTTATTTCATAGACCGCTCTCTGTTTTATGCTTCTAAAACGATAGTTGACCAAGGCGTAAAAGGACAATGGGACTACCATCTTACTCCTGTTTACGTAATCTGCTTCATGAACTTCGATGTAGACGAAAATACACCTAAGAAGTTTAGAACAGACGTTGTGCTGGCAGACAAAGAAAGCGGAGAAGTTTATTCTAACAAAATCCGTTTCATCTACTTGGTGATGCCCCTTTTCAAAAAGAAAGAAGAGGAGTGTAATACGTTTTTAGATTGTTGGATTTATAATTTGAAGCATATGGAGACTTTAGAGAAAATGCCTTTCGAGGCTCAGCACAAAATATTCAAGAGACTGGCAGAAATAGCAGACTCAAAGACCCTGACAAAAGAAGAGCAGGAGAAATACGACAACAGCATGATGGTCATGTGGGACAATTATGCAGTATATAAGCATGCAGAGGAAAAAGGAATAATAAAAGGAGAAGCAAAAGGAAGAGCTGAAGGAAGAGCTGAAGGAAGAGTGGAAGGAAGAGCTGAAGGAAAAAAAGAAAAAGCCAAAGAAATCGCCCTCAAACTTCTTGCTTTAAATACACCAATTGACATCATTTTCCAATCCACAGGTTTATCTATAGAGGAAATCAAGAAATTAAAATCATAAGCGCATAGGAAGTGCAATGCTCACATCAGGCATTGCACTTTTTTTGTTGTTTCACTTGGAAGTTACAAAAGAAAAATGTATCTTTGCAGCGAGGTATTAAAATAGTTAAGATATGGTAACTAACGAAGACAATTATATAAGATTCGACTGGGCGATGAAACGTCTGCTGCGCAACAAAGCTAACTATGTTGTGCTTGAGGGCTTTTTGTCTTCATTATTAGGAAAGAAATTTAAGATTCACCGTTTCTTAGAGAGCGAAAGCAACCAAGAAGACGAGGACGATAAATATAACCGAGTAGATATTCTGGCAGAAAGCGAAAACGAACAGTTGTGCATCATTGAAGTACAAAACAGTCGAGAGCAAACCTATTTCCATCGCATGCTCTATGGAGTTTCTAAAGCGATAACGGAATATATTGGTCTTGGCAAGCCATACGAAGCTGTCCGCAAGGTGTATTCCATCAACATCGTCTATTTTGAACTGGGACAAGGCAAAGATTATGTTTACCATGGCAAAACCGAGTTCGTCGGTGAACACGAACCACATGATACACTTAAACTCTCCATCCGACAGAATGAGAAATTCTTTGGTATCAAAGATGATAAATTGGAGTTAAGGAAGAGTCCTGGTGACTTGTTCCCAGAGTACTACATACTACGTGTCAATGATTTTGACAAGGTAGCGACCACTCCACTTGATGAATGGATTGAATTTCTAAAAACAGGTTCTATCAGTTCAAAAGCCACTGCTGCAGGATTACCAGAGGCACGCGAACGCCTGCGTGTAGATTCACTCTCTCAAAAAGACAAACAAGCCTATTACCGCCATTTAGAAGCAGTTAGGCACATGAAGAGCCTCTTCGATACCAGCCGTGACGAAGGATATCAAGATGGTCTAACAGAAGGAAGAATCGAAGGAAGAGCTGAAGGAAGAGTGGAAGGAAGAGCTGAAGGAAGAGCTGAAGGAGAAAAAGAAAAAGCCAAAGAAATCGCCCTCAAACTTCTTGCTTTAAATACACCAATGGACATCATTTTCCAATCCACAGGTTTATCTATAGAGGAAATCAAGAAATTAAAATCATAAGCGCATAGGAAGTGCAATGCTCACATTGGGCATTGCACTTTTTTATTTCATTACCACTCCCCTACTTCCAAAGAACAAGACTGAACTCGTAGATTCATCGAAGAGGAAGGGAACATAAAAGTATTCCTTATACGTAATCGTTTTCGTATAATTTTCTGAGGTTTACACCTTATTATATATAAAATAATTGTAATTTTGCCTCATAATAAATATAAGCCTAATTTATGAACAAGACTTTTTTCAAAAACATGGTGCTTGCAGCACTTATGACATTACCCGTACTCGCAAAGGCACAGACTTTTGCGGGAATCACCGCTGAGCAAAATGCTCAGAATACTCCTGAGGGATGGACAG
>OIYQ01001111.1_pt1 | contig 10336 bp, 10 predicted proteins | sample 1588311 | NCBI WGS metagenome assembly OIYQ01 (sample SAMN03283244) | human gut metagenome | biome: human-associated habitat; material: feces | host: Homo sapiens | place: Peru | collected 2012
GCGCCAAAGCTTCCTTGGTTCGCTGACTGATAAGGTTGCGCTCAATCTCGGCTGACAAACCAAAAGCAAAGGCGAGCACTTTGCTTTGGATGTCATCACCAAGGCGATAGTTGTCCTTGATAGTCCACACTCGACACTCCTTTGTCATGCAAATATTCAGAATTTCCATTATCATGAACAAGTTGCGACCAAGGCGGGAAAGCTCAGCACAAATAATAAGATCATCCTTTTGCACTCGCTTAAGAAGCTTTCCCAATTCTCGCTTGTTATACGCTTTCGTTCCACTGATAGTTTCCTCAATCCAACCATCAATCACAAGTTTATTACGCTCGCAGAATTTGTTGATTTCAAAACGTTGGTTCTCTACTGTCTGTTTGTCACTGCTAACTCTAATGTAACCGTAAATCATAATTGTCTATTTTAAATTCTATTATAAGGGAGCTTCCCATTTGCTTGTTTTATAAAGAATGAGCAGGCTCTCACTTAATAGAAAAACTAAGAGATTGACCCAAATAGACAAATGTGCTTCACTAAAATTCTCTCATCTGCGCATTATCATACGCCAAGAATATCGTCAGAAAAACAGACACTGCAAGGAGGCACGCCATGCAAATAACCAGAAACTGACGAAAGTACTTACTTCGATACATTCTCTTTATCCAATACCAGGGATACGACAGAAAGATGAAGCGTGGCAAGGCTTTTATGGTTTGCGGTATGGGTGGCTGCTCTATTGTCTTGGATTTCTTCGCTTGCATAAGCACCATCATTGCTGCATATCGCTTTTCCGTCAGTTGGATATTGCGATTTAGAGTCTCTGCGTTTTTATTGCAGTTAGCTGTGACGGTGTTATACATATTGGCAAGTTCCGTAAAGAAGCCAACAATCTTATCCACATATTTCTCATCATCATAAAGGCGAGACTGCAAGGCTGTGCTGACAGCGTCAGATATAAGGCTTGCCACCTTAGTCTCATCAATTTGCAGTGAGGAATCTGATTGCTCAGTAGCATTTTGATTTAGTTCTTCCGCAATTTTTTGTGGCAATGCTTGAATATCAGCACGGAGACTGCTGAGGTTTGCTGCGATGATATCTTCTTTCATTATCTTTTACGTTTTGAAGGTTTATACTTTGTTTGCTGTTGAAATTTCCACTTGTCTTTATCCTCATCTTTGTCACGCCAACCTTGACTATTGGTAGGACCACCGCCGCATTCCGTAGCCTGGACATGAGGCAGAAAGATCAATTCTTCCAATGCCTGACCGAAGAATACACATAAGTTGGAATAGCTGAGAGACGAGTCTAAACTGGAGCCAGCACTATGCGTTTCGTCTATGGAGAATGACAATCCTACGACTTTACCAGTCAATTTATTGGATGTCGTCTGCATTCCTATATGCCGTTTGGATAGTTCAGCAATGAAACTTTCCCAGTTATTAGACGCTTGTCGTGCATCCAATACGGCAGTTTTGAGTTGTGCTTTCTTCATTTGCTGCGGACGCAAACGGTTCAAGTTCTGTTCTTTGCTGTTCTTCCGAGCGATGTACAGACCATATTCCTCTGTCAAAGCTCTACAGATGCGGATACTGCGGTAACGCTCATTTCTATCAGAGAGAACATTTCCGTCATTGTCTACGATGTTATAAACAATGTGACAATGTGGATGCTTGGTGTCGTGATGACGGGCAATGATGTATTGCGTATTGAAGATTCCCATACGCTTCAACCATTCCTTTGCAATCTCTGCCATAAGTGCGTCACCCTCTTCATTGTCTGGAAAACGCTCTGCATCTCGTGGAGAAAACGAGAAAGCTATATGCTTTACTGCTTTCTTGCGATTGGGACGCATGGCAGCTTGAACATAAAAGCTGTCAGCAATAGACTTGTTGTCCGTTATGCATACCCCTTCGTGAGCCAACAGATTTGCTCGCTTGGTTTGGCTCTTGTCGTTATGAGTATAGTTGACAATACCGCCAAAGTCTACCCGATTCATTATCTTAGCTATCATGACGCATAGGCTTTACTTGGTTAATAATGCTGCTGATTGCAGCAATGATATGCAGGCATTGCTCCTTTACAGTATCAAAACCGTCAATGTGTATCTGGTGTGCAATCTGATTTACATTGTTTGCAATACCCGATAAATCCCGAATCAGCATTGCTAATTCAGGAGAAATCGTTTCTCTTATATGGTTGTCCATTGCTGCCTGATGGCAATACTCGCTGACGGACAATCCTGCTTTTGATGCCTTGGATTGAATGTAGATGAAATCATTCTCACAAAACATTATCCGCACCAACTTTGTGCGCTTCTGATAGTCAGCCAACTTGGGGCGACCTCCTTTGTTATTTTTTACTTTTGTCATTGTCTCATATTTAATAAAGGTATGATGTGTTGGTGATTTTTTTGAGTGGGAAAGTCCGTCATGTCATCCATTGCAAATCGGAGATTTGATATGATGGCATGAAGCTACAGTTTTAGTGACACTAAAACACAAACTTGCCACTCTAAAAATCACCCTTCTTTCTTTTGATAAATTCCCTGTCCCACTCGGCATAGCCGATGCTCTTTGATGAATACATCTATCCACTTTGAAGCAGTGCTTCGATTCTCGTTTTGTGCTTCAATAAGAGCATCGTAGTCCTTTTTGGTGAATGTGTTGGGCAGTAACTCGAAGAAAGCGTTACGCCTTGAAGCCACACTTTTTTCTTGCAGGTCTGGAACCGAGCGCCTCTGGGCTCTCATCAGTTTTCGGTAGATGAAAACCGAATGGGCAAGTAACGTGTCGCAGATACTCATTGCAGTACGGAAATCCTCTTCTTGACAGAAAAGATGAACTGAACCGTCTGGCGCATTAGGAAGTTTGAACATTTCCGTTTCAAATGTCCTCACGGCTGTCAATACCATCATGATGCGATAAGCCATCAATCCCATACGGCGAACGATGCCTTGCATACCATTACCCACTTCGTCACAACATTCATCGTTGGTACTCTCATAGTGTTTCAAGAACTGCATTTGTAAGTGTTCTGGAATATAGAACGTGTAGTTGCCTTCCCGCATGAAAGATTCACGCAAATGAAGAAAACGCTCTCCCAACAACTTGAATTTTGCATTCTTTGACTGTGACACATCGCTTGTGGCAAACACATTGCGAAAGCCTCTCTTGAATGGAATGAAGTAGAAAGCAAATCTGCTGAACAAACCATCCTCAGCTGTCGGCGTGAGACGACATACCTGTTCTGGCGTACCAGCCAAGACTACGGATATGCGTGGATTGTCAACATCGTAGAACTCTCTGTCCTTGGCGCGGTTTGCCCCTAATGGTTCATGATGATATGCCTTCCGCAATACATCCGAATAGTTGCCAAAGTCCGATTTCAAAGTTTGGCTTAATGTGTCTCCTTCGGTTTCAAACAGAATCACGATGCCATCATTTTCCTTTGCAATACGTTTGAATGCACTTGCGCTGCTGTTGGCTGGCACAATGAGCGTCTTTATGGGAGGCTGTTCTGGCATTTGAGCATTTTCCGATTTCTTCCCCTTGGTATATTCCGCCATGTCTGCCTTATATTGCGCATCAAGAGTTTTCGTCAATTCATGGAGTTGCCGATTGATGGGTGTTATCAACTCCCGGCACAAGGTCAATGCTCCTTTGCCCATACCAGCCTCTGCTGTCACGAAAAGGTAAAGGTTAGGATAAACGACACGCTCATCATAAACTCCACAGAAATTAGGGAAACATACAGAGAGTGTTGCAATGGATCCAATCAATATTGTTCCTCTGTCATCTGAAGAAATGGCATTGTCAACAACTTTCTTCAAGAACACTGGCAATTGTTCATACACCTCTTCAGGAAATGCAGGCAATTCACACTCGTTTTTTACCCATTTTCCCGTTTCTCCATTTTGGATATTTGGATAAATGGACATTTGGTTACCTTTCAGAGAAACACCCACTTGCTCAGCCATGTAGAAGAATGTGGCAATGGTGATGCCTTGCCGTTTACCTTGCATACAATATGTATATTGCTTGTCAGCTTTCGCATATTGATAGTCGTGATGAAGTTCGCTGAGCCTATGGAAATACGTCCGTCCGCTTTCACCACAACCATCAGCAATAGCAAACCCCAAGTTCACCCAATCATTATAAGATGGGGCAATGTCGATGTGCAGACTTTCAATTTCACAGACCACTCGGTTGATATCTTCTTCCACATCGCTATATACGATGGATGAAGTCTGCTTTTCCACATCGTTCAGCTTGCTTGCCAATGCTTCAGAATGGACATTCTCCCATTCTTGGGCGGAAAATATTTTCTTTGACATGTTCTTCGTATTTGGGATTAATAAAAACATCTGGATCATGAGGCAGAAAGCAGGAACGAGCAACATCGCTTCCTGACATATCCACATTTGGATAACCTGCATGTGCAAGATAATTGGCTATTGCCCTAAAGAAACGTGAGTGTTCCATACCTTGCAAATCAACAGCAATTATCCATTTCAAGCCATCACCAGACGGACTGACAAACATAAGTTCGGTCTCAAAATACTCATCAGCAAGCAATCGTTGCTTCAAGTCTATGAGATCTGGCACATGGTCAAAGTCAATACACATCAAACCGGAGTGCATCAGCAAATCATCTTCTCTACGCTTTCTGAACAAACCAGAAAAGGTGCAATAGTCAAAATGCGTTGCTTTATAGCGCTTGGCTTCAGCCTTATTAGTGAGATTGCGCAAGGCAGCAGTCGGTAGCATGGCATAATGCCCAACGATATAACGATAGATGTCAATGATACCGACTGCTCGCAATGGTTCGGTATTTAGGATAGGCTTGCGGAAGAACGAGAACTGATAGCTGTCTGTTATCTCCATACCACACCCTTGCCTTTTTTTGAGTTGATGAATTCCTCAGCCTCACGCATCAAATCATTCTCCGACTTGCACGACTTACTCTTTAACCACTCGTCTATTTCTGATTGCAGAAAAGCCAAAGCCTTGTTTATCTTATGTACAGGTATCTGTTTGGCAGAAACCCATCCATAGACAGTCTGCTTGGCTGGATGTGAAGGCAGATAAGCGCAAAGTTCATCCATATCCATCCATTTTGGTTTGTTGTTCTCTTGCTTAGTTTGCAAGACATTCACAGTTCTCTTCAGTTCTTCAACTGATTTGATAAGGTAGGACAATGCTCCCGGCATCTCCTCCAGCGATTTTACTTCTATTTCCATGATTAGAATCTTTTTGAATTGTGCCGCAAAGATATCCGGTTGTTTATTGGTGCAAAACAAGTGGAACAGCCCCACACAATTAGCACCTATCATAGCCCTTGGTTTGCCCTATCATTTTAGATTTTGTTAAGATAGATGCTTTCATTTGGTTATGTATAAATCATTGTCTGAGCAAGAATTTCACTCAGGAATACATGGGAATAGTTCAGCAATAAGAAAACGGATGTTTAGGAATAAAAATCCCCTCATTTGTATGGTGGCAGATGAGGGGAATGCGGTGGAAATAGAATAAACGATGAGTATAACTCATTGACTATCAATGGTGGCAATCGCCACCAAGCGTAAAACCTATATTATTGGTTGCTGACTCTGTAAATTGTCAATATGTATGGTGTTGGCAGCCTTTTCCTTTGCTGAGTCAACGATGTGGGAGTATATTTGGGTGGTCTTGACATTGGTATGTCCAAGCATCGACTTGATTGTATAGATGTCCGTGCCAAGTTCCAACTGGAGCGTTGCATACGAATGTCGGAAGCAATGGAAGGTTATATGTTTCTTGATGCCAGCAGCCTCTATCCATTTCTTCAATGGCTTCGAAATCCAGGCAGCGTTCTGCAACCCTGCAAAAACAAGAAGCTCCTCGTCTTCAGGACGAGTACCACACATGGCATACGCCTGGTCGGAAATGGGAAGATATGCACCCACCTTTGTCTTTATCTGTGAGATGTCTATGCGCCAACTGCCGTTGCTTGTCTGTGATATTTGCTTCCACTTCAAGTTCTTGATATCTATATGACGCAAACCAGTCAAGATAGAGAAGAAAGAAGCGCGTCTAAGTACATCACTCTCGCAAGGGGTATCAGCCAATCGCTTCACTTCGTCAAGAGTGAGCGATGCTCGCAGCTTGTCTTCCGATGGAATGCCTTTCACCTTGGCACTCACATCCACTGTGAGATATTCGTCAATGAAAGCTTGCTTCACTCCTGCCTTGACGATAGCGAAATAGGTAGAGGCAGTATTGCGTGACACCGTTCCTTTCTTGTTTCCTCCCAAAGGAGCGCGAAGCAGAAACATCTTGATATCTTCCAACAGTTTCACCGTTACGCTCTTGAAAGGTATTGGTTTTCCTTCTGAATATATCTTCAACAATTCGCCCACACGGTTCCAATTCACAATGATGGCATTGGAACTATTGGGATGGCGTTTGTCTATGATGTCAATGAAATATTTAATGAAGTCTTGTGCGCTACGTTCATTCTGTTCAATGATTTCTTCCTCACGGTCGGAATACAGGGCGGCATTGTCATATTCATGCTGCCGAAGTTTGCGCACGTTGTCCGCATAGATGCAAGCCTCTTGGTCTATGCGCGACTTGCATTGGATAATGCCATTTACGTCACGCTTCGGCTTGTAGTTGAACGAGCCGTCAGGCAGCACACGGGCAATGGACGACATATCCCATTGTGGTGTGGAGATGGTTCGGTTTACAGACTCAACCACACGGCTTGGCTTGTTGTCTCCTTTCTTATACACAGGGTACGATTCGATGAAAAGATACCACTCGTTGTCATGGTGAACGGACTTGCGCAGCTTCACGGTCACCTTGGTGTTCGATAATGCTTTCTTCATATTCGGTTTATTCTACTTCTGATTTATACAAATTGTCTATTTCTTCTTTCGGTACATACACATAATTACCTATCTGCCGTGACGGAATGGAATATTTGCGGATATGCGCCCATACCGAGCTGTCGTTGATGTGGTAGAGGTTGCATATCTCACCAATGGTATAACAGTCCTCTGGTTCCATACTGTATCTTCTGGGCACAGGTTTCTCTCTTTCTGCAAGACTTTCTTTTCTGGTGAGAAACATCGTCTCCAAGGCTGAGCGTTTGATTCGGGTGAGTCGCTTGCCGACGTTGATGGCAGGAACTGTACCGTTCTTTATCAGCCGATAGAGTGTAGTACGTTCCACTCCGAACATCGCCACCGCTTCCTTCACCGACACATATTCCCTAATATCAGGAATGTGCTGTGCCAAACGATTCAGCTTTTCGTTCTTTTCCTTTGCGTCCTTCTTTCGTTTCCAAGCCACCTTGCTGCACTTAGGCGAACAATACTGGCTGTCAAGAGTCTTGGCAAGGAACACTTCACCACAGACCTTACACTTGCGTTTGATTTCAAATCCTATTGCTGGCATGTTTTCTACTTTTAAGTATGCATTAGTATGTATTGGTAGGAACAAGTCCCACATTATCTACTTTTTTGTTGTGTTGCAAATGTGCTGCAAATAAGCGATAAACAAGCGCATAACAAAGGCATAAGAAACAAGAACCCCATAAACGCAAAAAGCGTGCAACTCATTGAGCTGCACGCTTTTGCTTATTGTTTATTATGTGTTTACCTTTCGGCATTACTTCACCTCCTCGAAATCTGCGTCCTGGATTGTGTCGTCGCCCTTTGCGTCGCCACCAGCCTGCTGCTGCTGTGCGCCAGCACCTGCCTGAGCGTCAGCGCCAGGCTGTGCACCACCCTGATACATCTGGGCAGAAGCGGCCTGCATTACGTTGTTGAGGTTGGCGATGGCTGCGTCGATGGCTGCAACGTCTGCTGCCTTGTGAGCGTCCTTGAGCTGCTGGAGAGCCTGCTCGATGCCCGGCTTCTTGTCAGCAGGAATCTTGTCACCGTTGTCCTTGAGGAAGTTCTCGGTTGTGAAGATCATTGAGTCAGCCTGGTTGAGCTTATCAATCTTCTCGCGCTCTGCCTTATCAGAAGCAGCGTTCTGCTCTGCCTCTGCCTTCATACGCTCGATTTCCTCCTTGCTAAGACCAGAAGAAGCCTCGATGCGGATGGCCTGCTCCTTGCCTGTTGCCTTATCCTTTGCAGATACGTTGAGGATACCGTTGGCGTCGATATCGAAGGTTACCTCAATCTGAGGAACGCCACGACGTGCCGGTGCAATACCCTCAAGGTTGAACTGACCGATTGACTTGTTCTGAGCTGCCATAGGACGCTCACCCTGAAGCACGTGGATTGTTACGGCTGTCTGGTTGTCAACGGCTGTTGAGAATACCTCGCTCTTCTTAGCAGGGATAGTTGTGTTAGCGTCGATAAGCTTTGTCATTACGCCACCCATTGTCTCGATACCGAGAGTAAGAGGAGTAACGTCGAGCAATACGATGTCGCCTACACCGCTCTCCTTGTTAAGGATAGCACCCTGAATAGAAGCACCAACGGCTACAACCTCATCAGGGTTAACACCCTTTGAAGGCTCCTTGCCGAAGTAGTTCTTAACGAGAGTCTGAACAGCAGGTATACGGCTTGAACCACCTACGAGGATAACCTCATCAATATCTGATGTCTGAAGCTTAGCGTCACGCATAGCGTTCTGGCAAGGTACGAGACAAGCCTGGATAAGGTTGTGTGCCAACTGCTCGAACTGTGAACGAGTCAATGTCTTAACCAAGTGCTTAGGCATACCACCCTCTGCGCTGATATAAGGCAAGTTGATTTCAGTAGAAGTTGTAGAAGACAACTCTATCTTAGCCTTCTCTGCAGCCTCCTTCAAGCGCTGCATAGCCATTGGATCCTTTGTAAGGTCGATACCCTCATCAGCCTTGAAGCCCTGAACGAGCCAATCGATGATTACCTGGTCGAAGTCATCGCCACCAAGGTGAGTATCACCATTAGTAGAAAGAACCTCAAATACACCGCTACCGAACTCAAGGATAGAGATATCGAAAGTACCACCACCAAGGTCGAATACGGCAATCTTCATATCCTTGTCAGCCTTGTCTACACCATAAGCAAGAGCTGCAGCAGTTGGCTCGTTAACGATACGCTTTACATCAAGACCTGCAATCTGTCCAGCCTCCTTAGTAGCCTGACGCTGTGAGTCTGAGAAGTAAGCAGGAACGGTGATGACAGCCTCAGTAACTTCCTGTCCGAGATAGTCTTCAGCTGTCTTCTTCATCTTCTGAAGAATCATAGCAGAGATTTCCTGTGGAGTATACTTACGACCTTCGATGTCTACACGTGGGAAACCACCCTCGTTACTTACAGTATAAGGTACGCGAGTAACTTCCTTAGCGCACTGCTCGTATGTCTCACCCATGAAACGCTTGATAGAATATACAGTGTTCTTCGGGTTGGTGATGGCCTGACGCTTTGCAGGATCGCCCACCTTACGCTCACCGTCCTTTACGAAACCAATAACAGAAGGAGTTGTACGCTTGCCTTCGCTGTTGGTGATAACTACAGGTTCGTTGCCTTCAAAAACTGCAACACATGAGTTTGTAGTACCTAAGTCGATTCCAATAATCTTTCCCATAATTGTATATTTTTTATTTTTATTTTCTTGATTAATAAAATGTAATATACAAATGGTGTGCCAAAAAGTTGGCGATTAGCATTAGGTGACATTTCTGCCACCTTTTATTATGCCATTATGTCATATTTTGAGTATTCCCTTCTGTCTGATATCCTGTGAAGATGCTCCCACCATGATATCAAATTCGCCTGCTTCAAGCACGCGTTTCATATCCAGTCCAATGATGGAGAGTTCGTCGAAACCGAGTGTAAAGGTCACGTCGCGCCTCTCGACCGACGATATCATGACGCTGTGCTACTCCAGAAGAAAATAAGACATAAATACACACGACAATGAATATCAAGCACATCATCGCGGCAGTGGCGCTCATGGCTATGCCCCACTATGCCGCAGCACAACAGAAAGACACCACCATCGTGGTGGGCAACAGACAAATCGTAGTAAGCGGCACCGACGCCAACACCACCGTCACCGTCTACGGCAAAGACCAGAAGGAGATGAAGAAGGTGTCGGAGACCCGCTTTGTCGACGGCCAGGACATCGAGCAGGTCTACGTGACCTCGCCGTTTATCCCCTCGTCGCTGGGCAAGAAGAAGGGCCGCATCGTCAACAACTACCCGTGGCTCTACTTCGGCTACAATCTCCTGGGCAGCAGCGCCATGTCGCTGAGCAGTGGTGACAATCTGCCCACACGCGATGCCAAGTCGTGGGAATGGGGCATCACGCTCACCAGCGTGGGCTTCCGCGTGCACCAGAACCTGGCTTTGACC
>OIYQ01001114.1_pt1 | contig 10299 bp, 11 predicted proteins | sample 1588311 | NCBI WGS metagenome assembly OIYQ01 (sample SAMN03283244) | human gut metagenome | biome: human-associated habitat; material: feces | host: Homo sapiens | place: Peru | collected 2012
AGATTATAATGAACATTTTCTTGGGAGGACGGGGCGCAGGTCCCGGGTCCCAGTGAGGAGTGGCGACAAGTACTCTCGCGTTCGCTACGCTTCGCAGCCAAGATTCTGTACGAAATTATGCTTTTAGGGTCTCTATGCTTGACGAAACCGGATTATATGCGCCGTCCATGGCGCATATAATCCTTGCCCCGCCGTCCTTGGCGGGGCATTTCTGCGTTTCATGGGCATAATTTCTACAGTATCTAGGGAGCTTCGCTCTTGTAAAATATAGGTATGATGTTTATTAAGATATAATTAATGGGTTGAAAATTGTGTATATTGATGATACAATTTCAACGGTTAATGATTACATTAATTTTAGAATTTAAGTATGGAGGTGAATTTCATGGACAGTAGTGATGGTCTTGGGCGAAGTAAGAACAACATCGGTGCTGATATACAAGTGAGTATTGTATTGGCAGGCATAGTGGATTCTGTCCGTGGAAAGATTCATTACCGGACAGTTTTTTGAGGTACAGTGTAGGATATTAAGGAATATTTAGGAATATCAGCTTACACTGTGCTGTGTTTTGCTGTGCACAAATGCATACTTGTTTATATATCAGAGCACCGTGAGGTGCTTTTTTCGTGCGCAAATTTATGGAGTGCACGGGTTTCGTCCTTTCTATCATGGAATGATTTTTATGCTTCAGAATCCCGGGATTTTGGAGAACCACATATGTTTATTTTATGTGGAAAATGCTATCGAAATGAGAAAGGAGAGAAATAGACATGAATACAAAGAAATACGAAGAGCTTCTTGTTTTATTGAGAAGCCACAAAACGGATAAGGAAATTCTGGAGGTTTTGTCAGATTATCATGAGAATGATATTGCTGATATGCTTGCAGGAATGAACGAGAAGGAGCGCAAACGTCTGTACAGGCTCCTTGGCACACAGCGGACTGCGGAGATTTTTGCATATCTTGATGAGCCACAGGCCTATTTTGATGAGCTGTCTGTGGAGCAGGCTGCAAGGGTAGTATCGCTGATGGATTCGGATGATGCTGTCGATTTGCTTGAAAATCTGGAGGATGAGGACAAGAAGGAGATTGTAGAGCATCTGGATGAGGAAGCAGAAAAAGATGTCAGGATGCTTCTGTCATATGACGATGATGAAATCGGCAGCTATATGACAACCAACTACATCTGTATTCCGGGCGGTCTGACAGTGAAGCAGGCGATGAGTCAGCTTGTGAGGCAGGCGGGCGAAAACGACAATATCATGACTATATATGTAGTTGATTCAGAGGAATGCTTTGCGGGAGCTATTGATTTAAAGGATTTAATCACAGCCAGGGAGGGCATGAATCTGGAAAGCATTATAGCCCATTCATATCCATATGTGCTAGACCATGAGAAAATTGATGATTGTATCGACACAATCAAGGACTACGCAGAGGATTCAATTCCGGTGCTCTCAAAGGATAAGCATATCCTCGGTGTCATCACATCTGATGATATTGTAGAGATGGTAGACAATGAGATGGGCGAGGACTATGCAAAGCTCGCCGGACTGACCGCAGAGGAGGATCTGAAGGAGACCACGCTGCAGAGCATGAAAAAGAGAATGCCGTGGCTTATCATCCTGCTTTTTCTGGGAATGATAGTGTCTTCCGTAGTCGGAATATTTGAGAATGTGGTAGCGGCTTTGCCGATAGTCATCTGCTTCCAGTCGCTGGTGCTTGATATGGCAGGAAACGTAGGAACACAGTCACTTGCTGTCACAATCAGAGTACTCATGGATGAGAATCTAAGCGGTAAGCAGAAGCTTTTGCTCGTAGTAAAAGAGGTAAGAATAGGCCTTGTAAATGGTGGCTTGCTCGGAATAATGGCACTTGTATTTTTGGGAATATATGTGCATCTGTTCAAGGGCTACACATGGCTTGGAGCATTTGCTGTATCAGGCTGCGTAGGAGTTTCGCTGCTTGTGGCAATGGCAATTTCAAGCCTTGTGGGCACTGTGATTCCGATGTTTTTCCACAAGATAAAGATTGACCCGGCGGTTGCGTCAGGCCCGCTTATTACGACAGTGAATGATTTGGTGGCAGTTGTGACCTATTATGGATTGGCATTTCTGTTCCTGATTGAGTTGTAATATTGGTCGTAGTACATAAACATTTAGAATACAGAAAATAAAAGGATAATTTGTAATTTGTGTTTTGGATGTAAATCCGCTATACTATTGATGTAATATTGCGGATTTGTTTCTATAGAAAGAGGGTAAAATATGCCTGAGATATCATTATTTTATGGGATTAGAGTCACTATGTATTATAATGACCATATGCCACCACATTTTCATGCTGAATATAATGGACATAAAGCATTAGTAGATATTAATAATATACAAGTAATAAGAGGCTCTTTGCCGAATAAACAATTACGATTGATATTGGCCTGGTGTACGATTCATCAGGATGAATTAATGCAGAATTGGGAATTGGCCAAGGACATGAAACCATTGAACAAAATTAATCCACTTATATAATGAGAGGTGAAATATATGAATGAATATTTTCCTACAGTTGTACAGGTAATACCTTTAGATAATTATCATGTACAGGTTTTCTTTGATGATGGTAAAATAGTTGATTATGATACAACACAGGATCTTAAATCTTCAATTTTTGAGCCTTTGAGAGATATTGAAAATTTTAAAAATGCATGTACGGTAATGAATGGAACGCTTGCATGGGATATTTCCGGAAAAATGGATGAAAGTGATTGTATAGATATTGATCCATTTACATTGTATGAATTGAAGGCTATTAATAGCCTGATTGCGTAAGATTAGAACCATTTTCACGTACCACAGCCTTACAATTCTTTTTAAAGCATGCAATGAGTTTTTATTGGCTTTATTTGGTAACTAGTGTATACTATTTGCATATAACAGCTTCGTTAAGCAGATATAAATACACATAAAAGAAAGGTATAATCATGGACATCGTATTAGGAAATTACAAAGGATTAAAGGCAAACATCCCTTATATTGCATATACAGAGGAGGATGTTAATTCACAGATAGCGACACTTCTTTCAGGAAATCCTGTCAGAGAGCAGAAAACAGGTCCGTTAGCGATGGGCGACACGGCAGTAATCGACTACGAGGGCTTTAAGGACGGAGTTGCGTTTGAGGGCGGAAAGGCTGAGAAATATCCTCTGGGAATCGGTTCAGGCTCTTTTATTCCGGGCTTTGAGGAGCAGCTTGTAGGCATGGAAATCGGTGAGGACAGAGACATCAATCTCTCATTCCCTGAGCAGTATCATGCGCCTGAGCTCGCAGGCAAAGCGGTTGTTTTCAAGGTTAAGCTGCACGAGATTTACAATGAGAAGGAAGCAGAGCTGAATGATGAATTTGCAGCTTCTCTCAATTTCCCAGAGGTACAGTCAGTGGAGGATTTAAAGAAATATATCAACGAGTATCTTGAGTATCAGGTAGAGGCAAGAAAGGCTGATGCGGCAAGAGAAAAGCTCTATGACCAGATTCTCGAAAGCAGCTCATGCCTTGTTCCACCACAGGCAGTAGAGACAGCGGTAAATATGCAGCTTCAGCAGATGGCGGCATCATTTGCACAGCAGGGTGTGGCTATGGAGCAGTATCTTCAGATGACAGGCAAGACTATGGACAGCTTAAAGGATGAGCTCAAGCCGGTAGCACAGAAGCAGGCAAAGCTTGAGGCTGTTCTCGATGAAATCATCAGAGTGGAAAATATCACTGTATCCGACGAGGAGATGGATGAGCAGTATGAGCTTATTTCACAGAAGTATGGTCAGCCTGTTGACGTCGTAAAGCAGGTGATTCCAAAGGCACAGCTCAAGCCGGATTTACTTCGTATGAAGGCATCACAGCTCATCATCGATGCGGCTGAGATTATCATGGAAGAAAGCGGAAAATAATGTATAGAATATTTTTGGTTGAGGATGACGAGACCATAGCAAAGCTTGTCAGAAGACATTTGGAAAAATGGGATTATGATGTGCATGTGGTGCAGAAATTTGATGCTGTAATGTCAGAGTTTGCGGCATTTGATCCGCAGCTTGTGCTTATGGATATCGGTCTGCCGTTTTACAATGGGTATCACTGGTGTACGGAAATCAGAAGGGTATCAAAGGTTCCTGTGGTTTTCCTGTCATCTGCAGCTGATAATATGAATATAGTGATGGCTGTCAGCATGGGCGCAGACGACTTTATAGCAAAGCCGTTTGACCTTGAGGTGCTGACCGTCAAGATACAGGCTATCATCAGGCGCTGCTATGATTTTGGCGCAAACAACAGTGTTTTGGAGCATAATGGCGCTATGCTCAACATTTCTGATGCCACCATAACCTATGACGACAAAAGGCTCGAGCTTACAAAGAATGAGCTCAAAATATTGCAGACACTTTTTGACAACAAAGAAAGGATTGTATCACGCAGCCTTCTAATGGAGAAGCTGTGGGAGAGTGATGCGTATGTGGACGAGAATACACTTTCGGTGAATGTCAACAGGCTGCGTAAAAAGCTGGATTCTATTGGGCTTGAAAGCTTTATTGTCACAAAAAAGGGGCTTGGGTACAGGCTGGGGTGAGAGGTCATGGCAAAAACACAAAACAAACCGCATCTGACAAACTTTATAAAACAAAACTATATATGGATTCTGATGATAATCACAATGTCATGCATCCATTTGCTTTACATGTACCTGATTGGTGCTCGCAAACAGGATGTGGTGTATGCGACAGTGCTTGATGCAATACTTCTTCTGATAACAGTTTTGGTTGGATTTTTCAGATATAGCAGCAAGGTAAAGGCTCTAAGCAATGCCTTAAAGCGTCCGGTTGAGGAACAGGCACAGCTTCCGGAAGCAACAGATGATGTGGAGATACTTTATCACCGGCTGCTGGAAAATCAAAGCATTGCAAGAAGTGAGTCAGAAAGCAGTGCTGCAGTCAGGCAATCCCGTATGAGAGACTACTATTCTATGTGGGTGCACCAGATAAAGACCCCGATATCGGCTATGAAATTACTGCTTGAGGCAGAGCGGGAGGAGCTTGGGCAGCTGATGTGTGATGAGGAACAGAGTCAGTGCCGGATAGCGAATATGAATGGTTGCAATATCAGTGCTACAGAATTAAATGCTTCAGGAAAACAGCAGATTGTATACACAGAGCTGTCAGATAACCTGGACTCGTTTGAGGATGAATTGTTCCGCATAGAGGAATATGTCGGCATGGCGCTGCAGTATCAGCGTGTGAGCAGCACTGAAAATGATTTTGTGCTTGAAAAAATCAGTCTTGATGGTGTCATACGTGATACCATTAAAAAATATGCAAAAATTATGATCCGAAGGCATATTGGGATAAATTATTCAGGTACAAAAAAACAGGTATATACCGATGAAAAATGGCTTGCATTTATACTGGAGCAGATACTTTCAAATGCCATAAAATATACACCGCAGGGGTTTGTTACAATAGAAACTGCAGAGGAAAAAGATCGGTTTTTTATTACAATAAAGGATACCGGAATAGGAATCAAAGCCGAGGATCTGCCACGCGTTTTTGAAAAGGGCTACACAGGCTACAATGGTCATGCCGATAAGAAGGCTACGGGAATAGGGCTTTATCTGTGCAGGCAGATGGCAGATAAGCTGGGGCATACAATCCGCATGGAGTCAGAGCTTGGAAAAGGAACTAAGGTGTGGATTGGGTTTAATCTGGATTATGCGGATACGAGAGATTAGGATAAAAATTGGAAATCAATAATTTACAAGAGTAGTTGCGGTATATAGGGTATGCCGGGTCATGTGTGTATTACAAGGATTGTGCACTCAGAGTGGACAGTATGAAGCAGGGCGTTGTCACAAGAGTCGAGGTAATTAAAAATCTGTAGAAAAAAGAGGATCAGCACATCTGTGCCAATCCTCTTTTTACTACTCCAGATTAAGCTTCCTTGTCATATTGTATATCGAGCCTGCGACATACACCACAGTGAGAATCAGCGATACGGCAAGTGCACCGATGACCACTCTGTTCATAAGACCTGTAATCTCCTGCGGGTTTAATACCGTTAAAATATAAGTGATAGATCCCTTTGATGACAGCGGAATAAAAAATGTAAAAATCATCACTATAATATTTGCAACCTGACCGATTACATACAGTACAATGAAAGTAAGTACAGAGTAAGCATCTTTGCTTCCATTTGCCCTGTAGCCGGTAGTAAGGCTGAAAAACAGTATAGAGATCGCATAGAGCAGACCTACGACTGCAATACTTCCAAACACTACAACAGGACTCATTGTAAACCCGGCATTGGTGACCTCATCAGACATGCCTCTTATGATATCTCCAACCCATGCAAAGCCCTGGTTTATTATAGAAAATGATAAAACAGCAACTATCAGATCGAGTATAAAGAGTACAAAAGCTGTCAGAAATTTTGACACATACAGCATCCATGGCTCTACAGGCAGCGTATTCATGAGGTAGCCTTCGTCTTTTAACAGATTGCGTCTGAAGTAAAGAACTATGATCACAAAGCTGCAGATCAACATGGCGATCATTGACAGGCTATGCAATATCCAAAAGAATACGGATACAAGATCCAATTTAAAGCTTTCCGAAATTATTTCTGTCAGGGCTGACACAAGCACCAGTGCATAAAGTCCGATATGTTCCTTGAATTGTTCCCTGAAATCATATTTAATTAATTTTAACAGCATGCGAACACCTCCCTGAAAAGCTCATCAACACTTTTCTTGTAATTAGTGCGGATATTGTCTACGGAATCGTTTAGGAAAATACCGCCATCTCTGATAAATACCACATCATCGAGCACTTTTTCTATATCACTTATAAGATGAGTTGTGATAAGAATTGTTGAATCTTCATTATAGTTTTCGATTATTGTGCGTAAAATATAGTCTCTTGCGGCAGGATCGACACCGCCCATAGGTTCATCGAGCAGATAAAGCTTTGCATCCCTGCTCATTACAAGCACGATCTGTACTTTTTCACGCATACCCTTTGAGAGGCTTTTGATCTTTGCCTCTGGATCAACTCCGAATTTCTCGAGCATGGCATTTGCACGCTCAGGTGAGAAATCAGCATAGAAATCCTTGAAAAATGCAATGATATCACTCACCTTTTTTGACGGATTAAGGTATGTACGCTCAGGAAGATATGATACCATAGCCTTGCTCTTTACTCCGACAGGCTCACCGTCTATCAGTATCTGCCCCGTGTTTGGCTGCAATACTCCGGCAAGCATCTTTAGCAGTGTACTTTTACCACTGCCGTTAGGACCAAGGATGCCGATAATCTTTCCACCCGGAAAAGTCACATTCATATTTTCGATGACTTTACGGCTCTTATAGTTTTTGCTTAGACTTTTGATTTCAATACGTTCTGCCATTTACATCACTCCTTTTTCACACTCTTAAGATAATTTTCATATACCGTGAGGGACTGTTCAGGTGTAAAACCGACCTTTGACATCCCTTCACAAAACTCGCTACACAGCTTATGTGCCAGATCATTTTTTAGTGAGTCGGCCTGATTTCCCATGTCTGCGACAAATCTGCCTGAGGTACGTCTGGACTCCAGATAACCGTCACGCTCAAGCTCAGATAGAGCCTTTTGCATGGTGTTTGGATTTACACCGGCTGACAATGCCAGCTCTCTTACGGATGGCACCTTGTTGCCTGGCTTTAGGCTGCCGTTTGCAATCTCCATCTTGAACCGGTCTATGATCTGTAGGTATATGGGCGTTTCGTTGTTAAAATTCCATTCCATCATTTCACCTGCCTTTGTACTACTGTATTGTTTGATTAATACAATAATACATGTAAGGTTATTTGTCAACTACAAATTAATTTCTTACAAAAATGTAAGATACGAGGTCGAAATGTAAGCTAATTCGATAGCATACATTCTGGCCTTTTGTTATTATAATGATATGAAGAGGCAACAATGTAAGTTGTGAAGCCGATTATGACGTCATATTAAAAATAAAGGTAACAAAAATATAAGTTTAAATAACATTGTAGAATTAATCGTGAAGGAGCATTGAAATGGCAATCTTGGAAGTAAGCAACCTCAAAAAAATATATACCACCAGGTTTGGTGGCAACCAGGTACAGGCATTGAAAAACATCAATTTCTCTGTAGAGGAGGGTGAGTATGTGGCAATCATGGGAGAGTCCGGCTCAGGAAAGACGACACTCTTAAATATTCTTGCGGCACTTGATAAGCCGACAGCGGGAGAGGTACTCTTAAATGGAAAGAATCTTGTCTCATTGAAGGAAAAGGAGATATCTGCCTTCAGACGTGAGCATCTGGGCTTCGTATTTCAGGATTTTAATCTGCTTGACAATTTTTCATTGAAGGACAATATCTTTTTACCGCTTGTGCTGTCAGGTGTGGACTATAGGGATATGGAAAAAAGGCTTGCACCGATAGCATCGCTGCTTGGAATTGAAAAGCTGCTTGATAAATATCCATACGAGGTGTCAGGCGGACAGAAGCAAAGGGCAGCAGTGGCACGCGCAATAATAACAAATCCTGAATTAATTTTAGCCGATGAGCCGACAGGAGCACTGGATTCAAAAGCAACAGACAGTCTGCTTAGGCTGTTCAACAGGATAAACGAGGACGGACAGACCATTCTTATGGTGACACACAGCACAAAGGCTGCGAGTCATGCCAACAGGGTGCTTTTCATAAAAGACGGTCAGGTGTTTCATCAGATTTACCGTGGCAATCTTACAAATGACGAGCTCTATGTGAAGATTCAGGATGCACTTATGCTGATTACGACAGGTGGTGAGAAGCATGAATAAAATATATAGCAGGTTGGCATTTACAAATATAAAAAATAATAAAACTCTCTACATGCCTTACATTATATCGGGAATGGTCATGATAGCCATGTTTTATGTGATGATGTTTTTAAACAACTCAAAGGGACTTGGCAAGGTGCCGGGTGCGGAGACACTGGTGGTGATAATGGGGCTTGGTTGCGGAATAATAGCGATTTTTTCATATATATTTCTGTTTTATACAAACAGCTTTATCATCAAAAGGCGCAAGAAAGAGGTAGGAATATACAATATTCTTGGCATGGAAAAACGTCATATCGCGAGAGTTTTGTCAATTGAGACACTTACCGTAGCACTTGCAGCTATAGCATCAGGGATTATAGCCGGGATTTTATTTTCCAAGCTGATGATTATGTTCCTTTATAGAATTATAAATATTAAAGCACAAATTAATTTTACTGTATCTGCTAGCGCTGTTGTGAATACAATACTTATTTTTGGAGTATTATATTTTCTCACACTCATCTATAACCTGATGCAGGTGAAACTTGCTAATCCGATAGAGCTGCTTCGCGGGGGCAATGTCGGTGAGAAGGAGCCGAAGAGCAAATGGTTTATCGCTATTATAGGTCTGGGTTGTCTGGCGGGAGGTTATTATATCGCAATTACGACAAAGAATCCTCTGCAGGTGATTTCATTGTTCTTTGTAGCAGTACTCCTTGTAATAATCGGAACCTATTTCCTCTTTATTTCAGGAAGTATCGTGATACTGAAGGCTCTCAGGAAAAATAAAGGCTTTTACTATAACAAGAAGCATTTTGCGGCAGTTTCAGGCATGATTTACAGAATGAAGCAGAATGCGGGCGGACTTGCGAGTATATGTGTGCTTTCCACAATGGTGCTGGTTGTTGTTTCTACAACCGTGAGCATGTATGTGGGCATGGAGGGCGAGCTTAAGCAGAGATATCCTGCGGATATAAGCGTGTATAACTGGTATAGGGAAATACCGGCAGGGCTTGAGCTGGATGATGCTTTGAAAGCAGCAGAGGCAGAGTATGATAAGATAATCGATGGCAGTGACTGTGATATTAAGGAAAGCAAAAGCTACACATATTTCAGCTGGACTGTGTACAGAGCCGGGGAGGAGTTTAAGCCGGTTTTAGACTACAACGATGATATTTCCATGTTATACTTTGTCACGAGAGATGAAATCAATAAGATTGAGCCCAATTTGCAGGACAGATTAAAAAATAAAATACCAAAGCTCGATGCAGGTTCGGTTGCTGTTTATGGAACCCAAAAGTTTAATGATGATATAATTAATCTCCTGGGCGAAGAATTTAAGGTAGCTGCTGCAGAAAAGACTGATGTGAATAAAGACAGCTATATGTCATCTATGTTTAGTGGCGTGTATTATGTTGTGGTGGACAGCAAGTCAACACTTACAGAGTTAT
>OIYQ01001116.1_pt1 | contig 10274 bp, 9 predicted proteins | sample 1588311 | NCBI WGS metagenome assembly OIYQ01 (sample SAMN03283244) | human gut metagenome | biome: human-associated habitat; material: feces | host: Homo sapiens | place: Peru | collected 2012
GTGGGTATAAATCCAATCCTTGTCTACTCCCTCAAGTTTGTAAGCATACTGGTTCTTCTCAGGCGATACATAGCTCAGGGCGGCAAACGAGATATTGATGGTATTCTCGTTATGAGACAGATTGAGTTCTGCTGCATGACTCAGAGATTTCTCCAGCTGGTCGCTCCCCGCCTCTATCGGCTGTCCGAAGAGTTCTACCGAAGTGATTGCTACAGGAGGAGCTACCTGGTTAATCTTGACGAGATATGGATAGAAGCAGTTGAAACCTCTTGTAGAACCGAAATAGATTCTGCCATCAGAAGCCAGGAGTCCGGCGTTTGGTATAAACTGATTACAAGTGAGTCCGTCATATTTATTGAATAGCTGGACAGGTTCACCCGGCGTATATTTCACAATACCCTTGCTGGTAGAAATCCACATTACTCCCTGCGAAATGACAAGACTCGTGAAATCCTGACTAGGAGCATCGATGGAGATGCGTCGGAATATACCTTTTGAAGGCAGAAATTCGCAAAGCCCATCGCCGGTTGCGGCATAGAGCTGCCCCTTTTCGCCAATAACCAGACAGTTTACCAGATCACTCACCAGCGAATTAGAATCATTCTCTACATGTTTATACTGTTTCCAGACATTATTCTTGTCCAAGCGCCACAAGCCGCCTCCCTGAGTAGCAAACCATACGTTGCCCTGAGGATCTTCCTTGATATCGATGGTAAGCGACTTGAACGACTTGATTTTGCTGAACTTCTGCTGTCCTTCATCGAAGAGGTTGGCACCATCCATCGAAGCCGCCCAGAGGCGTTTTTTCCGGTCGCGATAAATACAATAGGCATTACCGCCCGAAGCCATTCCATCGGTCAGGAAAACCTGCTGCGCTCCGGTAGCCATATTCATTCTGATGACACCATTGCCATAGGTTCCTACCCACAGATCATTTTCATCAGCAAAGAGCGCATGAACATTATACTTGCCCATAGCCGCCTTGCCCGGATAAGAAACAAAGCTGTCGGTCTGGGGATTAAAGCAGTCGAGTCCGGCATCATCCGTAGCTATCCAGATGCGATGCTGACGGTCTTCGAAGAATCTTCCTACCACATTACCGCGCAATCCGCCCAGACGGGCAGAATAAGCATGGAAACGCTCTTCAAAACTCATAGAAGGAAGATAATTCACACCACCATAGTAAGTAGATACCCAAGTGCCACCTTCATTATCATCCGCAATACCATAAACAAAGCGCTCGCTCGTACTCCGGCTCGGATTGTTGACTTCCGACAACATGTGCCAGATACGGTTTTGGATGTCATACTGCACCAATCCATCATCGCTGGCTATGAGAAGAGACTTGTTGTCGTTGCAGTAAAGCTGATGGATATGATGAACAGCATTACTCAAGGTTCCGCTGATGAGCTGTTCGGCACTACCATCGGCGTTGAGCTTGTAAAGTCCGTTTTCCCAGGTTCCGACATAAAGATTGCCATCGGGAGTAGCCAGCATCGCCATGCCGTGAAACATGGTTGCATCGCCCTTCAGAGGGAATGCTTCAAACTGGTCGGTCGACTTGTTGAGATGATAGATGCTGGCTTCACCCTGGTTACAGAGCATCCATACCTGGTTGTTGGCATCAACCAGCGTACTTTTCACTTTACCCTGAATATTCTTCATCGGATACTGATGCAGTTCGTGAGTAGTCCGATTGTATCTGAACACGCCCTGTCCGCTAGTAGAAATCCAAACATTCTGATCGCCGTCAAGCGAAAAATTAAGGACAGGCGCCGTAATCTTATCACTCAGTTTCTGGAATTGGTCGGTTGCATTACAGAACAGATAGGCTCCATTATTGCAACCTACCAGCAGTCCTTCTTCGCAAGCAGTAAGGGCGCTCACAAACTGGTCTACAGTCATAAAGGGATTATAATAGGTTTTGACATCGTATCCGTCAAAACGGCACAATCCGTTGTCTGTACCAAACCACATGTATCCCTCGGTACCTTGAACCACGCTACGCACAGCATTACTCGGCAAACCATTATCCATCGTGATAGAGCGCACCATAGGATCGATAGCAGCCAATTGTGCACCCGAGTTGGTTTGCGTTATCGAATGTGGCTGCGCCTGAATATCCGTAGCCCCTTTCGAGACGAAGGCTGTCGGCACCTGAGCCTCAGCCCCTACAGGCATCATCATGCAGAGCACAGAAACCATTAGAGTAGATATCTTTCTCATTATATGAGTCTTTATTTTCTGTTGTTAGATAATTTAATGCCGCAAAATTACAAAAATATAACGAGAAATACAACAAAAAGAACAAAAAAAGCCCCGAAACAAGCAAATAGCTACTTTTTAAAAGTAAGACTACTGAACTTTCGCATATCAGGAAGTTCAGTAAATAAGTTCATGTTAAGTTCCGCTTGCAAAATAACTATTTTTTCATGAGACTAAGTGTAAAAAATCGTCCAAAATACCATTAAAATAATAGATTTACGCAAAAATACTTGGAAGATATTATAAAAAGTCGTATCTTTGCCAAAAGAATTCTATAAAAAGGAATCTATGACTATTCTTTTGGGTTTGCTATTCCATACTATGGGTGCCCAGATGGTCTAAATTGACGATTCTTACGGCGGACAAAATCCGATGATACGCCTGAAGCCTCTCTCTATGAGATTGCAGATGCGTCCTACACTATCTATTTCCCAATTACCAAAAACGGAAAATAAGAATTTTTAAAACAACGCTATATGAGAAATATATTCTTTATTGTACTCACCTTAATGGGTAGTATAAGCATGCAGACAGTAGCCCAAAGTTTCGAGACAGCTACAGAGGCCGTTAAGAACATGCGCATAGGGTGGAACCTAGGCAATACGCTGGAAAGTAATTCTGGAGATACATTGAACATGTGGATTGAACATTGGACTGACCGAAGCCCATCAAAGTATGAGACAGCGTGGGGACAGCCTGTTGTTAATCCAGCGCTTTTCCAGATGCTGAAACAGGCAGGATTCAACGCCGTGCGCGTGCCCGTCACATGGTATCCCCACATGGAAGCCACATTCCAGTTTAAAGGCTCTGACAATAGTATCTGGTATCCGTGGAAGGACCCATTGGGGACGCAGATACAGCAGACATGGATAAAACGTGTGCATCAAGTGGTGGACTATGTCATCAGCCAAGGTATGTATTGTATTCTCAATGTTCACCACGATACTGGGGCATCCAATACGGCATGGCTCATTGCCGACGAAAATGTCTATAACCAGCAGCATCAGCGGTTCGAAGCCGTCTGGCAACAGATTGCGGAGGAATTTCGCGACTATGACGAGCATCTGCTTTTTGAGGGCTACAATGAAATGCTTGACTCGAAACGCTCATGGTGTTTCGCCTCATTTGGAGCCAATGGCAGCTATGATGCGTCCATCGCCAAATCGGCTTACAACGCCATCAACAGCTATGCACAAAGCTTCGTCAATACCATACGTGCTACAGGCGGCAACAACCTGCAACGCAACCTCGTGGTCTGTACCTATGGTGCATGCGATGGCAGCGGAACATGGAACAGCCATCTGAAAGACCCGCTGAAGGAGATGAAGCTGCCCGAGGACGTGGTGAGCGAGCACCTGATATTTGAGGTCCATTCGTATCCGAAAATTGACAATCTGACAACTGCCAAAAACGAGGTAAGGAATCTCATCAAGAGCTGGAATTCGCACCTCATCAGCAAAGGGGCTCCTCTTATCGTCGGTGAATGGGGAACCAGTACAGATAATGCCTATGAAAACCATCGCGACAGCTACCTGGAATTTGCCAAGCACTTCATAGCAATGACCAAAAGCTATAATATAGGGACTTTCCACTGGATGGGACTTACGGACGGAGAGCATCGTAGCGTGCCAGAATTCAACCAACCCGACTTGGTAGAAGCCATTATCAAAGGCTACTATGGTGAGGAAGGCTATACTGGTATTACAACAATAACAGCAGATAGAAACGAGATGGTGGACGTATATTCTCTCCACGGAGTGCGACTCCTCCATCAAGTACCATATTCCCAACTGCAGAGTCTGTTGAAGAGCGGAATCTACGTGGTAAGAGGCAAGAAAATAATAGTCAGATAATAATACATATTCAAGTTTCGCAAGTTCAGTAAATCATGTTAAGTTCCGCTTGCAAAATAACTACTTTTTCATGAGACTAAGTGTAAAAAATCGTCCCAAATACCATTAAAATAATAGATTTACGCAAAAATACTTGGAAGATATTATAAAAAGTCGTATCTTTGCCAAAAGAATTCTATAAAAAGAACAGATTATGAGATTATCAGAAGAACGATATGACAATCCTGCCTATCGAGACATAAAAAATTCAATCGATACTGCGAAGGAAGAAGGCAGGAAAGAAGGCAGAGAAGAAGGTGTTGCCAAAGAAAAGTTGGCCACCGCAAAGCGTCTTCTCGGCATGGGGCTCACACAAGAACAAGTTGCCAAAGGTACAGGCCTTTCAATAGAAGAAATAGAGAGACTTGTTTAAACAATGATAAAACAAGGAAACCATCTGATAGCATTAGTTCTATCGGATGGTTTTCTTTTTAATACGAAACCTCAATGTTGTATTCCTTTATCATTATGATGAAAGAATGCTTTCTTGAGTATTCTTAAAGGCTAAAACACATAGCTGATATGATGTGAGAAGACCAATCTATCGCCTTAAAGAATTAGATGTATGCGATTGCTGCCATATGCCAGCAAGGTTGTCGGCAATTGCCAGCAATGTTGCTGGCAGTTGACAGCAATGTTGCCGGCATATGGCAGCAACCACACAAATCAAGATGTTCAAGCCAAATAAACGTGGAAGTATGACTGTTAAAGTAATGATCTATAGGGTATTAAGACAACACATCTTACGCTTCGGATATGTACGTATTAAAAGGAGAAACGAGAATTGTCCTCACCACGATAGATAATAGATGCGTTCTTGTCACGCTTGATTTTTTTCTCCTTAATCAAGCGTTCTTTCTCTTGACGAATCTTATCAAGCAAAACGCTTGCTGGTTCGTCATTAGGGTCTTGCGGTACAAGTTTTCCCTGTATCGCCCATTGTAATATGCTGTTCTTTAATTGTTTTCCGTTCATAACATAAGTTTTATCGTAAAGCATCAATTCGCCAACAAGTTGTTGGCGAATTATATGCTATTTCCAATCTTCATCTTCTGCCTCTTTTCCCTTTTGTAATTCAAAAAACTCTTTACGCAGATGTTCAGGGGTTTGCAACAAACGATAATAGTATTGTGAGGAGATATTACGCTGCAAGGTACGGTAATCCCATTGCTCACGAGCCGCCTCCTTCAAATACCACAACCTTGCATCCGCATCTTTTACACGCAGTAAGCGTTCATAGTGAAGCCATGATAGGTTAGGAAAAAATGGTATCGTAGATTCGTCAAGCGGTGCTTGACGAATTGGTTCGTCTGTGAGTTTGAATTGGTCAAGCATTGCTTGATCAATTTGTAATTTGCTGAACATCAGGTAAAAAGAGCGCATGTTCTTTATGCTTGTCAGTCCGACCCCCCTGCACATAGATGTCTTTTGCACCAATAGTAAGAATAGGAAACTTACAGAGGTCATCCCTTGAAACTTCTTTGAAAGTCGTACCTGTTCCTAATTGTTCTATTTGTTTGATATGGTGTTTTATGTAGTAGTACAAATAGATAGAATCACTTATACTCTTAGGAATAAAAACTCTTGAACCCTTGATTTATACAGACCTCATGCTTTGCAATAGAAACCAGACCGATTGGAGCACGACTTGACATAAGTACAGAATTTGTTGGAAGCATACTTGTACTACAAGAATCGAAACCTTGCTTTGTTATATTGCGTTCACCTTGATACACAAACTTTGATTGTTGGTCAGACAAATCCTTTGGAGTTATCCAAACCATATCACCACCATAATTTGCTTCGTCGGTTGTTGAAGGTGTCGCACCATTCTTTATTTCTGCAAAATCGATTAGATTTTCAACTTTCCAATCAATAGGAACTTCTTTTTTGAGGCGTTCATTATAGACCATAGCACCACCGCTCGATTTATAAGGCTTGCACTCCTCATTCGGGAAGTCAAACTGCACAAACCAATAGTCGTAGAGTTGCTTTGCCATCGCCTCTAAATTATCATTTATCAGTTTTGTTTATTACTAAAATTATGTTATATTATAAGGAGACAAACATTAATTTTAGATATGAAAGAAATAATAATACAAAACGTTTTAGATGGAATGAGAGCGGTTCTGTCAGTTGAACAGCTGGATTTGTTAAGCGAAGTGACCCAAAAAGCATTGGCTGAATATGAAATTGTGGTTAAAGCCACAGACGAAGAACAGCGTGATAAAGAAAATTCAGATCTCCTTGGAGCTTTTATCTCTTCAAAAAAAGTTGAAGGATGTTCTGAAAAAACGCTCCACTATTATAAGTCTTCTATAGAGAAGATGATTGCTGCTGTTAAGAAGAATGTCTGCAATGTTACTACTAATGATATTCGCTGCTATTTGGCTGATATGCAGGAACAACGAAAGTTGAGCAAGGTGACCATAGATAATTTGCGACGCATCTTTTCAAGTTTCTTTTCTTGGTTGGAAGATGAGGACTATATCACTAAAAGTCCGGTACGCAGAATACATAAAGTGCGTACTGATGCTTTGGTGAAAGAGGTGCTGACGGATGAGAATATAGAAGTGTTGCGTGACAGTTGCCAAGAACTTCGTGATATGGCGATGATAGATTTGCTACTCAGTACAGGCATGCGTGTGGGTGAGTTGGTAAAAATCAACCGTGAAGACATTGACTTTCAAGAGCGCCAATGTGTTGTGTTTGGAAAGGGTAATAAAGAGCGAGAGGTGTATTTCAATGCTCGTACGAAAATACACCTCAAAAAGTATCTGGATCAACGCTCAGATTCTAACCCGGCTCTGTTCGTCAGTCTCCAAAAGCCTCATACCCGATTAACAATTAGTGGCGTTGAGGTTCGCTTGCGACAGTTGGGTAAGAAAGTAAATCTGCATAAGGTACATCCTCATAAGTTCCGCAGAACTTTGGCAACCATGGCTATTGACAAGGGTATGCCGATAGAGCAGGTACAAAAGATGTTGGGGCATGTGAAAATTGATACAACCTTGCATTATGCCATGGTAAATCAGGCAAATGTAAAAATGGCGCATCGTAAATTCCTTAATTAAAGTTTAAAGATTATCTAGTTTGCTTAACTTTTGCTACCTTTGTAAGCAAAAAATAGGCAGATTATGAAATTAAGCAAACATAAATTAGGTGAACTTATAGAAGTGACTCGTGGCGCAAGTCTATCTGGTCAATTCTATGCAGAGGAAGGCGAATTTGTACGTCTGACTTTGGGTAATTTTAATATGAATGGAGGTGGGTTCAAAGAAAACACTTCCAAGACGGACTTGTATTATACAGGTACAGTCAAAGACGAGTTTATACTAAACAAGGATGATATTATCACGCCACTTACTGAGCAATCTCTAGGATTGTTGGGGACGACGGCACGTATACCTGAAAGTGGAAAGTATATTCAAAGTCAAGACGTAGCACTTGTAAAATGCAAGAAGGGGCTTCTTGACCCTAATTTTTGTTACTATCTCATATCTTCTTCTGTTGTTCGCCAGCAGCTAAGCGCTGGTGCTCAACAAACAAAGATACGCCATACCTCTCCTGACAAAATCAAGGATTGTACCGTATGGATACCAGAACTTGAAGTGCAGAAGAGAATAGGGCGTATTTTATCTGATATTGACGAAAAGATTGCACTTAATCGTCAGATAAATGATAATTTACCGATGCTTGACCGTTCATTAACAATGGCAAGAGTTCGTCGCGCTGCTTAGTGAGAGCATTTATTTCTTCTATATTGTTATCAATTTGCTCGTATATAACCTTTATTCGTTCAAAAAATAAGTCTAATAATGCTGTAGGAACATCTAACCACTTGTTTGCCAAGAAAGTGTCTGTCATAAAATTCTTTATGCCCGAAGTTTTACCCTCATAATTGAACATATTGTTATTGTCATAGAACATGCGCCACATAAAGAAGAAATATGCAGATGCTTTGTAGTTCTTCATTGTAAAAGCATGGCAAAAGTTAGAGCAAGTCAAATTTCCACCATTGCGTTTCAATACTCCAGGCGTTACAAACGCACTTCTACCAGTAGCCTGGGTGGGACTACCACCAGATACTTCTATAACAATATTCCATACAGATAACAGCTTTGAAGTGTTACTATCTTTTATGTAGCGAGTTGGCAAATCATTAAGTTTTATAATATCTGCTCCACGAATACACCCAACTTTCATGTTTCTTTTTTCTGCAGGTTCGTCAAATCCCCAATCGCCAGTGTTATTACTGCCGATGTAATCGTTCAAAATGCATGTATTCCAAGAGTAAGGTATGTTCATGTGAAGTTCTTCATTCCAAACCATAGCTCCACCACTTGATTTATACGGCTTGCCCTCCTCATTCGGGAAGTCAAATTGTACAAACCAATAGTCGTAGAGTTGCTTTGCCATCGCCTCTAAATTATCATTTATCGGCATCGTTTCTTTCTTCCCTTATATTATATACTCAAGTTTCGGATTTAGAATTGGCGATTAAATTTATTGCATAAAAAAGGCTTTGAGCATTTCCGTATGTCGCGGAAAATGAGTAAATTGGATGTACAAAAAAAATCATTACTCAAAACTCAAAGCCATGAGCAAAGTTACAAATATCCCATCAGAAATCCGCAACTTTTTCAGTGAAAAACGTCGTAGTGTCGTTATGGACACCTTTACTCGTCTACTTGATAATGTTAATCTGGACTGTCGCAGTCTCGGTGGCATGAAGCGTGCCAACTGTCAGCTCACGAACCTTCAAGTGTTCCAGATATTGGTGTTGCTTCCGTTCTTTGCGATAAAAGGCTTTTCGCATTACGAAGGATCTGTGCTAAACCGTATGTTCGGTGGAAAGAAGGACGTTCTATATACCTATTTATCCCAAGATGGCATCAACTGGCGGAATGTGATATATCGCATAACCAATTGGCTTTTGGCGAAAGTGACAGTGCGCAACGACCACCAGAAAAGCAAGCTTCCCACAGTTCTGATAGCAGATGACACCGATCTACCCAAGACTGGCTTGCATATGGAATCCATAGGGAAAATTTACTCACACGTACAACAGAGATGTATTCTCGGACACAAGGCACTCATGCTGTGCTGGAGTGATGGTCGGACTCAGTTCATGCTTGACGTCTCGCTCCATGGGGAAAAAGGCAAGATTGATGGTAAGGAGCAAGGGCTTACATCAGAGCAAAGAAGACAGCGCTACGAACGTGAGCGCGACAAGGACTCCCATATATCGAAGCGAAAGGAAGAGTATTTTATGAGTAAGGGAGAAAAACTGCAGGACATGGTTAGGAATGCAATACACAACAAGGTTCCATTCGAGTATCTGTTGGTGGACAGTTGGTTCATGTGTACCGATCTTGTGGAATTTGTATATCGCCGCCACAAGAAATTCCACCTGTTGGGCATGGCTAAGATGGGTAACACAAAGTACATGACTTCAAGTTGGGGAAAGATGTCAGCCAAGACCATTGTCAAGAAACTCAAGACTGCCAAGAATGTGAAATACAGCCGGCGCTATCATTGTTATTATGCAGAAATCGAGGTTGAACTTGGGAAACGGTCCGTAAAACTGTTTTTCTGCAAACGCGGAAAAAGGGGAGCGTGGAAAGTCCTTCTTACAACCGACACAAAACTCAATTTCTTGCGTGCTTACGAAATCTATGCAATGCGCTGGAGTATAGAGGTATTTTTCTCGGACAGCAAGCGTCTACTGGGACTTGCGGATTGCTCCTCGCGTGACTTTTCTGCTCATGTCGCACATGTTTCATTGGTCATGATACGTTACAACATACTTGCATCTATAAAGAGAACACTTGACTACGATACAATTGGCGGACTCTTTGGAGACATGTATATGGGAGTGCATGAGTTGACTGTGGTTGAGAAAATTTGGGCAATCATCTTAGAAGTCGTGGCTGTTGTGGCAGAAATCATTGGTGCTGATTCTGAGGATTTGATCATGCAGATTATCGAGAACGATAAAAGACTTGCGGCACTTAGAGCCTACGCTATGACTGCCTGAAATCTAAATCCGAAACTTGAGTTTGTTTATATCCCACACTTATATTGGTTTCCAAAAGTTTCCATTTGGGTAGTCGA
>OIYQ01001121.1_pt1 | contig 10244 bp, 10 predicted proteins | sample 1588311 | NCBI WGS metagenome assembly OIYQ01 (sample SAMN03283244) | human gut metagenome | biome: human-associated habitat; material: feces | host: Homo sapiens | place: Peru | collected 2012
TACATTACCTTTTAATACCCGAAATATGAATTTAGAATATCTGATGATATGATACTGTATCTGATATTTTCAATACGAAGCAAGTCAAGAAGTATGATACTCTCACCTTCCTCAACAGAATAGATACGTGCAGGGTTTTCAAGTTCTGTTTTCCATCCAGTAGGAATGGAAATATTCATTTGTACATTGTCACTTTTAGTTCGTGCCGTTACTTTTTCTCAAATTCTTTGGCAGCTGAACGCTTGTCAAGTCGATACAATTATAAAAGAGCATTGATGGCAGCTCTACGACTTGATATTCCACACCATTGTCCTCTACAACACTTGGTATTACCACATCACCAGAGTATGCCCCCAGCCCATTAGAAAGTACTACGGCCTCTTTTGTATTTGTATCCAGTCGAATTTTAAACTTCCCCACTGTAACATCCTTTGTTACAGCCAAGGCTTGCGCTACGCAAAAGATTACCAAACTAAGAGTAACACAGAGTTTCTGTCTTACATTTAACGAGTAATTTTGTTTCATAAAAATCTAATTTAATTAATACTGTAAATCATTTTGCTCCATTGAATACTATTTACAGAAAAAGCGTAGGAATCATATCACTTTCATTATCCTTGCCTTTCGAGGTATTAGGGAACCTTGTGTGTCAAAAATAAGAAGCAACAGATGCCTACGCCAAAAGAGTATATATACATATAGCACAAAGCACACCCTCCTTACGAAAGGGCGTACTTGTGCCGTGTAAATACACGATATGGGTAGACGTCCACCGCTATCTTCGACTGAACACACTTTGCGAAAGTCCCTAATTTCCGAAAAGGTCAGAAGAAAACGTTAGTAAACGCCTTTCTCTAAAAAATAGGCCAATCCTTGGATTCACGCCAGCGACTCATCGCCAGCAATCCGCAGAATGACAAGTGCAAAAGTAATGAAAAGAATCGGTTCTTCCAAACTTTTATGGGATAATTTCATTAAATGACTGCAAAAGATGACGACATGGGAGAAATATCTTCGATGTGTGATAGGTTTTTCACAGGTTTCTTGTTCTAAAGAAATTGAGGGAAGAGCATGAAGTCCGACTCGTTCAAATTCTTACCAAAAAGTTTGGAAGTTTCGATATTATTTCGTAGTTTTGCAGTAGAAATGAATAAAAACATAAACATACATGAAATACTTTCTGGAGGTGAGCGTGTCACCTTAGAATGTAAGAAAGCCACGAAAGGTGTACCGAGTGTCACTATGGGACACCTATTCTGCCTTTGCCAATACTTATGGTGGTATAATTTTGTTAGGTATTGTCGAGCATATGAACGAGCAAGACAATGCCAAACGATTTGAAATAGTTGGCGTAGAGAACGCAGACAAAATCCATAAGGACTTGTGGAACATGGTCAACAACCGGGAAAAGGTAAATGTCAACCTTTTGTACGATGACGATATTCAGATTATAGATGTTGGCGGCAAGAAGGTCGTTGCCATCAATGTGCCTCGTGCTGACTATACCGTGCGTCCTGTCTATATCAACAACAATCTGTCAAGGGGTACTTTCAAGCGCAACCATGAGGGCGACTATCATTGTACAGAGCAGGAACTGAAAATGATGCTTCGTGATGCCAATGAAGCTGGCAATGATGGTATGTTATTGGAATACTACACACAGGAGGAGAGTCTAAAGCTCGTAATCAGCGTATGCAGAATATGTTTCGCATGATAGGATATGGAGAGAACCTTGGCTCTGGATTTCCTCTCATTCTAAACGCATGGAATGAGAAGCGTTGGCTAAAGCCGGAATTATTGGAACAACCAGAGTTATTACAGGTTAAATTGACTTTATTTATCCAAAATGAGCCGATAAATGAGCCTCTATCTGCTCGACAAATTGCCATCATATCGGCAATAAAGGCACAACCTTTCTTAACAAGAGACGAATTGGCAAAAGATGTTGGATTATCACTCGCAACTTTAAAAAGAGAAATCTCTATCTTACGGAAGAATGGTTTGATTGGTCGTGATGGTAGCAATAAAAATGGTCAGTGGCTACTTTTAAGAGATATTTGAAACAAGAAACTTTGACAACATGAAAGATTTTGCAGCAATAGATTTTGAGACAGCCAACAGTGAGCGCAGCAGCGTTTGCTCCGTGGGCATAGTGATTGTGAGGGATGGCGAGATAATGGATAGCTACTACTCCCTCATCAAGCCAGAGCCTGAGTATTACTCCTACTGGAATACGCAAGTGCATGGACTGACCATGGAAGACACCATGAATGCCAGGGTGTTTCCGGAAGTATGGGCAGAGATTGCGCCCAAGATTGAGGGACTTCCACTAGTGGCCCATAACTCGCCTTTCGATGAAAGCTGCCTCAAGGCTGTGTTCCAAATGTATCAGATGGACTACCCCGATTATCTGTTCTTCTGCACCTGCAGGGCTTCGAGAAACAAGCTCGGTTCTCGCCTCCCCAACTACCAACTTCAGACGGTAGCGGCATATTACGGATATGACCTCACCCAGCACCATAACGCCTTGGCAGATGCTGAGGCTTGCGCTTGGATCGCAAGGGAATTATTATGATACAACACCTTCAAAATTCTCTTCCAGTACTCATTCTCAGTACCCCCTACAGCGTACTGGAGTATTCTATGCTAAGTACTGCAGTATTCCATACTAAGTACTGGAGCCATTCAGCATCTACTCTTGATACTCCGAAAGGAATAGGTATCGAATGGATTGAGCTTTTCTTGTTGCCATACGAAATATTTTGCAAGAAAAACTTGCCATATCGTTTTTTTTTGACTAACTTTGCAGTAAATAACAAAATCACAAGAAGATTCATCATGGAGCAGAAAGCTGTAAAACGCATACCATACGGCGTATCAGACTTTGTAAATGTCATGGAACGTAACCAATATTACGTGGACAAGACAATGTATATACCACTTTTGGAAGAGGAAGCAGACAACCTCTTCTTCATACGTCCACGCCGTTTCGGAAAGAGCATCTTCCTCAGTATGCTCCATGCGTACTATGATTGCCGCACGAAGGACAAGTTCCAACAGTGGTTTGGCAACTTGTGGATAGGCAAGCATCCCACACCCAAACAAGGGAGATACCAAGTGCTGCATCTCGACTTCTCGCAGGTGGGAGGAACCATCGACAAGTTGGAGGAGAACTTCAACTTCTACCTTGGTATGGAGTTGGATGGGTTCATCAATGATTACATCGAATATTATTCTGAGGAAACACAAAAAAACGTGAAGGCAACAGACTATGCGGGTGGAAAGCTTGGACTCATCCAAAATGAAGCCAAAAGAAAAGGTTACCCACTCTACCTCATCATTGATGAATACGACAACTTTACCAATACCGTGCTCAATGAGCAGGGCGAGGCGGTGTATCATGCCATGACCCATGCAGAAGGCATCTACCGTGACATCTTCAAGAAATTCAAGGGTTCCTTCGAGAAGATTTTCATCACAGGTGTCAGTCCTGTCACTCTTGATGACGTGACCAGTGGTTTCAACATCGGCTGGCATATCTCCACCAAGGAGGAGTTCAACCAAATGCTCGGATTCTCTACCGAGGATGTCAGGGATATGTTCAAGTACTACCAAGAGGTAGGAGAGATTCCTGCCGACAGGGACATCGAGGCCATCATCAACGACATGAAGCCTTGGTATGACAACTATTGCTTCGCCAAAGGAGCCTTGGATACCCAAAGCCGTGTGTTCAACTGTGATATGGTACTCTACTATCTGCGCAACTATGTCGGCCGTGGAGAGGGACCAGAGGAAATGATCGATCCGAACACGAAGACGGACTACAACAAGATGAAAAAACTCATACAGCTTGATAAGTTGGATGGCGACCGCAAGGGCGTGATACGCACCATTTCCGAGGAAGGGGAAATCGTATGCAAACTCTTCGAGACCTTCCCTGCCTACGAGATTGTCAAACCAGAGGTATTTCCTAGCCTGCTGTTCTACTATGGCATGCTCACCATCAAGGACGCGTTTGGCAACCAACTTGTCCTTGGCATCCCTAACAACAATGTACGCAAGCAATATTATGGATTCTTGATGGAGGAGTACCAAGCCGCCAGACACATCAACACCAACGACCTGGAGACCAAATACACCTACATGGCTCTCAGGGGAAAATGGCGTGAGGCCTTGAAGTTTATGGCAGATGCCTATGCCAAGGTATCATCCGTGCGTGACGGCATCGAGGCAGAGAGAAATCTACAGGGGTTCTTCATGGCATATCTGAATCTCAACACATATTATTATACAGCCCCTGAGCTAGAGCTAAGCCACGGCTATTGTGACTTCTTCCTCCTCCCCGACCTCACCCACTATGCCACCCAGCATAGTTACATCCTGGAACTGAAGGTCTTGTCAAAAAAGGAGTTTGACGAGGAGGAGAAAGGTGCCAAGCATGAGGATGGCTCACCGATTACCAAGGCAGAGAGGCAATGGCAGGAGGCAGTGGAGCAAATCAATCGCTATGCCGTCGCCCCACGTGTTGAGGCTCTGCGCCAAGGCACCCAGCTCCATAAGATTATCATGCAGTTCAAGGGATGGGAACTGGCGAGAATGGAGGAAGTGTAATAGAATAAATTTTTATCCAAAACAGCGATGGGACAAGCTTTCGCTTCAAGCACCGATATCCTTCATACAACTGGGTGCCAAGTGAGAGACCAAATGCAATGAGGCATTTGAAAATTCAAAAGACAAAAACCAAACATGCAGAAAAAGAGAAAGATAAAGCAAAAAAAGGAAAAAAATTTTTGTAATCTCTATAAATAAGCGTATCTTTGCACCCTAAATTGCAATTTGATTATATTTAATGAAGATTTTAGTGACGGGTGCGTCGGGATTCATCGGGAGTTTCATCGTTGAAGAAGCCCTTAGGCAGGGTATGGAAACATGGGCAGCTGTACGCCCTACCAGTTCCAAGAAATACCTGCAAGACGAACGCATCCATTTCATCAACCTCAATCTTTCTTCCAAGGAAGAGCTGATAAACCAACTAGACGGACAGGAGTTCGACTACGTGGTTCACGCCGCTGGTGCTACCAAGTGCCTGCACGCTGATGATTTCTACAAGGTCAACACGGAGGGAACCAAGAACCTGGTCGGGGCACTCATCGCCCTCAAGATGCCTATCAAGCGATTTGTCTTTGTCAGTTCGCTTAGCATCTTCGGTGCCATTCGTGAAGAGCAACCCTATCAAGAAATCACGGAACACGACACACCAAAGCCCAACACGGCATATGGCAAGAGCAAATGGGAGACAGAGAAATACCTCGATAGCTTAGGCATCCAGTTCCCTTACATCATCCTACGTCCTACGGGCGTGTATGGTCCAAGGGAGAAAGACTACTTCCTCATGGCGAAGAGCATCAAGCAGCATGTGGATTTCGCCGTGGGATACCAGCGCCAAGACATCACATTCGTCTATGTACAGGACGTGGTACAAGCAGTATTCCTCGCCCTCGACCATGGCATGAATGGACGCAAATATTTCTTGAGTGATGGCGAGGTCTATCAATCCACCACCTTTAGCGACTTGATACGAAAAGAGTTAGGCAATCCTTGGATGTTGCGCATCAAGGCTCCTATCTGGGTACTTCGCATCGTCACCTTCTTCGGTGAATACATCGGAAGGATGACGGGCAAGATGTCGGCACTCAACAATGACAAGTACAACATCCTGAAGCAACGCAACTGGCGTTGCGACATCGAACCAGCCATGGACGAGCTAGGCTACCATCCTCACTATCCATTGGAACGAGGAGTGAAACTCGCCATCAAGTGGTATAAGGAGAATGGCTGGTTATAGAGTAATCATAAAAAGAATATAGAGTTGAATATCAAAGATTATTTTAAGATAGAGAAGAACCCGAAGAAAGGGCTCATGGCGTTGGAATGGGCGATGCTCGCCTACATGGCACTCACCATCATCGTCATGCTCTTCACCTACACCAAACTTGTCAATCCCGAATCCATGATTTGGGGGCGAATCCGTGTATTGGTGATAACGGGGGCTTTATGGGCAGTGTATCGCATGATACCATGTAGGATGACCAAGATGGTGAGAGTGGTAGCACAGATGTCACTGTTGGCATGGTGGTACCCCGACACCTACGAGCTCAACCGCATTCTGCCCAACCTAGACCACGTCTTCGCTGGATGGGAGCAACAAATCTTCGGTTGTCAACCAGCCCTATATTGGGCGAAGGCGATGCCGTGGATGATAGTCAGCGAACTGTTGGACATGGGCTATGTCATGTATTACCCGATGATTGCCATCGTCATCTTCTATTATTTCTTCTGTAGATATAATGAGTTTGAGCGTGTTTCCTTCGTGGTACTCGCCTCATTCTTCCTATACTATGTGGCTTTCATCTTCGTACCCGTGGCAGGTCCTACCTTCTACTACCATGCAGTAGGAGTGAGCGAGATAGCCAAGGGCGTTTTCCCGGCGATGGGAGATTATTTCAACACCCACACCGACTGCCTTCCTACCCCAGGATATGAGGACGGAATCTTCTATCAATTGGTAGAGGATGCCAAGGCGGCAGGCGAGCGACCGACGGCAGCATTCCCAAGTTCGCACGTCAGCCTCAGCACCGTTTGCATGATGCTGGCTTGGCACACCAAGAATCGCAAGCTATTCTATATTCTCTTGCCTTTCTATGTTTTCCTCTGCCTTGCCACCGTCTATATCCAGGCACATTATCTTGTCGATGCCATCGCAGGATTGCTGACAGCCATTGTCGTCTATTTCATCCTGATGTTTTGCTCCAAGGGAATGGTCAGCAAGGAATCGAGTACAGGGAAACTATCATTTAGATAGTGCCAACACCTTAATTAATATAGATTTAAATAACGCAATAAATTAGAATTCATCTAGAACAATGAAGAAACTATTTATCGAAACGTATGGCTGCCAGATGAACGTGGCAGACAGTGAAGTCGTGGCTAGCGTGATGCAGATGGCTGGCTACGAGATTTGTGAGAAAGAAGAAGAGGCTGATGCCATCTTCCTCAATACTTGCAGTGTACGAGAAAACGCTGAGAACAAGATTTACCATCGCCTCGACACCCTACATGCTGAGCAGAAAAAGGGCAGAAAGGTAATCCTCGGTGTATTGGGCTGCATGGCTGAGCGAGTAAAGGACGACCTCATCCAAAACCACTACGCCAACTTGGTATGTGGTCCAGACAGTTATCTCAACTTACCAGATATGATAGCACAGTGCGAAATGGGCACCAATGCCATCAACATCGAGCTATCCAAGACAGAGACTTATCGTGACATCGTACCACAGCGCATCGGTGGCAATCATGTGAGCGGATTCGTAAGCATCATGCGTGGTTGCAACAACTTCTGCCACTATTGCATCGTGCCTTACACCCGTGGTCGTGAGCGCAGTCGTGACGCTGAGAGTATATTAAGAGAGGTGCGCGACTTGCACGACCGTGGCTTCAAGGAGGTCACCTTGCTCGGTCAGAATGTCAATAGCTATGGTCTCTCTCCATCAGGCAAGCGTGAGGAAGGAAGTGTATCTTTTGCCGAGCTATTGAGAATGGTAGCCGAAGCTGTGCCAGACATGCGTGTGCGCTTCACCACCTCCAACCCAGAGGACATGACCGAGGACATTCTCCACGCCATCGCCGATGAGCCAAACCTCTGCAAGCACATCCACTTCCCAGCACAAAGCGGAAGCAACAAGATATTGAAGCTGATGAACCGCAAATATACCCGTGAGGAATATTTGGAGAAGATTGATGCCATCAAGCGCATCATCCCTGGTTGCGGCATCACCACCGACATCTTCGTAGGTTATCACAACGAAGATGAGGAAGACCATCAACAGACCCTCTCTTTGGTAAAGGAAGTAGGGTTCGACAGCGCCTTCATGTTCAAGTACTCAGAGCGTCCTGGCACATACGCAGCCAAGCACTTGCCAGACAATGTGCCAGAAGACGTGAAGATAGCACGCCTCAACGAACTCATCAAGTTGCAAACCGAGGTGAGCGCAGAGCAGAACAAGAAGGACGAGGGCAAGGAGTTCACCATCCTCATCGAGAACTTCAGCAAGCGCAGCCGTGAGCAGATGATGGGTCGTACTGAGCAAAACAAGGCTGTTGTCATCGACAAGGGCAACCACCATATCGGTGAGTTTGTAAAGGTTCGCATCACAGGTTCCACCTCTGCCACCCTCTTCGGAGAAGAAATCAAATAAGACGCTTTTAAAGGGATTATCATCCTTTTTCCGCTAATAAGAAAAAGAAAACCGCCAAAAATTTGGCGGTTTTCTTTAAAAATGCTATCTTTGCAACCTATGAAGGAATTCTTGCAAGTATTAAGACGTTTTGTCCCTCCATACAAGAAGTATTTGGGACTATCGGTTTTGTTCAATGTCCTCTCGGCGATATTGAACATTTTCTCGTTTGCAGCCTTGATTCCAATCCTGCAAATCTTGTTTCAAGTGGATGGTGGCATTCGTGCCAACGACTACATGACTTGGGATGGCGACTGGGGCACCATCAAGGAGGTAGCCACCAACAATCTGTATTATTATATCCAAGAGTTCATCGTGGCACATAGTGCGTCTGCCGCCCTCCTGGTCATCGGCTTGTTCCTCGCCTTCATGACCTTCCTGAAGACTACGGCTTATTTTCTCTCTTCAGCCACCATCATCCCGATAAGGACTGGTATCGTACGAGACATTCGCAACCAACTTTATCAGAAGATTACCTCGCTTTCGCTGGGCTTCTTCAGCGAGGAGCGCAAGGGAGATATCATCGCCCGAATGAGCGGTGATGTGCAGGAGGTGGAAAACAGCATCATGTCGTCGCTCGATATGCTCTTCAAGAATCCTATTCTCATTCTCTTCTATTTCATCACGCTCATCTGCATCAGCTGGCAGCTCACCCTCTTCACCATCCTCTTTGTGCCACCATTCGGCTGGTTCATGGGTATTGTAGGAAAGAAGCTGAAGGCACAGAGCACCGAGGCGCAGTCGCTCTGGAGCGACACGATGAGCATGGTAGAAGAAACCCTGGGCGGCTTGCGCATCATCAAGGCTTTTTGTGCTGAAGATAAGATGAACTGGCGCTTCAACCAGGTGAATAGCAGCTACCGTGACAACATCATGCGCGTGAACATCCGTCAGCAGATGGCGCACCCGATGAGCGAGTTCCTGGGAACCATCCTCATCGTAGTGGTATTGTGGTTTGGCGGTATCCTGGTTCTGGATTACGGCAGAATCGACGGTCCTACCATCATCTTCTATCTCGTGATGCTCTACAGCATCATCAACCCGCTGAAGGATTTCTCCAAGGCAAGCTACAACATCCCGAAGGGATTGGCGAGCATGGAGCGTATCGACAAGATTCTGCAGGCTGAGGTAGAAATCAAGGACAAGGAGAACCCTGAGCATATCAGCAGCTTCGAACATCAGATAGAGTTCCGCCACGTTTCCTTCGCCTATACCGACCGAAAGAGCGCCGAACTGGTATATGTATTAAAGGATATCAACCTCGTGATACCAAAGGGTAAGACCGTGGCACTCGTTGGTCAGAGCGGTAGCGGTAAGAGTACGATGGTAGATTTGATTCCACGTTACTATGATGTACAGGAAGGCGAGGTGCTCATCGACGGCATCAATGTGAAAGACCTTGCCGTACATGACCTTCGTATGCTGATAGGAAATGTAAACCAGGAGGCTATCCTCTTCAATGCAAGCTTCAAGGATAACATCCGATTCGGCAAGACCGATGCTACAGACGAGGAAATAGCCAATGCAGCTAAGATTGCCAATGCTTACGAATTCATCACCAAGTCGGAGAAAGGTTTCGATACAAATATCGGTGACCGTGGCGGCAGACTTTCCGGTGGTCAGCGCCAGCGTGTCAGCATCGCCCGTGCCATCCTCAAGAATCCTCCTATCCTCATCCTCGATGAAGCGACATCAGCCCTCGATACCGAGAGCGAGCGCCTGGTTCAGGATGCCTTGGAGAAACTGATGAAGACCCGTACCACTGTGGCTGTGGCTCACCGATTGAGCACCATCAAGCATGCCGATGAAATCTGCGTATTGCACGAGGGTAGGATTGTGGAGCGTGGTACTCATGAGGAACTGATTGAAAAAAAAGGATATTACAAGAAGTTGCATGATATGCAGCAGGTGTAATTGAGTAAAGAGTTAATAGTTAAGAATTTATAGTTT
>OIYQ01001122.1_pt1 | contig 10233 bp, 6 predicted proteins | sample 1588311 | NCBI WGS metagenome assembly OIYQ01 (sample SAMN03283244) | human gut metagenome | biome: human-associated habitat; material: feces | host: Homo sapiens | place: Peru | collected 2012
TTGCCTTCGGCACTTCCCCCGAAGGGGGAAGCAAGACGTTACGTAGCTAACGATTTCCTTAACTTAATAGCATTGCCCGCAAGGGGGGCTGGCGATACGAGAATACCCTATATTATAAAACTCCGCGGCGCTTCCCTATTTTTATGCGCCGCACCACCCCCGTCGAACCTCTTGAACCTATTGAACCTATAGAACCTGCTCCCCCTCTTTCGCTCAATCAAAGGGCAACACGCCCCCGAACCCCGAACCCCTCATCTATGTTACAATAGAGAAAACCATTCATTGCACGAAAGGAACCCCCTATGAAACGCAGCGAACCCACATTAGACGACCAGATCCGAAGCATCCACTACAAGTACGAAATCCCCCAAGACAAAGCAGAAGCCCTTCTCTCAAGCGGCCTCCGTTTCCTTGAAATCGACAAAGCCGCCCTTCTCTCCATCCTCGCCGAAGTCCCCATCGATACCATCCTCGACATGCGGAAAGATGACCCATGGGGATGCATCCAGAAAAAGCTAGGTCTCACCGCTGCGCTCTACGAAGAACGCCTCCTGCGCCATCGCGCCCGCCGCCTTCACCGCTTCTACGGCATCCCCGAAGACCGCGCCATCCCCCTGCTGCAAGACGGCTACCCGAACCACTGGCTCCGCCTCGCCTACCTCTTAGAGCAGCACACCGGCGCCTCCATGGAAGACATCCTTGCCGCGCGTAAAAAATCCGAAAAATGGAAACCCTGGGCAGAAGCACGCCTCGGCATCTCCCCCGAAGATTTCACAAAATGGATCGCCGAGACAAGGAATCCAAGTCTGCCGAAAAAGTGAAAGGAACACCTACCCCGTTGAACCCTATGAACCCATAGAACCCACCAAACCCATTTAAGGAAAAATGATTCAATCAGCATTTCCCTAGTCACCCATGACAAGAAAGGCATCCCCATGACCCACGATTTCATCTACCATAACCCCACCAAAGTCTACTTCGGAAACGGCATGCTCGCCCACCTTCCCGAAGAGATCAGCCGCCTCGGCAGCCGCGTCCTCCTCATCACCGGCGGCAGCTCCGCCAAAAAGAGCGGCCTCTTCGACAAAGTCCTCGCAGAAATCAGCCAAGCCAATGTCGACTGCTACGGCCTCTCCGGCGTCAAGCCGAACCCCGAGATCGGCCTCGTACGCGAAGGCATCCGCCTCGCATGCGAAAAACGCCTCGACCTCATCCTCGCCCTAGGCGGAGGCTCCGTCCTCGACACCGCCAAAGTCATCGCAGGCAGCGCCCCCTACGACGCCGACCCATGGGACCTCATCCAGTGCCGCGCCCAGATCAGCACCGCCCTCCCCCTCATCACCATCCCCACCATCGCCGCGACCGGCTCCGAAATGAATGCCAGCGCCGTCATCACCAACCCCGAGACCGAAGAAAAATACGGCTGGACCGCCCAAGCCTTCCGCCCCTCCGTCTCCTTCCTCTGCCCCGAAAACACCTACACCGTCCCCGCCTACCAGACCGCCTGCGGCTCCGCCGACATCCTCTCCCACATCATGGAAGTCTACTTCCAGAAAGAAGAAACCTTCCCCGCCACCGAAGCCTACATGGAAGCCATGATGCGCTCCGTTATGAAAGACGCCCCCATCGCCATGGCAGACCCTGCCAATGAAGACGCCCGTGCAAATCTCCTCTGGACCGCCTCCTGGGCCATCAACGACTTCATCGACAGCGGCCACGCCGTCTCATGGACCTGCCACGGCATCGAGCACGAACTCTCCGCCCACTACGACATCACCCACGGCCTCGGCCTTGCCATCCTCACCCCCGCCTTCCTCACCTACGTCCTGGACGAAACCACCGCCCCTCGCATCGCCCGCTTCGCCACAAACGTCATGGGCGTCTCCCCCAAAGGCAAAGACACCATCAAAATCGCAAAGAAAGGCATCAAACGCCTGCGGAAATACTTCAAGAAACAGCTCCGCCTCCCGACCACCCTCACAGAGATCGGCATCGACGACACCCGCTTTGCCGAAATGGCCGAAAAGGCCATCGCATGGAAAGGCGCCAAAGACGGCCTCCTCCACGGCTTCGTCAGCCTCTCCGCCAAAGACCTCGAAGAGATCTACCGCCTCGCGCTGTAAGATCCCAGCTCACGATGCCACGCGCCAGGGAAATCGAAGTGCGACAGACAAAATAAAAACAAGCCATCAAAAAAGCCCCTGCCAAAGGGGCTTTTTTGATGGCTTACCCTTCCCGTCCGGATGTCGCATAGCGTAACGAACCATTTTTTAAGGGGCGGGGCGCTATATGAATCATGCACCCCTCCCCCCCACTGAAGTTTGAAAGCAGGGATTCGTGGTCTGGAATTATGAGCCTCGAGTGACTAGTGACTTGTAACTAGGGAAACGCTGATCCCTTATTTCCCACCGTCCACGATCCTCACCGCGTTATCCCGGATGGTATTCACCACATGGCTGAGATCCACAAGTTGCGCTGTACTGAAGATATCCCCGCAGCTATACCTGTCAAAAGGTGCACTCATGAGGCGAACCGGACTATCAATATATCCATTTACCGTAAGGAAATTGATGACCTGCCTGACAAAAGCGATCTGCTTCTCGTTCAAACTGTAATCATTGATGAAAGAAGAGAAGGCCTGCTCCGCTGCCTGTGGATCGAGCTTCGCGATTTCCCGTACCACAAGGCCGAAGGGCTTTGTCGCATACGCCGCCCGATAGGCTTCAGGCGTACCGAGCTCGACTTCGAAGATGCGCTCGAGTGCCGCATAGTCTTCACTGGTCAAAGGCTCATTGTGTACGAGCTTCCTGACCGCTGGCACATCATCTGCATGGTCAGTGAAATAGCTCTCCACCTTTTTCCGGTAGTCTTCGAGCGGCTCTTCAGCAAGCGGCTCACCCAGCCCTTCGGCAACGACCGGGTCCTGCAACGCTGTGACGATATAATGCCCCGAGCCGCGTTCCTCGAGATACTGCATGAGATCCCGCAGCCCCACACGGACCTCCTCCATCTTCAGCAAATCTATCAAAGGGAAGAACGTGGGACTTTGGATTTCCTCCATGAGCGGCTGTGCATCCCGCACCGCCTGGATGCCGTTTTTCCCCGATAACGCATGCACCGTCTGTTTCAGACTTTCCCGCGCCCGCTCATAGGCTTTTCGGTCCGTGAGGAAAGTCAGCATCATGCCATACATAAAAATATCGAAACGCTTCGCCGCCTCATCCATCTCCTCATCTGTGACGAGCGGGGCGAGCTCTTTCACCAGCTCCTTCACATCCTCATCGGAAAGCGTCTGATACGCCTCCTCCTTCTTGTACGTTTCCACCGCTGATAAATGCAGCCGCACCGCCGCAAGCTCCGTCTTCAAGGCCGCCACTTCCTGCTGCACCGTCTTCACGAGCGTCGCCCGCCAGGATTGGTAGCCCTCTCCTGAGAACTCACTCCCCTCCAGCGCACGGATAAGACGCACACGCTTCTCGAAAAGATTCTCCGACAGACTCTTCACCGCCGTTTCCTTCACAGTCTCCTGGTGCTCGCGGAAGAAATCAAAATTCCCCCCATAGTCAAAAATGAGGAAATACCGCTTCCCCACATGCTCCCCCTCGCCGTCCATCACGACGAGATCCGGCGCGAGACGTGTCCCACGGCCGATCATCTGCCAGAATTTCGTCTTCGAGCGCACCTTCTTGAAAAAGACCAGATTCACACACTCCGGCACATCGATCCCCGTATCCATCATATCCACCGACACCGCGATGACCGGATCCTTATCCGGATTCTTGAAATCTGCGATCAACGTCTCCGCATACGAATCATCACAGACGATGCGACGTGCGAAATGCCCATGGTACTCTGGATACATTTCATCAAAACAGTCCACAATGAACTGCGCGTGCTTTTTATTCTCCGCAAAAATGATCGTCTTCCCCAGCCGATCCCCGCCAGAGACCTTGATGCCCTTCTCCATCAATCGTTCAATGACCGTCCGCACCGTATCCCGATTGAAGACCTTCCGATTTATCTTCGACTCTGATACATACGTGGGAAGACTCCCATCATCCTCGATGAAATCCTCCTCATAGCGCTCCCGATCCTCCGGCGTGAGCTTATCATACGTGATTCCCTCATGCAAGAAAAGCGTCTTCACTTCATAATTCTTATACGGCACGAGGAAATGCGCCGTGACCGCCTCCTCATAACTATAAGCATACGTCGGTACTCCCAGCTTTCTCTCGAAGAAATCATACGTATTCCGATCCACATCCGTCTTCGGCGTCGCCGTGAGCCCCACCAGGATCGCATCGAAATAATCAAAAATCGTCCGATACTTTTTGAAAATACTCCGATGGCTCTCATCGATGATGATCAGATCGAAATGCGCCGGCGTGAAAAGCCGCGCGCCCGTCTCCGTCCGCCGCCCATCGATGGCATTCAGCATCGTCGGATACGTCGAGAAGACGATACGCGCATTCGCATCCTCCTTATTGCTGCACAGATTGCACAGCGACATCTCCGGAAGATACGCCTTGAAAGCCTCCTTCGCCTGCGACACCAGAGCCGTCCGATCCGCCAGAAAAAGCACCCGCGTGATCCGATTGCCGCGCAAAAGCACATCCACCAGCGACGCCGCCGTGCGCGTCTTCCCTGTCCCCGTCGCCATCACCAGGAGATGTTTCCTCCTGCCTCGCTCGATTTCCGAAAGCGTCGCACGGATCGCCTCCTTCTGGTACGCGCGATTCGTGATCCTGTCATCGATCGGGATCGACGACAGCGGCTTTGGCTCCTCCGACCGCCGCTGCATCAGCCGCGCCAGATCCTCCTCACCGAAGATCCCGCTCACCTGCCGCGGCGTCCCATGCACATCATCCCAGAAATGCGTCTCAAACCCATTCGTTAGGAAAATGAAAGGCCGCGCACCATACATCTTTTCCAACGCATCCGCATAGAGCTTCGCCTGCTGTGCTCCCGCCTTCGCATCCCGGCTCGTCCGCTTCGCCTCCACCACCGCGAGCGGCCTTCCATCCTTCCCGAAAAGCACATAATCCGCCTTCCCCACAGCCCCCAGGACACCATTCATATCGCGGACAGGGAGCTCGGCTGCCACATTCGCCCGCGAACCAGAAAGCTGCCAGCCAGCGAGCTGAAGATCCACATCGATATACATCTGCCGCGTCGACAGCTCCGTGATCGGGCGAAGTGAATACGTGCGCTTCGCCTGATTTTCCTCACTCGCCGCCTTCATCGCGCGAAGCTCCGCCTGCACCTTTGCAAGCTCCGCTGCCAGCCGCTCCTTCTCCGCCCCCTGCTGCTCCAGAAGCTGCGCCTGCTCACGGATCCGCTTCTCATTCACCGCCTCATGCGCCTCCGGTATGCGAGACAGCGAAAAAAACCGCTCCTCATAGGAACGCCCATAGCAATAATCAATCCACAGAAGGAAATCGAAAAGATTCCGCAGCGCCTCCGCCGCCTGCTCGAAAGAAATCTCCCGCTCCTCATGCGCCGAAAGATTTCCCATCTTCACGATGAACTGCAACCGATACCACGGCTCATGATCCATCAGATCGCGGAAATCCGGATGATGCAGGAGCGACTGCAGATTCGCCTGCCGTGGGACCTCGATCCCCTCCACCTGATAAACCCACTTCACCGCAAGCTCCAACGTCTTGCGCGAAAGGAGCGCCGAGAGCGAAGGATACGAGCGGCAAAGCCCCTCCGCCTTCTCCGCTGACTTCGCAAACATACCGTAAGCCGGATCCTTCTCTAAGAAATCGAAATTCCCCATCGCCTGACTCCTCTCTTGACTACGTGAACCTTTCCCTTATCATACCTCTTTTGCGGCAAGACCGCTTGAGAAAAAAAGTTCCTTCTTCCGTAGAATCTTACACGAGTGCTGCATAGCCTCATTCTCATATCGTCAGCCCCTGCCCATCGGGAAGGGGGTAATTTCTGCCTGCGCATCTGTCTTGCATACCTGCTGCCTGACGCCATTCTCGTATCGTCAGCCCCTTCCCATCGGGAAGGGGCCGCCCGCAGGGCGGGGGATAGGGAGACGGGTGCGCTGACAGTTGCTCGGCACATATGAGACTGACTACGGTTGGCGCAGACAGAAAACCGCTCACTTTTAGTCGTAGTTAGTCCCATACGGTGTGACCTACTGCCTGCTCATGGATCTCCCTATCCCCCCTGCCCCCCTTCCCGATGGGAAGGGGGATGGTTTTCAGCCGAAGTATTGCTGCATGAGGGAGCGTTTGAGCGTCGCGAGCAGTGCCGCGCTCCTCTGGATGCGTTCCTTCTCGCAATTAACGCTATCCATAAAATTTACAAACTCCATCTGTAGATTCATCGATGGCAAAATGTATTCAAATTTCATGAACGGTTTTTGCGTTATTTTTTTTAAATCCCCGGCATCCTGATAGCGAGAAAAATCAACACGTTTCATCAACTGGTTCAAAAAGCGTAGACAAATTAACTCTTTTCGATACCAAGTAACATACATAGCATTATCTGTTATCCAAAGTGGTCCATATACAAAATGAACATTTCCGCTTTGAAACCCAACACGTCCAACAACAAGCGTATCCGTATTGATTAGCGCTTCATCCGTATACCAAGAAATACCATTTCCGCCATAGGCTGGTATTCCGGAATCAAAACGTTTTTCCACAGGAACGGCTTTACCATTGGATAATTTAAAAAGTGAAGTGCCAGAAACTGACGGTAAATGCCTAGTATTCAGCACAGGATCCCCAAACATCTCGACGAAGCGGGCTTTGACGAGCTCATCCAGTTTCTCCGCCTGCCGCTGGCGAAGGGAGATGAGGCGGGAAACCGCATTTAGCTCATTTACGATTTCTTGCTGCCGTTTCAAATCACAAAGCGGTATTATCATTTTCTTCATAGCAGATTGTGTTAGCTTTTGTCGAGTAGCACCATTTACTAAGCCCTCTGTATTGTAAAACATGAGTGCATAGCATAGATAATCTACATCTGTATTATCATGCGGTTTCAGAACATGCGCATGATTATTTACCCAACATTTCCCCGACACACGATAAGCAATCGGACTCTCTTTTGAGCCAAAATTCCCGCCATCTTCAGCAAGTAGAACTAATTCATCATCAAAAATATATTTGTCGATATAATCTTGTATTCCATTTGCTCCATAATAAGGATAACATCCTTTAACTCTGTCCCTTGCCGTAACTGGTATTCTCTGCGAATCAAGTATGTCACACACATCAGCTAAAGATTTCATCGTCACAGTATCATTCATAATCTTTATCCTCATGCGAATAAGCTACCCCAAGCAATCCCTCCAACCGCTCAAGCCCAGCCTCTATCTCTTCCTCCATCGCACGAAGCTCACCGAGGATTTCCGCCGTCGGCGGGTACTCGACAGGCACGTACTCGATTTCCTTATACTTATTGATAGAGAGATCATAGTCATTGGCAGCGATTTCTTCCTTCGGGACGAAGAAGCTCTGCTCTGTGCGCTTGCGCTCTGCCTCCGCGTCCTGGTGATGGAAGCGGAAGATGAGGTCCGGGATATCATTCTCTTTCACGGGATTTCTCTTATCATCGAGGGAGAAGCCGTCGGATTTCATATCATAAAACCACACCTTGTCCGTCCCGCCGGCGCCGGTCTTGGTGAAGACGAGGACGGCAGTAGAGACGCCGGCGTAGGGTTTGAAGACGCCGGAGGGCATGGAAATCACAGCTTGGAGCTGGTGATGCTCGACAAGTTCTTCGCGGATGGATTTGTGCGCTTTGCTGCTGCCGAAGAGGACGCCGTCGGGGACGATGCAGGCGCAGCGGCCACCCTTCTTCAGCGTGCGAAGGAAGAGAGCAAGGAAGAGGAGCTCTGTCTTCTTCGTATTCGTCACGGCCTTCAGCTTTTCGTGAATGCTCTCAGCATCGATGCTTCCTTTGAAGGGCGGATTCGCAAGGCACAGTGTGTAGGCACTCTCGGTTTGGTTCTGCTTCGAGAGGCTGTCCTGATAGGCGATGCAGGGATGGATGATGCCATGGAGCATGAGATTCATCGCGGAGATGCGGAGCATCGTCTGGTCGGTGTCGAATCCATGAAACATCGTTTCCTTATAATGCGTCCAGTCGCTATCAGTCATCGTGTCCCCGTAGTGCGCCGTGATGTACTGCGCGGATGACACCAGGAAGCCCGCGGTCCCACACGCGGGGTCGCAGATCGAGTCCGCTGGTGTCGGCGCCATAAGATCGACCATCATCTCTCGGATGTGCTTGGGCGTACGGAATTGGCCATTCTGTCCGGCGGCCTGCAGCTTGCTCAGCATGTACTCGTAGAGATCGCCCTGCATGTCCTTGTCTTCGATGTCATGCGTATAAAGATCTTCGAGCCCTGTCACGATGCGCTCCAAGACTTTCGGCGTCGGGATGACGAAGGAGGCATCGGCCATGAATGTAGCAAACGCATTTCCCTGCTCCGCTGCTTCATCAAGAAGAGGGATGAGCTTCCCACTCGCATCAAAGTCCGGAAGGTGTCCATTCTTCATGTGCTGGATGGCAGGAAAAGCGAAGTCGCGGACGATGTGAAAGATATCCTCTGGGCTCCTGTCCTTGAAATGGCTCCAACGCATCGCCTGCCCCACCGCACTTTGGGGGAAGATGTGGTCGCCGGTAAATCCCATGGCATTCTCCAGCCGCTCCGTCTGTGTCTCCTTCACGTCAAGCGAGCGGATAAACATAAGATACGTCAGCTGCTCGATGACTGTCAGCGGATTCGTGATCCCGCCCGTCCAAACGCCTGTCCAGATGGCATCGATTTTATTTTTGATGGTTCCTGTGATCATAATCGCTCCTTTGAAAATGGCGGGGATACGCTCCCCGCCGCCAGCTTTTCTCTATTGTACCCATTGTGATAAGAATGCGCCATAGGAAAACGAAAGACGTTCAGCCCTTCATATCTTCATGGCATGCGCAGCCGTGGAAATATGCATCGCGCAACTACGTATCCGCTTTCCTTCCGAGCGGATCTTCTCCATACGAGTTTCTCCCTTTCGTCCCACGAAAACAGCAGAGATAGAGGAAGAGGAAGAACGAAGCAACGGGCACAAAGACCAGCAAAGACCAGAAGCCATTACGATTCAGATCATGCAGACGGCGCACCATCAGCATCATCCAGGGGATTCCCACTATCGTAAGTAAAACCATCCCCGGCAGATCGCCCGCCATGAAATCCAGCTGCTCCACACGGCTCATGATGACACATAGCTCAAAAATGCATCCCAGCCCCCATAAAAACAGCGAACGGAAAATATATTTCTTTCGATTGATACGTCCATCGATCCCGATAAACTTGTCAAGCATCCCCTCTTGCTCCTCTTTAGAAGAGAGCCCGCTCCGGTTTTCCCCCTGACCCGCCTTTTTCAAAAAGCACCCGCAATGCCCACAGAATAAATCACTTTCCCTGACCGAATAATGACACTTTGGACAAATCATCCATCCCACACCCTTTCTATGTATTTCCCTTTATTCCTACAGACTATATGCCTTTCCCTTTAGCATATCACAGATGCTATGACAAAAAGAGCCATAAAAAGGACTGCTCGCTCGTTTTTTCACAAGATTCTCTCTTGCGTCTTACGCACCTTCTTATCCTAGGAGTGACTGGAAAACTTTATCTCAGCTGTCTTTCATACCATAGTCACCCTATCCGCCCCTACGGGGTACCTTCCCCTAGAGGGGAAGGCTGCGATATGAGAATACCATCTTCTAAACAGGCGACGAAGCCGCCAGCCTGTGAGACCATCCGCCCTCGCGTATCGTCATCCTGAGCGGAGGAAAACGCTCCATGTGTGAAAAGCCCCAGCCAGAACAGGTGGGGACTGAGCCGAAGGATCTCATGCCACACATGTGAGACGATTCTTTCCCTCGTATCGTAGGAGTGACTAGTGACTGGTGACTTAAATGCCACTTTCGGGCATCGCCCAATAAAAAAGGCGGCGAAGCCGCCACGAGAGCCCTGAACCTTGAACCCTGAACCAAATGAAGGCAAAGCAAAAAGGACCAACCATTTACATGATTGATCCTTTTTAGTTAATCAGCAGCTTGTTCCTCCCGGCGATTCCAGCCAACCTAGAATGTACGACAAAGTAAAAAGGACATCTTTTCAGATGTCCTTTTAGTTAATCAGCAGCTTCCTATCCTCCCGGGCCGCTTCCAGCCAAGTACTTTCGGCGTTTGTGAGCTTAACTACCG
>OIYQ01001124.1_pt1 | contig 10230 bp, 4 predicted proteins | sample 1588311 | NCBI WGS metagenome assembly OIYQ01 (sample SAMN03283244) | human gut metagenome | biome: human-associated habitat; material: feces | host: Homo sapiens | place: Peru | collected 2012
TTTTCATCAATATTATAACCTGATAAGCATAGGATACCTCTATCCATAGGTTCAATATGCTCATTATCTAGATAGTCACCATGAGTGGATACATGAAGTATTCTTGGTCTTTTTGTATTAAGGAAATTATCATGATCGGCTTGATTTAGTCTATATATAGTAGACTTCTCGCCATAGATATCTTGAATGAACATACCTTCAAGATATGAACCATAGAGTACTCCTTTTTTATCTCCTCTATCATTATCGTCTGATAGTCTTCCTGAAAAATCAGGGCAGACAAAGGATACAAGCTGATCGTTGCTGTCATCATCTGTATTCTTCTTGAATAGTGTCTGTACAGAACTTAGGTAAGAAATATTTGAATAATTAAGTACTCTTTCAAATGATACGTTATAGAGCTCACCATCAGGACAGATATAGATATGGTCATAGTCCTCAAGAGAACCAATGAATGACTGAATATCTTCATCATTAATAAATGAGCTATTGATGATATCGTCATAGTCAACAACAAACTGTGAATACTTTCCATCTTTTATGAGGATAAGACCGTACTTCAAATTATCAAGTTCATAGAAATCAATAATCAAATGATTGCCTATTGCATGAGATACTTCTTCTAGAGATAGTCTTTCGCTCATTGTTTCATTATGGAATCTATTGACATCTATCTCAAAAGACAGATTCTTATTGATGAAAAGATAATCTAATAAGTCATAGACACTTCTTTCAAAGACGCTGGTTTTCAATAATTTATATACATCATTAAATGTTTTAAGAAAGTATCGTCTCGAAGATACTTCTTTTATATTAAAGGCAGTTGCCTTAAGATTATTAATATTTTCAAAATATGCAGTCATATTTCCCCTGATGGATTCATCATTAACTCTATCTTTATTAATCTGTGCTGCTAGCAGGTTAGATAATGCAAGTAATGTTTTAAAATGCTTTTTTCCAAGAATTTTCTTCAATCTTTCATAAGCAACGGTTCCACATTCTAAAGACTTATCATAGTTTTTTAACATTTTATGACAATATGATAAATTACTTAATATAATTAATACAAAAGGATGATTTTCTCCCAGTCTATTACTTATAGCATCATAAACTGAACTCTCTATTTCTAACGCCTTGCTGTAATCTCCTAGATCACTATAAGTAAGTCCTAGATTGGAAAGTCTAGTCAATGTATCAGGATGATTCTCTCCTAGGATTTCTTTACTTGTCTTATAAACTACTTTCTTTATTTCCAACGCCTTTCTGTGATCTCCTAGATCATTGTAAGCACCTCCTAGATTATTAAGTGCACTCAATGTATCTGGATGATTCTCCCCTAGAAGTCCCTTGAATGCATTGTAAACTGTATTCTGTAGTTCTAATGCCTTGTTGTAATCTCCTAACTCACTGTAAGTATTTCCTAGACTATTAAGTGCACGCAATGTATCTGGATGATTCTCTCCAAGTTTTTTCTTCTTTGCATTATAAACTAAATTTCCTAGTTCTAAAGATTTTTTATTATCTCCAACACTAAGATAAGTTCCTGCTAGATTTCCAAGTGTATTCAATGTTTTAGGATGATTTTCTCCAAGAAGTTTTTTCCATGCATCATAAACCTCATTTTGTAATTCTAATTCCTTTTTATACTCTCCTAGATATCCACAAAATACTGCTAGGTTAGCAAGTGAAGTTAGTGTATCTGGATGATTTTCTCCAAATAGATCTTTTGTCGCAGTATAAACTTTATTCTGTAGTTCAAATCCTTTGTCGTAATCCCCTAAAGCACAATATGAACTTGCTAGATTTCCAAGCGCATCTAAAGTATCAGGATGTTTTTCTCCAAATATACTTTTCATTTTAATATAAGCTTCATCATTTAATTCTAATTCCTCATGGTAATTTCCCATTTTCCCATAGGAAATTGCTAGATTGCCAAGTGCTTGTATTGTATCTAGATGATTTTCTCCTAGAAGTTCTTTTGATGCATTATATACTGTATTTCTCATTTTTAGTGCCTTGCTGTAATCTCTTAAATCAGAATATGAGTTTGCTAAATTGCCAAGTGCTCGTATTGTATCAGGATTATTCTCTCCTAGAAGTTCTTTTGATGCATTATACACTGTATTTCTTATTTTTAGTGCCTTGTTATAATCTCCTAAGTCACTGTATAATAACGCTAGATTACCAAGTGATGTTAGTGTATCTGAATGATTCTTTCCGAGAAGTTCTTTTCTTGTAACGTAAACTTCTTTCTGTAGTTCCAACCCTTTATTGTAAACTGCCAAATCTCTATAAGAACCTACAAGACTCTCTAATACATCTAATGTATGGATATTTTTTCTTCCTAATTCACGCTTATATAAGTTGTATAACTTCTGATAAGCATTGTTTTCTTTTCTATAATTTCCTACTTTATGTGCTTCTTTTGCTTGTTGAATAAGATTGTCAACTAAAAAAAGATTCATATGTATTCCTCCCAACAACATTCATTAATACCATTTTAATCTATTAAAATAAACTCTTCTATACATCCTTCACCAAAAGACAATAAATGCTAGAATTTGAAATATCTTAAGGTAAAAAACAGGGAAAATTAATAACCCATAAGTTATTGTATGAAAGGTATAAGGAAGTGTATCAACATTTCAACTACACTTCTCCTAATCTTCATTACCTTACAAGGAGGATACATATGTTAGAAGTAATCTTAGTAATACTCAACTTGTGGTGGTTCTACAACACCAAATACTTTGAAATTTGGTCTAAAATCAAAATTGGTGGTGATCAATTTTCAATATCTGTTACAGCATTAATCATATTAATCTATCTAGTTGTCGGTGCTTTTGGTTTTGTCAGATGGTATTATTATCACCGAAGACTCTGATACTATAATGCTAAGTAGTAATGTAAACAGTAAGAGAAATGACTTTAAGAAAAAATTATTTCTTAAAGTCACAGGGACAGCAACCGTAACATTGCTGTCCCTTTTAATATGAATATTAGTTTTCTATCTTTCCTTGAATGATAAATCCATTCCAGTCTTCAACTACATATTTTCCATTCTTCTTTCTGACTATTTGTCTTCTCGTTTTACTTTCCTCAATTCTATTATTAAGTTCTTTGAGATTTCTTGTATATACTATTTGATTTTTTATTTCATTCTTCATTTCTTTCTCAAATACATCTCTTAATTCTTTGAGTTCTACTAGACCATATTCTTTTAAGTATTCCTTGGTATCCTTAAATGACTGATAGATATTGTTTGTTTGATTATATCTTTCATAAAATGATTTAACAAATATTGCTGAGTTATAATCATCTACTTCTTCTACAGTAAGAATTAATACGTCACATCCAGCAAGTTCAAATGCGCGTCTAATACCATAAATACCTTCACCTCTTATACTTACTCCTAAACCTGTATTACAAGCTGATAATACAGCAAGTTCTGTTCCCTTTAAGTCCATATACTGTATTTCTTTAGCACTGACATAACCAAAATTATTTTTTTCTATATTACAGCCTGACAAGTATAAGATACCTCTCTCCATTGGATCCATATACTCATTATCTAAATAATCACCATGTGTAGATACGTGAAAAATTCTTGGATTTTTTGTTTTTAGAAAATTATTACGATTGGCATCATTTAGGTTATATATAATAGACTCTTTTCCATAGATTTCATGAATAAACATACCTTCAAGATATGAACCATAAAGTGCTCCTTTTTTATCTCCTCTATCAGTATCATCTGATAGTTTTCCAGAGAAATCAGGAGAGACAAATGATATAAGCTTATGTGTATTACCATCATCATTCTTCTGAAAGAGTGTCTGTACAGAACTTAAATAGGAAATATTTAAACTATTGAGTATTCTTTCAAAAGACAAGTCATAAATCTTACCATCAGGGCAGATATAAACATGATCATAATCATCAAAAGAACCAATAAATCGTTTAATATCTTCATTATCAATAAATGAACCATTGATAATATCTTCATAACCAACAACATATTTTGAATACTTCCCTTTCTTTATGATAAGAAGACCATACTTTGAATTATCTAGTTCATAAAAGTCAATAATCAAATGATCACCTATCGTTTGGATTACTTCTTCTAGTGATACTGTATCATTGATTGATTTATTAAGGAATATATTAACATCTATCTTAAAAGACAGATTCTTATTAGCAAAGAGATAGTCCAAAAGATTACTGCTATTTCTTTCAAAGATACACATTTTTAATATTTCATATATTTCATGAAACTTTTTAAGAAACTGTCGCATAGAGTAGACTTTTTGTATGTTAAAGACAGTCATGTTAAGATTTTTGATATTTTCAAAATACTTAATCAGATTTTTTTCATAATTCTTATCGTTATTTTTTTCTTGAAAAATCTGTATTGAAAGTAATGTATTTAATGTAGTAAGTGTACTAGGATGATTTGGCCCTAGCGCTTCATCCATGCTTTCATAAGCAACAGTTCCTATCTCTAACGCTTTGTCATAGTCATTTAGCATACTGTAACAATTTGCTATGTTACTTAGTGTATTTAGTGTATCAGGATGATTCTCTCCTAAAATTGCTTTTCGTGCGCTATAGGCAGAAGTATGCATTTCTATTGCATTATCATATTCTCCTAGATTGCTATAGAAACCTGCTAAGTTTTCAAGTGCAGTTATTGTATCTAGATTGTTTTCTCCAAGTATAATCCTAATTGAGCTATAAGCTCTTCTTCCTAATTCTACTGCCCTCTTGTAATCCCCAAGATTACTATAAGAATAAGCCAAATTAGTAAGTGTTCTTAGCACATCAGGATGATTCTCTCCTAGTATTTCTTTTCGTGCATTATAAACTCTAATCTGTAGTTCTAATGACTTATTGTAATCTCCTAAAGCATTGTAATAAACAGCTAGATCACTAAGCGTATCTATTGTATCTGGATAATTCTCTCCAAAAAAATCTTTTCGTGCATCATAAACGGTATTTTCTAGTTTTAGCGCCTTGTTGTAAAATCCTAGATTATTATATATATTTGCTATGTTCTCAAGTGCATTAATTGTTTTTGGATGTGTTTCTCCAAAAATTTGCTTCAGTGCATTATATACAATATTTGTCAATTCCAGAGCTTTATTGTAATTTCCTATATGACTATAAGAAGTCGCTAGATTCGCAAGTGCAGTCAACGTATCTGGATGATTCTCTCCTAAGATTTCTTTTCTAGCAGTATAAACTGTATTATGTAGTTCTAATGCCTTGCTGTAATCTCCTAGATTAGAATATGAGATTGCCAGATTGTTTAAAGCATTCAATGTATCAGGATGTTTTTCTCCTAGAATTTCTTTTCTTGCATTATAGACTATGTTCTGTAGTTCACTTACCTTGCTGTAATCTCCTAATTCAGAATATGAGATTGCTAGGTTGTTTAAGGCAGATATTGTATCTGGATGATTCTCTCCTAGGAGTTCTTTTCTTGCATTATAGACTGTATTCTTTAGTTCTAACGCCTTATTGTAATCTCCTAACTCAGAATATGAGATTGCTAGATTAGCAAGTGACTTTAGTGTATCTGGATGATTCTCTCCTAGGATTTCTTTTCTTGCCGTATATACTGCCTTCTCTACTTCTAACGCCTTGTTGTGAAATCCTAGATTATTATATATATTTTCCATGTTCTCAAGTGCATCAATTGTTTTTGGATGTGTTTTCCCAAAAATTTCCTTCAATGCATTATATACAATATTTGTCAATTCCAGAGCTTTATTGTAATCTCCTATATAACTATAAGAAGCCGCTACATTTGCAAGTGCACTCAACGTATCAGGATGGTTTTCTCCTAGAATCTGTTTTCTTGCAACATAAACTTCTTCTTGTAATTCCAGTGCCTTTTTGTAGTTTCCTAGAATACTGTAATAAGCCGCTACATTCCCAAGTACAGTCAATGTATCTGGATGATTCTCTCCTAGAATATCTTTTAGTTCATTATAAATAATGTTCTGTAATTCTAAAGTTTTGTAGTAATCTCCTAGATTGTTATATGTATTTGTTAAATTGACAAGTGATCTTAATGTATCTGGATGATTCTCTCCTAGAATTTCTTTTCTTGCATTATAAACAATCTTTTGCAATTCACATGCCTTGCTGTACTCTCCTAAATCAGAATATGAGATTGCTAGATTGGCAAGTGAGCTTAATGTATCTGGATGATTCTCTCCTAGGATTTCTTTTCTTGTCGTATAAACTGCCTTCTCTGCTTCTAACGCCTTGTTGTAATATCCTAGATTACTGTAAGAAACTGCTACAATCGAAAGTACTTTAATTGTATTTGGATGGTTTTCTCCAAAAATTTCTTTCATTGCATCATATACACTATTTGTTAATTCTAAAGCTTTGTTGTAATATCCTAGATTACTGTAGATGCCTGCTATATTCAAAAGTGTATACAATGTATCAGGATGGTTCTTTCCCAGAATCTGTTTTCTTGCATCATAAACTTCTTCTTGCAACTCCAATGCCTTTTTATAGTCTCCTAGAGCATTGTAAGAAAACGCTACATTCTCGAGTGCAATCAATGTATCAAGATGATTCTCTCCTAGAATATCTTTTCGTTCATTATAAACAATATTCTCTAATTCTAAAGCCTTGTAGTAGTCTCCTAAATTACTATATGTATTTGCTAAATTAGCAAGTGTAGTTATCGTATCTGGATGATTTTCTCCAAGAATTCCTTTTTGCGCATTGTAAACCGCATTCTCTATTTCTAACGCCTTGTTGTAATCTCCTATCTTACTGTAAGCATTTCCTAGATTTCCAAGGGCATTTAAAGTATCAGGATGTTTTTCTCCTAGTTCATGTTTATATAAATCATATAACTTCTGATAAGCATTTATTTCTTCTATATAATTACCAGTTTTTTTTGCTTTTTCTACTTGCCTAATAAGTCGATTAATTATCTTATCCATACATATCTCCCCTAACACTATTCAGTAACATTATTTTACTCTAGCAAACAAAACTATTCTATACCCCTTTATTTTTTTCATACTTAACCTTAAAAAAAAGGGAAAAAAAACAATTGATAGGTTATAGGTGAAGAAAAAAGGAGGATGCTTTTATGAAAGTTAAAGTAATTGATTTTGATGATAATTTTGCTGTTTGTAATTACATTGATTTGGATGGTCATAATAGCTATGGATATCTTCATTCAGAAGAAATTAATGACTTAATGCTTCCTATCACTGAAAAAGTAAAAATTGGTGACGAATTTGAAGCCGCAGAACTTGGTGAACGTAAAGGTGATATGTATCTAACTGTTAAACACATGAATGATCAAACATTCGAAGATAGAGTACAAGATCTAAATAAATTTGACAGTGTTAAGGTTAAAATAGTAAAGACTACACATCGTGGTGCTATTGCTGATATCCATGGGATTCCAGGACTTGTTACTGGCAACTTTGAAATTGGCGATACCATTCTTGCTACTATTAGTAAAATCATTAATGAGAAACATTTAATTCTATTGAATTTAGACTCTGTCATCTATTAGTTTAAAAGCACTTGTTTCACAAATTGTAACTACAACAATAAAATATTGTCTAACCATTAAGTAAAGTACCTTGAAATGATTTCAGGTACTTTTATACTATTGACAAATTAGATAAAACTATCAATTGATTTATCTACAATTGGTATTCTTTTCATTCTAAGAACTTCATCTTTTAGTAATGATGAACATTAATTGCAAATTAATAATTCTAATCACATAGTATCAATCCATAATGATAAACTATCAACAAAAAGAAGATTAATTTGTTAAATGTAAAACCCTGCTCTTACTAAAAACAGGGATAAAAATACTCCCTTACATTATGAGTAAAGGAGTTGATTAAAATGTCAAATAAAGTATGGGATGAAGAAAGAATTAGAGAAGAATTTAAAAAGCTAGATAGTATTACTGGATTACATGGAGCTAATTTACCTATCACATTTGGGAAAGCTAAACATACATTAGGATGTTTCTATATTGATACTATTAATAAGAAACCAAAGAAGTTTCATTTCTCATTGTTTTATTTTGGGAATCCTGAATGGTCTGAAGCATCTGCTTTAGATGTAATTAGACACGAGTATGCACATTATATGGATTTTATGCTTAATGGTAAATCAAGTCATGGTGCTTCATGGAAGGCGTGTTGCCGAAAGATTGGAGCATTACCTTCAAGACTTTATAATCCAAAAGTAGAAGAAATCAACCTTCATATGGAAAATAAGCAAAAGAAACTTGATTCACAAATTGAATCTATTAATCAAGGAAATATGGTTATTCACCCTACATATGGTATTGGTATTGTGAATAGTATTTCAGATGATAAAAGAAAACTATACATTAACTTCAACAATGAAATGAGATGTTTAAGTGCTTCATGGGTGACTGAACATTGTCAGATTATTAAGTAAGGACCTGGGAAATTTTTCCAGGTCCTTTACTATTAGAAGTTTATTTCATATTGTAAAATACTTTTTGCTTCATTTTGTACTTCACTTGATACTGTTATGCATAGTATCAAGAATTCACTAATTTATTTATATATTCTTACTCAAATGGTTTTATCTCTCTTAATAAACCTGTAGTAGTCATATTGGAACGATTCTCTACAGACATACAGAATTCAACAGGATTAATATTTGAGAATCTTTTATGTTCAAAATCACTTCTATTAAATCTAATAGAATAAATATAACAATCAAAAATATCTCCTGTTTTTTTCTTTCTTTGTGTATATCCTGATATCTGTATTTTATTGATTACTGGAGAAATATTGAACACATGACCACTAATATACATTGCAAGCCCAAACACTACCTGAGCATATTCATTCTTTAATTCGGCCTGTGTTTTCTTTTTTTCTTTAATATTACCAGAAGCATTTTTCACCATTACAGTAGCAGGCAAATCTTCTATTTCTGGTAAATCAACATCAAGATTAAATGCTTTATCATCATTATTCCATTCATAATTAATATTCATTTCAACGGGTAAATTAATACTAGAAACCCACTTGTCAAACATATTAAGGATATCTTCTTCGGAACCGTTCATCTTATTTATCAAAAGCATTTTTCTTTGTTCATATTCCTTTTGGAATTGAATATCTATTTCTTGTTTCTTTTTATTCTCTTGTTCAATATGTAAATCATTTTCTTTATTCCATTGATTTAATTTTTCATCAAATCTTTCTTGATAATGGTCCTCTACATACTGTTTTCTTTTTTTGCCAACAAATAAGAAGAAACCATTTACGGTATCTTTAGCCTCTTCTTCTAATTCATGACGTACTAGTAATTCATTAGGTTTTTGTTTGCCGTATGCTGTTATCGTATATTTTTTAGGTTTAAGTCTCTCAATTTCTTTTTCAAACTGACTTCTACTTCTTACTGTAGGTGTTAACTTATAAATATTAATATATCTGTCTATTTCATCTTTTTGAGATTTTTTTACTATATCATCTATTCTTTTTTTACGCTGTATATCTAAAGATTCTACTTCTGCTTTGTACTCTGGTGTTGCTTTGATCCTTCTAATAAGAGAACTATTAGTTAATAATACGCCCCTATCATCATATATTTCTACTTTTCCTTTATCATCCATTCTTAATTGAAAATGAGCGATTGTATTGCTCGATGTATTAGTTGTAGTAGTTCTTCTTTTACGTGAATTGCTAGGTTGATCAAGCTTAGTGTATGAAGAATAAGATAATCCAGTACCTGGAATACCTACAGTATTTCTAACACCGTGCTTATTGATATTAACAGAACATCCTCTTCCACCTAGTGATAAACTAGGACCTGATTTAGATAAATTCATTCTAACACCTTTACATATTTTTATTGATTTTCTATATCTCATTCCCATTATGATTTCACCCCTAATTCTAATAACAATATATCTTATTATAACTTTTTTAATACAGTTATTCACATAAAAAAAGATAATTCATTACTTAATGTTCTTATTTTCTAATTGCCACACACATCACCATTATTTAACGTTAGTAGATTTCTGTTATTTATGCCTTTTCTATCATATAAAACAAAAAACCTCACAATAAATCATGAGGTTTCCGTACTTGCTATTTTATGCGAGTAACTAAATAGACTTGGGGTTTACTCAAGCTTTGAAAAAGTCAGGGGTATGAACTCCTGACTTTGCTTTTATGC
>OIYQ01001125.1_pt1 | contig 10213 bp, 10 predicted proteins | sample 1588311 | NCBI WGS metagenome assembly OIYQ01 (sample SAMN03283244) | human gut metagenome | biome: human-associated habitat; material: feces | host: Homo sapiens | place: Peru | collected 2012
AGGATTTCGTTAGGAATCTTTAAGTTTTTCACCAAAGGCTGCTGCAATGTGGGTTAATGGGAAGAAATATACATCACCAACAATATATCATGACGACGAATCAGCCAATATAGCATTAGACTTGTCGCCATTGGAATTGAACTTGGGCGAAGAAGACAAAAACAACTTTGCTATTGATGAAGTAGATACAAAAATTCCAATATGTAAAGAGACTAACTCTAAATGTTTTGTGGTCATCATTGGTAATGAAAAGTATTCAAAAGTAGCACCAGTATCTTATGCAAACAACGATGCTACTATTTTCGCACAGTATTGTAATAAAACGTTAGGTATTCCTGCAAAGAATATTCGCTCATACGTAAATGCAACTTATGCTACAATGATGACAGCTTTGAAAGATATCAAACAAATATCAGAAGCATACAAGGGTGATATAAATGTCATATTTTATTATGCAGGTCATGGTGTGCCAAGCGAATCAAATCATAATGCATATCTGCTACCGGTAGATGTAGATGGAGCTCAAACAGAGCTATGTCTGCCTATCAGTAAACTTTACCAGGAACTGAATGACTTAAAAGCTAATCATACAGTAGTATTTATGGACGCATGTTTTAGTGGTGCACAACGTGGTAACGGCATGTTAACAAACGCTCGTAGCGTGGCATTAAAAGTGAAAAATGACACACCACAAGGCAATATGGTCGTATTCACAGCTGCAACAGGCGATCAAACAGCCTTCCCATACATAGAAAAACATCATGGTATGTTTACATATTTCTTATTGAAAAAACTGCAGGAAACAAGCGGAGAAGCAACACTAAGTGAGATTGGAAATTACATTTCAGAACAAGTTTCACAACAAGTAGCGATACAAAAAGGAAGAAAACAGACCCCACTAACAATTCCATCTGCAACCTATTCTGGAAATTGGAAGGAAACAAAACTAAAATAGTATGATGATATATTTAGTATTGAACTGGTAAAGATACAAATAATCCCTCAAAGAGGGATGAATTCTTTCAAAAAGTTCCCTCAATGAGAGATAAATTATATGGTATAAACACCGAAGTCCCTATAAACCTTCTCTTTGCCAAAATGCTGGTATATTGCGAATGCTACTCTTCATCCTATCACCTTATCCAAGCCTTCCTGGGTCCTATCCGTGCCGGCTTCTACCAGGCCTTCGCCGCCTGACATACCGCCGTCATAACCGTCGCTGCCACCTGATGTAGTGATGATGTCGCTGTTAACGAACCTGATAATTTCAACTTTTGGAGATTCAAACTTTTTCATATTTTACCTCCTTTAGTCAAATGCCTGTTCGACAGACTGTGAATATATTGTTTTGATGTTATTTTCGCTGTCCTTATATCTTACATAAGCAACAGCGGTAAATGCCTTTACACTTGAAGTCTTTGAAACATTCATATAGATTGAATATTCGTTGTGCTTTGACAGTTTTTCACCCTTAACGGTCTTTGTTTTGCCGTTGGCTGAAATTTGTGCACCCCACTCTACAAGCGTGTATTCATCAGGAAGATAGAACTTACAGTTGAATACTGCACGGTTTTTGGCGTAGTCGGTTTCTGAAGAAGCGATATTGCCATCTTTATCAATCTTTGTAGCGTAGCTGCCGGTGATGGCAATCTTTGCAACTCTTGCGTATTTTTCAACCGGCACAACATAGATTTCTTTTGTTTTCGGTGCATGGAATTCGTTGCAGTTAAGATAAGTCAGTATACTGGAGGTACCGTCTGCGTTTATACCGTCTGCTGTTGTTGCAAGTGCAAAATAGTCATCATTCTTTGCACCTACAAGAGATACAAGTTCATCATAGTTGTATGTCTTTTTACCACCGGCAAAGCCATTATAATAAACTGTACAGCCATCAGTTTGAACTTGTTTTGGGGTATACTTTGCTTTAACGGCAATTTCCTTGCCGTTACCGGTTACAGAAGCATTATCCCAAGAAGTAAAATCATAGAACGGCACATCAGGAGCTTTTGTATATTTGTCAGAAGTAAGCGTGTCACCCTTTTTAAGATACTTAACATCAATTACTCTACCGTTAAAACCGTAGAACACAACTTTTGAATATTCCTCAGGGGTAACATTTTCCTCAAGCGGAACAATATAAACATTAACAACTGCTTCCTTCGTTATATACAAGGCAAAAATCGAATCGGTTGTGCCGACTACTGTGCGTGTTTTACCACCGTCTGTATAAATAACCCAGCGTTTAACACATCCTTTTGCTTCATTAACATAAGAAGCTACATCAATGTTAAATTTATAACCATAAAGTTCATCATGATAATATTTTGTGTCAATCAGGTCTAAATTTTTATAAATATTAACTGTGATTGAAAATTTATTCTTGCGAAGCATAGTTTGCGCAGTAATAAGCTGTGCAGTCAAATCGTCAAGTGCTTCTTGGGTTTCAACAGTTTTAGCCTTTGAGGTTACGTCATCATAAATTTTCTTAAATTCTGCAAATGAATTCTTCTCATATTCAGCATTTTCATTCTGATTTTTAATGATAGTATCGCAATTTTCTTTTGCCGCATCATAAGCTGTGAAATCAATTTTCGATTTCAATTTGAGATTTTTTGCAGTATTATAATTTTCTACAACAGTCTTGACTTTTTTTGCAATATCTGCAATTTCTGTACTAAACACCTTGGAATTCAAGGTCATGTTGGAAAGCAAAGTTTTAATATCAAAATCAAGAACATCACGAACAGCCTTGTAGTAATTATTAACCGATTCTTCTGTATACAAAGACGATTTTCCTTTGATTTCGGTATAGTCATTTTTAAGATTTTCCAAAATGTTCTTATATGGCGCTAAATTTAACACATATGAATTATACTTAAATGTCAAAGAGCCTGGTACTTTTGTATTTGCATACTGAAATCCAATATTCAAACTCGTTGGCAATGCTTCATAATATTTTTCTTCGTCACCGCTGCCGGTATACTTTATGTAATTTCGCCAATACTTTTTGTCACTCATTTTAAACGAACCAGTTATGTGGTCTCCATCATATTTACTAGAAAAGATTTGAGGGTCTTTATCATAAGTTAAATCTAATTCACCCTTGCATCTTTCCCAATTTTTACCGAATTCAAAATTGTTTACATCTTGTGGTATGCTAACATATCTAATATAACAAGTGTTGGGATTTTTTGGAGTAAAATACTTTGTAACAATAGCAGGAAAACGAATATCATCATTTTGACCCGTGTAAATTGCAACAGCATATTGTAATCTTGTTGTACCAAATTGTGCTGTCTTTCCGTCAGGTAATACAAGAGCGGTAGTATCAGGACTTTCATTAAAAATAGCCTTTGTGTAAATACCACTCATATACTCTTTATCAGCCGTAGCAACAAGTTGCTCCTGAGGAAGAGTGAGTGACGCACTGCCAATTTTGCTGTCAATATAGTTTTCCAACTTTTCGTTAGTCATTTCGGCAGTTGTACTGCCCTCTGTTGCAGAAGCGGTGTCCTCTGCAAGTGCCATATACGGAAATGAAGAAATCATCATAATTACCGCAATAAAAAAGGCAAAAGTTCTTTTAAAAATTTTTGTCATAAATGTGTTCCTCCATAATAAATATTTACTTTTTTGACAAGGTATAAAAAAGTCAAAGTTAAAAGACGGCTTATTTTATCATAAACCGCCTTTAGCTTCAAGGAATATTTTATTTTTTTATTGTAGAATTATGTACTTGATTTGGGAAAATTACTGTTAATTTTGACGATAAAAGACTCATTTGCCGTATTCGTCCATACTTTCAGCATTTGCACGAACGCACTCTTCTCTTGATACAAAAGAATACCGGTTACTTGCCGTTAGAAATTTTGCATAATTCCGTCTGCAAGTTCTTCGAGTTCTTTTACATACGCATCGGTAAGTCTTGTTTTTATTGTAACCGTTTTGTCAACAAGGGTGATGTTTGCCATTTTTTCAAAATGTGCTTTCATCGCCTTAATTGCACTCGGTGCCCAAGAAGCGTTTTCAACAAGTGCAACGGTTCTGTTTTGAAAAGCCTTATGTTCAAGGCGATTGAGATAATCCTCCATAGGAGTAAACACACCCGCGTCATATGACGAAGCCATACAAACAAGCACGCTGTGGCGGAATCCGTCCTCAACCGCTTCCGCAAGGTCATCACGGGTAAGGTCGGCAATTGCAACTCTCGGACAGTCTTTTTCCTCAAGGATTTCTTTAAGCTTTTGGGCAGCAAGCCAAGTATTGCCGTGGATTGAAGCACAGGCAATGAACACGCCCTCGTTTTCAGGCTCGTAAGCAGACCACTTTTTGTAAAGCTCAATCACTTCGGGAATTGTATCTGTAAGAACAGGACCGTGAAGCGGACAAATTGTTGCTATATCAAGCTTTGCTGCTTTACCGAGCAAGGTTTGAACAGGTTTGCCGTATTTGCCGACAATGTTAAAATAATATCTTCTTGCTTCGCAATTCCAAGCCTCATCAGCGTCAACCGTGCCGAATTTGCCAAGCGCATCGGCAGAAAACAAAATCTTTTCACTGCTTTCATATGATACCATAACCTCAGGCCAATGAACCATAGGTGCAGTTACAAATGTAAGTGTATGCGAACCGAGTTCAAGAGTGTCGCCCTCTTTAACGGCGGTAACTCTCGCAGGGTCAACATCGCAAAACTGCGGCAACATACGAAGTGCCGCACCGGTCATAACAAGCTGCATATCCGGATATTTATCCGCTATTGCCTGAATACCGTAGCTATGGTCAGGTTCAAGATGCTGAACAACGAGATAATCGGGTTTTTTATCACCCAAAACATCGCTCAAATATTCCTGCCATCTGTCAACGGCGATTTTATCCACCGTGTCCATAACAGCAATTTTGTCATCAAGAATAACATAGGAATTGTAAGCCATTCCCTTTTCGAGCATATACTGACCTTCAAAAAGATCAATGTCGTAATCGTTTACACCTATGTATTTTACACTATCACTTATTTTAATCATAGTTTTTCCTTTCAAATATATAATCAATCTGCCGTAGGGGCAAACTTTGTTCGCCTAATTAATACCTTAATGCTATATACATATTATATATATCCTCTTCGGTAAGTTCAATAGGGTTTCGTTTCATAAGCATTGACATACTCTTTTGGGTAAGTTCTTTAATCTGCTCATCGGTTGTGCATCCTATTTCGCTGAGAGTTGAACGCATACCCATACGCTTTTTCATAGCCGTAATTTCGTCTGCCATAGCCTGCGGAGTATCAAAGCCACAATCCTTTGCAAATGCTGTAATTCTGCCGTCGGAATCGGCATGTTCAGCATTGAACTTCACAAAATAATCAAGTGTGAACGCACAAGCTTCGCCGTGAGGCACGCCGTAAATATTGGTGAGCGGAAACGAGCAAGCGTGAGAGCCGGTCGTTCTCGGATGGCTGAACGCAACACCCGCAACAATAGAAGCCTCCGCCATTTTTTCTCTTGCTTCCAAATCATCAGGATGATTATATGCACGCTCCAAATACTTAAAAACAAGCCTTGCCGCATAAATTGAACACGCAGAACAAATCGGTTGATTGAGAGTTGCCCAATAGCTTTCGATTGCGTGTGACAGCACATCAAGACCGGTTGAAGCAGTAATCTGCGGCGGCACGGTGAGTGTCAACACAGGGTCGATAACCGCAATTTTCGGATACATTGCCGGGTCATTCATCGGCTGCTTGAGATTTTGCGTCAAATCCGTAAGAACGGAAATATTTGTAACCTCACTTGCAGTTCCCGATGTGGTAGTTACGGCAATCATAGGAATAGCCTCGGCAGAAGTTACAGCCTTGCCTCCGCTGTGATAAGGTTCGATTTTGTCGTTCCCCTTTGCAATAGCACAAGCCGCCTTACAGCAATCCATAGGCGAACCACCGCCGAGAGCAACTGCAAAATCAGCGTTAACCTCTCGCATAACCGCAACGCAAGCATTTACATTGTCGGTTGTAGGGTTTGGTCTTATGTCGGAAAACACAGCCTTAATTCTGCCGTTTGAAAGCGAAACAAATTCATCGGCAAGTCCGTTTTTTGCAAACGAATGTGAGCATACAAGCACTCCGACCTTACCGCCGATTTCATCAATAAATGCAGGAAGTTCTTTGTGCCTGCCAACACCGAAAACCAATTTAACAGGCAAATTAAAATCCCAATTCACACTTATCACCTCAAAATTTATTATTTCATCTGCCATTTTACCACAAATCATCCGCAAATAAAATATTTTTTATAAAAAAAGAAATTTTGTAAAATAATCCTTGACAACGGCATTTTTTTATAGTATACTTTTAAAGCGTTAAGTAATTAAGGCGTAACACTCCTGCGGGAGTTTTACATATAACAAACAATGAGCAATGCTCATTAACATATTTCGAGGTGTAACTCAGTTTGGCTAGAGTGCCTGCTTTGGGAGCAGGATGCCGCAGGTTCGAGTCCTGTCACCTCGACCAACAAAGACCGGAACTTTCCGGTCTTTATTTTTTACCTAAACACCTCTTAAGCACGACATTCAGGGTGTTTCAATTTTATTCAATCATTATAAAAAATTATAAATCCACCATATAAAATCAAATATTTGGGGTAGAAATAAGGAGCATAAGGGGTAGACTTGTACTTGTCGGTGCAGTTAAAACTTCAGACTGTATTGTATTCGAAATGATGGGAATGTAATTTATGTATAATAATTGACAAACCGCAAATAATATGATATAAATAAAGTGAAGTATACGATTATCATAAAAACGGAGTTGATGTTATGGAATATATTCAAAGAGAACTTGAAAGAAAATTCATTGAAATGGACTCATTTTTTAAAGCAGTTCTTGTTATCGGTGCAAGGCAAGTTGGTAAGTCAACAATGCTCAAGCATCTTGCAAAGGAGCAGAATCGAACTTATGTTACAATGGACGATGATTTTGCAAGAGAACTTGCTAATGATGACCCGATACTGTTTTTCCAAACATACAAACCACCTATTTTGATAGATGAAATTCAGAAAGCACCGAATCTTCTTGAGCGAATAAAAATAATGTGTGACGAGAATGAGGATAAAGGTCGCTTTTGGCTTACAGGTTCTCAAAGGAAAAAGCTGATGGAACGGGCACAAGAATCACTTGCAGGCAGGCTCGGTATTTTAAAATTATATACGCTTTCTCAGAGAGAAAAGGCAGGATATATCAATGCAAATGAGCTTGATTTTTCTTTACCTTGTTTGCAAGAAAGAGCAAATAATATGCCGGAGAATGATATAAATGATGTTTACGAGCATATTTGGAGAGGCGGCTATGCAGACGTTCAAAGAGCAACTGATGAGCAAATGCAGGTTTATTATCAATCATACATTGACAACTATTTGATTGCAGATGCCATTAATGACGAAGGTATAACAGACACTGCTTCGTTTAAAAGATTTTTGCGTTCTTGTGCGGCACTCATCGGAAATTTGCTTAATTATAATACTCTTGCAGAGTCTGCCGGAGTTTCGGTTGTGACTGCAAGAAAATGGCTTTCTGTTTTGCAAGATATGGATGTAATTTATCTGCTTGAGCCGTATTCTAATAACGAACTTCAGCGACTTGTTAAAACACCAAAGCTGTATTTTTGTGATACGGGTCTTTGTGCATATCTTACAAGATGGCTGACTAAAGACTCTTTGCGTGACGGAGCTGCAGGCGGTCATTTTTATGAAAATTATGTAATTATGGAGCTTGTGAAAAATTATGAATATTCAAAATCAAATGCAATTTTGTCATTTTACAGAGATTCAAATGCTAAAGAAATAGATGTGTTTGTTGAAGAAAACGGAAAGATACATCCACTTGAAATTAAGAAATCGGCAAATCCCGATAAAAGGGAAATTAAAAAATATAATGTTCTTGATAAAACTACAGTCGAACAAGGAAACGGTGGAATAGTTTGTATGTATCCAAAGCCATTTCCGATTGACAGAATAAATTGCTATATCCCATCAAATTTAATTTAATGATTAAAATCACAACATATAGACATCTTTTGACGCTTATGATATAATTTAAGAAACAATAATTTAATATTTCAAGGTATTATTATGAGCAAATACGAAAAAATCGAATTAACCAATATGTGTATGATTTATGACAACAACGGCAATGTTGTGGTTCAAGATAAAATCAACCAATCTTGGGGTGGTATCACTTTCCCCGGCGGTCATATTGAAAAACAAGAATCTTTTGTTGATTCTGTCATTAGAGAAGTTAAAGAAGAAACGGGGCTCATCATTAAAAATCCTAAATTATGCGGCATTAAGTGGTGGGAAGTAAAAAGAAACAAACGCTATGTGGTTTTACTCTTTAAAACCAACGAATACTGCGGAACCTTAAAATCATCCAACGAAGGAAAGGTGTTTTGGACAAAACTTGAAACATTAAAAACCTTAAATCTTGCCGAAAGTTTTGATAAAATAATTGATGTGTTTTGCGAGGATAATGTTCAGGAATACATACAACGGAAAGACCACGATAAATGGATTGATATATTTAAATAAAGTTAAGGCACAACCTGCGGAATTTTTCTCCGTAAGTTGTGCCTTTTTCTCATCTATAAATCATTTGTTGGTTAACATTTGTTGTTTTTAATCTAATAATCCCAATAAACCGTTCCGTCTTTGTTCCAACGTATTGCGTGAATATCGGCATAATATTCATCTGTATTTTTATCGTAAAAGCCGAAATCTCCCTTGCTTTTATCAAAATCAAGTATATTGTCGGAAAAGACTATCCAGCCGTTTTTATCGATATATGTAAACAGACTGTCATACCGCGAGTTATATTTATTTTCCTTTGTATTGACAATACAAACATATTCAAACTGCTTGGCGTCATACTTAAATTCTGCACCATCCTCGGTATAATATACCACGTTTTCCAATTCGTTATACTCAATACCCTTTCGGTCATAGTATTTTGATACCGTTTCGGTAGAGGATGAATGAGTATCACTCAATTTATTATATATGATATTAACAGAACCTGCCGCAGAATTAGCAATCAGCAATACCGTTAGAACTACAATAAGTGCTTTTTGCGTGGTGCGGCTCTTTGATTTTAATTCCTTAATTACATCAATAACAACATATAAATCACAGAAAATAAAAATTGTAAGATATTCAATAGTCTTTCTTTTAATATTATTTCGTTTGTCAAAATGCAGATAAAGTGACAAAATAATAATGCTTTTAACAAAAATAAATATCATTTTTATTAAAATTTCTTTTTCTGAAAACATTAATTTGCTCCTTTTGTAGTGAAATCAATAATGTTGAAAGTTTTTATATTAAATGAAAAGAGAATTCTTTTTTGAAAAGTTTTGAGTTTCTTTATCATTTGGTTTTAGAGTTATTATTTTTATTTTTTCATCATTAATCAAATATTGACTTAGCCATTCTATGGTCATTGAAAAAATCTTACTTGGTCCTGAGCAATCATCATAGTTTATTAAACTATTATTTGTACCATCGTTTAGCATGTTTATATAATCATTTTTTATTTTTATAAATGAATTTTCTAAACGATTTGGAATTTCAATAATTGCATAAGGATATTGTATTGATATTAATACTTTCATGTTTTGCCTCATAAATAAAATGAATGTGCATTGGTTTTATATTTATATAAATATTGTGTACCATCCCAAATAAAATCGAGAGGAGGACTGTATTATCATATTGAAAATAAAGGGTATCTGTTCCATTAATCTGTGACAGAATAACGCCGTCTTTGGTATTGTAATAAGTTGTTTTGCCGTTTACAGTCTTTGATGTTCTGATACCTGTTTCATTATAAGTATAACTGTATTTATTATTTGAGTCAACTATACTTTCAAGATTCTTGCCAGCATCTACATCAGCAACGATATGGTCGCTCACAATATCGGTGAAATAAAAATTCAAAGCCTTGAAAGTTGAATTGAAACTTACGAAGGCTTTGCTTGAGGTTGGGAGAATGGTAATATAAAATATAATAGGGCTGAGTTTCCTCAGCCCTATTTGTTGTTATGAAATCTAATTAATATTTGTATTAGTAGCTTCATCAATATATATTATTACATTTGACTTCTTTTCATATTTAATAATATATTTTGTTTTTTTGTTAAAATCCTTATTTTGGAAAATTTTTCTTGTT